>ERZ827150.4524-NODE-4524-length-12122-cov-4.024695_pt1 | contig 12122 bp, 9 predicted proteins | sample MGYA00519779_ERZ827150 | MGnify/ENA primary metagenome ERZ827150 (study PRJEB31778, sample SAMEA3449267) | human gut metagenome | biome: human gut; feature: human-associated habitat; material: faeces | place: United Kingdom | collected 2010/2012 ...
TTGAAAGCATGAGGAATATGGTGGTTCTAAACAGTTTGCCTTTTTCTTATCCGTTACCCATTCTCATGCGAGTTTCATATAATACACTGATAATCAAATAAAATACTTCTGACTATTACAAATATACGAAAAATTTTCACGTAATATCCACAAGAGAGGCAAAAAAGGACAAAAAGAGACAAAAAACACGTTCTTTTAATTATTCGTATTTAAAGAAGGAAATTCATCCTCGTAACCAAAAAATTATAATTATGAGTGATGAAGTAACTCTTCTGTTTGTATCTGATAAAGATGATCAAACACAACAACTGAAAAATATTAAAGGTGTCGATGAAAAGGGCAATTTACAAACGAACCCGATAGAAAATGAGGTCGATCAAACACAATTCTTTAAGGTGGATAAAAGTTTGAACCCGCTAGAGAATTTCTTTAAAAATTTCTGGACTCAATTCAAGAATCCAGATAAATATAAATACTATCGTTTTAATGAAGACGAAATTGATAAAGCGAAAAAGATTGGAAAAAAAGAACTTAAAAAACATGACATCACTTCAGAAGTTGATCAAAAAATCAAATCAATAAAAATCACCTTAGATCCGAGTAAAATCGACTGGAAAACACTAGAGAAATTCGGAATCACCGAAGAGAGTTTAAAAAAAGACGGTTCTTTGGAATCAATGTTAAAAGGGTATGGTTCAAAACAATTAATTGATATAAAATTTGAACTAAATGGAGTAACTTTTGAGGGGAAAGCTCGCGCTTTTTTCAATTCCGATGAAAATAAGATAACAACAAATTTGAAATCGAAACTTGATTACCCGAATTTCAATTCGTACGATGTTTCGTTCACGGATGATGATAAAAAAATGATGTTCAAAACGGGCAATCTTGGGCGAGTTGTCATGCATAAATTTAAAGGCTCGCAAGAAGCCGAACCCGCTTTTTTATCCCTTGACTCATTAACTAACCGAATCGTGGCTTTAAAAGCATCCTCGTTAAAAATTAAAGACGAGTATCGGGGAGCTAAAATTAGCGAGGAACAAAAAAACAGCTTGAAAGGGGGAAACGCTGTTTATCTTACCGGAATAAAAGATAAAAACGGGATTGTTTATGATGGATATGTACAAATTAGTGCCGAAACTAGAGGATTAGCACCCGTAAGAGATAGAGCAAGGCAACAACAAAAAAACGAAAAAGTTACACAAGAAAATGTTGATCCGCTAAAAAGCATCCCTAAACAATTTGGAGGTCAATCCATTACCGAAGAACAACGAATAATATTAAAGGATAATGGTGCAATATACGTGCCTAACGTTATGTGTAAAGATCAGAAAGTTCGAGATTCATACTTTCTAGGCACACCGACCGGGGTAAAATACTATGACGCGGCAGATCCTAAAAACGCGTCTCTAGCGCAAAAAGTGCTAGAATCCCAAAAGAAATATCAAGAAAAATATCAGTCCACATCTACAAATCCAGACACAACAAATAAAAATTCCCAAGAACAGGAGAACGCTGAAAAAAACAACAAGTCAAGAACGATCAACAGATAAATGTCTAATCCCTTCCGGTTCATTCCTTATTGGTTCTATTCTCTCATTTACTAACGCAAATTTGTAGAATATTACCAATAAGGAAACAACCTCCTATAACACACGACAGATTTACGAGTCCAAAGAACACGTAAAACTGTTTCTATTCCTCCTCGCTTTCTCTGTCAAAATCATACATTTTTAAATTTTGCATTTCCTTGACAATCGAAGAATACTTGTAAAAAATTTTACCGCACAATTTCAGAAAGGGTAAACGTCCGGAGCGCCTGTACCGTTCCAATGTTTTTTTATCCACGTTCAACAATTGACACAAATCTTGATTGTCGAGCAATCGCTCCCCGTCTAAGCCGAACTCTCTTTTTTCAAGAGAATTAAGTCGAGCGTCAATCTTTTCTAGCAGGTCAAAGCACTTTTCAAAAGCCTTCATCATTAAATGCTCGTCAAAATCCATGACTATTTTCTATTTCGATTTCGCTGTTCTAGGTATGCTTTATGTCCCTCGTACAAATCTGCAAGACGTTCGTTATCGCATTTAATTATTCCTGATTCGATTAACCGCCGCACCTCTTTCATTTGTATTAACACCTTCCCCCGTATTAACGAGTATGTTAATAAATTTTCGTACCTGATACGTTGGAGAGTGCGGCGGCTGATTTTTAAGTAAGTACAAACGTCATATTCATCAACCCAATTTTCTCCGAGATCGTCCGTCTTGTTTAATACATAGTTTGAAATTATTTCCAAACTCTTTTTTATCTCGCGAAACGCGGCAGAATCAAATGTTATTATTTCCATAAATGTATTTTTAAACCACGCAAATATGAAATAACAAAATTTTCAGAATGCCACGGTAGGGGAAAACTGGGGTAATGTTTTGAATATAATTAACTATTCTCGTCCTCGTCCATGCGTTTTAAAAGGGCTTCCGCGAGATCACCCAAAAAACTAGCCCGATTCTTCACGACTCGCTCTTTAATCTCTTTATAAACACCGTAATAATCACCCAAATCCACGTTAAAATGGAGCTGAAAAAAATCTGCTAAATCTTTAATCGTGGCGTCCCCGAAACATTCTTTTGCAACCAAAGCATAAATTAATTGAACTAATCCCCGTTTAGATCCATGCCATGTTAATTCTGATGGAGAGTACGGCTTATCTAAACGAGATATTTCGGAATTTAGATATGCTAAAAGCATTTCATAAGCCCGTATTCGGGAAACTTTATCATCCCACACGGTCATAAAAGAAACATCCAAATCATAATCACTAACCCGTGAGGATTCTAAAACATTCTTTCGTGTGAATAAAGCGGCATCCAAGAAGGTTGAGCCAAGCTTCAAATATTGATACGTGTAAATATTATCGTTTAAATAATCCATTAAACGTTGTGTATGCTCTAACAAATAAACACGTACATATTCATTACTCACGAACGAAACACGTTTAGATTCTATTTCTTTAAGTTCCGTGTAATAAATAAGTTTGCTATACAGTATCGGTTTCAATTCTTTAAAAAACAAGATTTCTTCCTCGATGTCCTTGAAACCATTACAACAGATGTATTCCTTTACTTTCTTCGCAACGTTATTAATAATCTCTATTGCCTTCACTGACAAATTTAACGTGTTAATTCCTTTAAGCGAATAAATTTCTTTTTCTAATTCGCTTACTATCATCATAAAATACTTTTTCATACTACACTAATTTGTTGCGGCAATGAAAAAAACAATTAATGATACAAAGAAAATCAATAACGTACTAGCATACAGAAGAAAAAACAATCAAAATCACAAACAATTAGGGGAAAAATTGTATCTTTGTATTGAGATAGTTAGAGGACTATTGATGACAAGAGTTTGTCTCGAACAAGTTACTTAAAAGTAACCCCAATAAAAAAAACAGGGAGTTATTTGCATATAAACAGTTGAAAATAATGATATTACAAGATTGTGGGTTCAAGTCCCTCAGCGCCCACAAAAGAGGTTCAAAAGAACCTCTTTTTCATTTTATCAACTTTTCCACTTGAGCCTTCGCTACCCCCATTCCCTTACTGGAATGAAAGTAGCGAAATCTCAAAGCACACTTTTATCAATATTTTGACTTAATTACTAAATCGACACATTGCGCCGAGTTAAAAAACTTCCGGGCAAAAACGAGCACATCCTTCGCTTTAATCTTGTCAACAATAGAGTCAAAATAAATCGGGGAGTCCATTCGTTTTCCCGTTTTATTATAAAACTGGAGATTATCTGTCCAAAAAACAATGGTATTATAAGCGACATCATCAGCCGATTTCTTCTCCTTTTTTATAGCAAGAATAAAATCTTCCACCTCTTCATCAGTTATACCTTGTTTCAAAAATTCCTGAATTCGCTCACGTACTAAACTCCTCATCTCCGGCCCTTCATCCAGAGATGTTGCAAAGCGAATGAAAAGGTCCTGTTGATAATTGGGTGAAGAAGAAGTTCCCCCTAATACTTGGACGCTATATGCAGCTCCTTGATCTCCTCGAATTTTTTCTTGAAAATGATACTGAAAATACATTTTCAAAATACGCATACACAACTCTTCTGTCGGATTGGTTTTCAATTTGTTATAAAACTCTATACTGACTAGATATTTGCGATCCGGCATATTCACTTCAACATCTTTCGTTATATTCTCTCTTCGCTCGTAGACATGCTCCACTGCCTTCTCCTTTCTAAACACGGAAGAAACGGCTCCCACATATTTAATCGTCAACTCACGAGCTTTCTCTCTTTCAATATCCCCCACCAAATAAAATGTAAAATCAGAAGCATCTTGAAAACGTTCCTTATAGATTTGAATCATTCGATTATAATTCATTGCCGCATAGTAAGTAGTATCCTTTCTCCAAAGACGAGGTGATTCCATTCTTCTAATCGAAGATAACATCTCACTAATCGTATCGTTTAGCGTCGCCTTTAAATTCGCCCGATTCATCCGATTAATTGCCACAAAACGATTATAAAGCACACTATCAAAACGAGGACGCTCCACTGTCAGGTAGAACAACTGAAAAGCAAGTTCTGCATCAACCGATGCCCCGACAACACTAATACTCTCCGAACGTTCCTCTAAAGACAGATTCACATCAACCGTATGATCCTTCAGAAAAAATCCTAACGTACGCATATCATACTTATACAAACCACCTTGCAAAAACAAGGCTGATAACGCATCAGCGGATGGCAAATCCTCGGCTTTCAGAACAGAACGTCCACCGGGACTTCCCGCCAACATATTAAACATGCCTTTATCACCATCCGTATATTTATAAAAGACTCTAGCCCCGTTATCCAATATCCACTCTTCCGCATCCAACGCTTTTATCTTCCTCTCTTTCACGATCCTCCCCGGCTTAATTTCGAAATCAATTAATTCAGCATTTTCCTCTACCATCTGTTCTTGAGGACGCTCCTTTTCCATATCAACCGAATGGGAATCCCGAATCATCTTTTCAATCTCTTGTGCATCCGGGAAAAGATAAGTAGAATCATTACCTTGCATGAGGAACACCCAATTATCCAGTCCTTTGTACCAACCAGTGATCCAATCCTGAAAACTTTTAGCAGACAACGAGTCAAGCACCGACAAAGTGGCCGCAAGTTTCTCATCAACCGTACATACAGGCCTGCCTAACAAAAAGTTATCTTGATAAATCCGGAGAAACACATCATTAGGCATACTCTTTTCTTGCCCCATATTCGATTTCACCCCTTGCCGATAATTCTCAATTAAAGGTTGCAAAACCTCATCCGCAAATCCAAAACGATGTACATATTCGACCTGCTCCAATACTTGTTGCAAAGCCTCCCTTTCCTTTCCCGGTAATGAGGTCAATACCAAATTAAAACTATCATAATTTCTCACCAAACTAGAAATCCATGCACCAGCCCCCAAAAGATAAGACTCTCCCGCTTCTACATATTCCGTTATATATCCCCTCATAATCGAATTGTAAAAATCTCGCAGCAACATCTCTCGCAACATCTCTTCCAAAGAATTCACACGAGGACGAGGGATACGTTTCACTAACTGGATTGAATTATTAGGAATTTCATTATCAATTAACTTAGCATATAAAGGCTCTTCATTATCCTCAATTCTATAAACAAGCCTGGGTTTCGGATTTTCTCTTTTAGGAATGACCTCAAACAAACGTTTCACCGTAGCCTCTACCCGTACGACATCAATATCCCCCATAATAATCACAGCCTGTTGATCCGGACGATAGAAATCGTTATAATAACCGCGAAGTTGCTCCGGAGTAAAATTTTGCACTACCTCTACGGAACCGATAATATCATGAAGGGCATACTTACTCCTGTTGTACAGGTAAGGCTCTGCCATTTTCTGTACTCGCTTAGATACATTCATTCTGATCCGACGTTCCTCCCGGATCACTTTACGCTCCCGATCCATATCTTCCGGCTTCAACATCAGAAAACCGGACCAATCCCGCAAAACTAACACGCAAGAATCTACCAATTCCGAGGATATCGTCGGTACATGATCAACATGGTATATCGTTTCATCATACCTCGTAACGGCATTAAATGTTTCAATCCCATGTCGCTGCAAAAAAGCCGGCACTCCTTCCGGAAAACTTTCCGTGGCATGAAATGCCATGTGTTCCAACACATGAGCTAACCCATTTTGGTCCTCGTCTTCCATCAAAGAACCGACATTCTGCACAAGATAATAATCAGCATATCCCGGTTGGGCTGCCGTATGGCGGATATAATAAGTCAACCCGTTCTTTAGCTTACCGTAACGGAAGGTATTGGAATCCTTCTGGGCGATAGAAAAACAATAAGAACACAGGAACAACAACAATAGTAAACTTCTCATAACACACTCAACCGATCTTGAATCATTTTCTGTAATTGCACCATCAACTGTTTGTTCTCAATCTCGGCGCTCACGATAAAAGCCTGATTATAGCACTGCTTTGCCTTTGTCCGTTCCCCAGTTTCTTTCCAACAATCCCCCAACAGACAAAGTACGCGGGTTCTCAACAGTACGGACATCCGCGGAAAAGCTAACGCTTTTTCCAACCATGGAATCACTCTCGGGTAAGCATTTTCAGGAATATTGCCTTGATATAACGAGAATAAATCTTCCACCGGTCCCGTGTAATTATTAACCGTCAATGTCGAGCTCGCTCCTTGAAAATATTTATTCATATTTTCAAAAAACACATCCAAATTCTTTCGGTACAAATTATAATACCCGTCAGCAAGGAAATTAACAGCTTCAAAAGCAGTAAGATCCCCAAACGGAATTCCACCGTAAACCTGATTCAGGTCTCCGTTCAACCGCTCCAGTTCCTGCTTGTATTCTACCTTGCCATTACGACACAAGGATATGATATACCCGTTATACAAATTGATAATATACCTGTTCACGTCAGCCTTCCCCACCTGTTCCACGTATCCCTGATAATTCTTCACCAAAGCATCAAAAATCGGGTCATTCTTATCTTTTTGCTGGTGAAACATTGTCAGTAGAGTAAAATCCTCAGGGTTCACCATCTTATCCAATGTTTTATCAGCCACGTAAGCATCGAACAAGGATTCTATACGAGTGATCCACTTTTCCCGGTTGTATCCCTCCTGTGTACCGATGAAAGCCGGAGCTTGCAACAATAACTCTTGCCGCAAATCCAAATTTTTCTTTTCCTTCTTCACCTTCTCGTACAACTTTTCAAAACTCAAAGCTTCTCCCATAACAACCTTGGCCTCATGCACAAAAGCAGCAGGCTCTTTGGTGCCGTTAATCGATTGAAGCACTTCCCCTTTCACGTTAAGAAACAACATCGTAGGCAAAGCATTTATCTTGTATTTTTGTACTAACGCTTTGTTCTCGGGAGACTCGACATTTAACTGGCAACAAACAAAATTCTTGTTAAAATATTCCCCTACTTCAGGCAACACGAAAACCTGTTCCCCCATCAGTTTACAAGGTTCACACCAATCTGCATAAAAATCTACAAAAAGATTCTTTTTTTCCTTTTTCGCTTTCGCCATGGCATCTTCAAATGTCCCTTCAAAAAAAGTAATCTGAGCAGATGCTGTTCCCAGTAATCCTAAAAATAAGATTACCAACCATAATTTTATATATTTCATTGCAATTGAATTTAAAGAAAAAAGCGTGTCAAAATCCACGAAACGGACTTCATCTAATAGCGGATTTTGACACACCCGAAAAGATTAGTTATCTCTCACGTCAAACGTGAATATATCCTCCAAAATAGCCGTATGACCTTCATTTTCAATCTTCAGAGACACGGTATAATAGCCCACGGGAGAATCCACCTTCGCATCAACATACATCCGTCCTCCCCCGATAACAGTCATATATTTAGCAAAATCATCGGCAGCCTCCTGCCCGTTACTACTCTTCACTCTATAAAGAGAATAGTGCAACGGTTCGGTTCCCAACACTTGTTCAATCTGAGCCGTAGTCCACGGAATATTTTTATCTATTTGCTCTTGAAGCTGAGAAATTTGCTCCCGGAGTGTATAGGGATCAGCTAACCCGATATTCCCGCACATCGAAGAAATTGTATTTTTCTGAGAACGGATTTTTCTTTCTGCAGGAACCACAACCTCATCTTTCCAATACGTATATTCCTCGGTAGCTTTATTCAACAACTCTTGGTAATACTCCTTATCTGACGCCGGAGCATTCAGCCAAGCTGTTCTCGCCCGCTTATAAGCTTCATACAACTCATCCCTTTTGCTTGACAATGAAACAAATTCCTTTTCCAATTGGTCGGTCTCTGCCAGCAGATTTTGAATTTCCGGAGTATACTTCTCAAAAACACTTTCCAACTCGTTGATATTATCTTCCAAAGCAGAAAAACGTGTCACCTGCAAAGTATCCATCGAATAAGAAGCTTCAGTCGTGTACAAATAACCGACAGTGACATCATTGCAACCTGCAAGCAAGGAAATCACCCACAACATGGCAATATATAAATGTATTTTCATCATTTCCCTTTTCTTAAATTTTATTCAAATCAAAAGCATATCCCATGGCCTGTACGACACCGTTATTTGTCTGAATATCTGTCGACACAACCCTAAAACTGACTGAACCGGAATTAGTCCTGATATACAATGAAACTTCTCCCGCTTCCTCTATTTGCATATAAGGTTCCTGGTGAGTCCACATAAATACAGATCCCCTTAATGTCTGTGCTTCCATGCCATCCACTTTTTCCCCTGTATTGGCAATAATCTGTCCTCTAGGAATATCGTTGACCATCAATCGCTTCGGCACGATTAACTTGCACAAGATATTCTTACAGTCCTCAACCGGAATATCTATCACCCTCTTGTACCCATTTTGCAACATATAATTCAGAATACTCAAGTTTGTTACGCCAAAGAATGTAATTTGCTCATGTTCCCCCCGTCCTTCAAACAATTCTTTTAAACCGGCATGCTCAATCATAATCATTGTAGAATCCCAATCATGTGGTTGTGTATGAAAATATTCCCACATCGAACAATCATGAACCCCGTCAGATAACCCTCCGTCGTGATAATTCCATTTTGTACATGATCCTAATGCTAACACCATAACAAGGATCACACCTTTCAACATATATGTTATTTTTGCCATTGCCAATAAGTATTTTGAGTCATCAACGTATTTTTTTCGAAAGCCCCGCTACTAACCGGAGCGTAAAGTGCTCCATTTTTTATATCTTGATCTGTAAGTTCTTGAAACTTACCTCTCAAATATTTTTTGTAATAACCGTTACGCACAATATCAAAATAAAATTGCCCCTCACCAAAAAGTTCGCGTCTCCGTTCGTCAAAAACTTCTTGACGTAAACTCTCCTTATCCGTGGGTCCGTCATAATCGGTCAATTCCGCACGGGCACGCACCCGATTCAAATCATCCACGGCTGTTGTTAATCCAAGATTTGCCCTGCATTCCGCACGAAGCAAAATTAAATCGGCCAACCTCCATACAATCCAATCCCCATCCGTGGCTATTACCGGACGATCCTGTACAAATTGCGTATTCTCCTGAATAATTACGTCCCTCCACTTTGCAATATGCGCGCAAGGACTTGCCTCTCTTCCCACCTCCACGAAATCACCTACTTCATCATCCCATTCTGTCAGCGGATAAGTCAATTCACCCAACTGATACCAGAACTCCCGCCGCCGTGCATCATTTTCATCCGGATAAATACTTTCTACCGTTTCCACGTAAATTTTCGTATAGTCATCCCAATAATCCTCCGCGAGCAAAGCGATCGCCGACTCGTCCGTTGTCGTATAAGGATAAGTCATCAACATCTGGCCCGGGAGTTCAGCCTTAAAACGAGTTTCATATTGACGATCAATATCTATCGGATCATTATCTATACAAAAAATTGTCTCCACGCTCGATCTCGCTTTTCCGAATACATTCGTGATCAACCCGCCAATACTTTCCAAGTCGTACGCACCGGCACGTCCTTCAATCACCTCCGAAGCGTAAGATTCGGCCTCTTTCCAATATTTTTCCTCACGCGTCAAACCTCCCATCCAAGCGTAAATATTTGCCAACAACGTATTCACCGTTCCCAAGCTGGCATATTGTTTGGAAGTAATCTGTTTCCCATCCACATCTCTCAACTGATCATAAGTCGGAAGAGTCAATGCCAATTTTGCCTCTTTAGCCGCTTCTTCCAGTACTTCCAGGGCAGGCCGTTTACCCTCCGGGGCTATAGACTCAGAACCTTTAGATATGGGAGCATCACCCCAAATCTGGGCAAGCCGGAAATAAGTCATTGCTTTAGAGAAATGAGCTTGTCCCAACCAGAACTCAGCCCTTTCCTTGGATATATTTTCAAAACGATACTCATTCTCTATAATCACGTTAGCCATATATATCGCCTCGTAAAAATTAGCCCAACTCACATTCAACACCATACTTTCCTCGGGCAAATAAGTATCCGGATCCAATGTCCAAAATCCCTGATAAGTCCACTCAATATTATCGGCATCCAAAGAATTATAAAACTGAGGTTGATCCCCCACGCAAATATTCTTCATGTAGGAAGCAATACCGTTATGCAAAGCCTTAAGTTCCTCCTCATTTTTGAAGTAATTGACAAAAGTCACCGAATCTTCCGGCTCGACAGTCAACCAATCATTACATGAAAACAGGGGAACAAATAATAAAAGTATTAATATTTTCTTCATGTGCTTACAATTTAAAAGTTTACAGACAAACCCACGGTAAATTTACGAGGTAAGGGATAAGACCCCATATTATCCACACCTTGGGTAGGATTTACCAGTTCCGGATCTAAACCGGAATAATTCGTCAACAGGAACAAATTCTCTCCCGTAACAAATATTCTAGCCCCTGAAATCTTCAATTTATTAAGAACCCGTTCCCCGACATTATACCCCAACGTCAGTTGCTTTAACCGCAAGAAACTAACACTTTCGATATCACAATCATAACGTCCACTTGTTTGATTCATCAAATAAGCATATACTTGAGATTTCGGGTAATCGGCCTTAGAACCTGCTTCCGTCCAAATTTTCACATCATTGACATCCACGAACAAAGGTTTTGCGTTCCCATTTGCCGTCATGCTCACATCATCGTAAACTTTCACGATATGACGCCCCAGCGAATAGTTGAAGAAAATATTCAGGTCAAAATTTTTCCAGCGAAGTTGGTTAATAAAACCACCGTGAGCTAAAGGTAGAGGACTCTCTGCAAAATAAACATCAGCATCCTCGGTAATCCTACCGTCCCCGTTCAAATCAACAAGCCGACGACTCCCCGGAAGATAAATCCCTGCCGTAATTCCGGAATAAAGAGGTTGTACCTCCTTATTAGCCAAATAATAAACCGGAACTTCATCCAATGAATTATAGAACCCGTCTGTTTTAAAAACCTTTATCTGATGCAAAGGTTTTCCGATAACCTGTTCCATAAAATCAAAACCGTCAGCACTTTTTTCAAAACGATTCCAATTTCGTGAAGCATTGAATTTCATTTTCCATTTTACTGCCGTGTGTCTCAAAATATCTGCCTCCAATTCAAGCTCTAAACCTTGATTGGAAATCGCCATCCCGTTCTGCCATTGGAATTGATGGTAATAAATATCTCCCGGCAAAGAAATTTGATTCAACTGTCCCTTCGTGTAACGATAATAATAATCTATGACAAGCCGCAATCGATAATCCAGAAAACTCAAGTCAAATCCCAAATCATATTGATTAGTCTCTTCCCAACTTAATTTCTTGTTAATAACTCCTCCTCTTACATCCGGGAACATGGCTATATCCCCATGAAAGGTGGTTCCATTAGCAGACAATAATCCCTGGGACAAATAACGTTGACTGAATTTTTGACCGGAAACACCCCAGCTCGCCCGTATTTTTCCAAAACTCAACCAATAGAACGGCTTCATAAACTTTTCATCCGAAAAAGTCCACCCCACGGCTATAGAAGGGAAAGTAGCCCAACGCACATCTTCCCCGAACACAGAAGAACCATCGCGCCGAAGCGTTGCTT
>ERZ827150.4532-NODE-4532-length-12101-cov-2.995019_pt1 | contig 12101 bp, 10 predicted proteins | sample MGYA00519779_ERZ827150 | MGnify/ENA primary metagenome ERZ827150 (study PRJEB31778, sample SAMEA3449267) | human gut metagenome | biome: human gut; feature: human-associated habitat; material: faeces | place: United Kingdom | collected 2010/2012 ...
TACCGGGAGGGGCTGACCCGGATCGACGAGAGCAACCGGGAGGAGCTGTCCAACGTGACCCAGACTCCCGCACCCACCGTCAACAACGGCGTGGACGTGACGGTGGACGCCCCCCTGTACAAGGCCGTGCTGCATTCCGGCGGCGGTGTGCTGCGCTCCTTCGAGCTCAAAAAGTACACCTCCGGCCTGGACGAGGATTCTCCCCGCATCAATATGGTGGATCCCCAGACCGCCGCTGTGGCGCCTCTGGGTCTGGTCATCAACGGTCAGCCTTCGTGGAGCACCGGCAAGTGGGCCCTGGAGTCCGACAGCGGTGTGACCGTGGCTGAAGGCGGCAAGGGCGTCGTCCGCCTGGTGGGCGAGGTCGACAACCTGCGCGTGACCCGTGAACTGACCTTCAATTCCGAAAATTACCTGATCTCCGAAAAGGTGAGCCTGGCCACCCTGGGCACCGACACCCGCAGCGTGCGCGTGCGCTACACCGTGGCCGCCGACACCAGCAATGCCGCCAACACCAACTACGACGCCATGCGCGTGGCCTGGGACAACGGCGGTTCGTTGGGCGAAGAGACCTCCACCGACAAGCTGACCAAGGAAGGCGTGGAAGCCAGCGGCAAGCTCTACTGGGCCGGCCCCATGAGCACCTACTTCCTGTCCGCCGTCATGCCCGGTGACGCCGATGAGGCCCGCATGGTGGGCCGCATGCAGGGCAGCGTCTACCGCGTGGCCCTGGAGCCCAAGGAAGTGGTGGTGGCCCCCGGCCAGGAGACCACCCTCGAAGTTTCCTACTGGATGGGTCCCAAGGAGCGCAAGATGCTGGCCGCCGTGTCCGACCAGCTGGCCCTCAGCGTGGACCTGGGCATGTTCAGCATCATCGCCAAGGGCCTGCTGTGGCTGCTGGAATTCTTCCAGCAGTACACCCACAACTGGGGCCTTTCCATCATCATGCTGACCATCGTCATCAAGGCCGTGTTCTGGCCCCTGACGGCCAAGAGCTACTCTTCCATGGAAAAGATGAAGAAGCTCCAGCCCATGATGGCCAACATCCGCGAAAAGTATAAGGACGACAAGGAAGCCATGAACAAGGAAGTCATGGCCCTGTACAAGACCTACGGCGTCAACCCCGCCAGCGGCTGTGTGCCCATCCTGGTGCAGCTGCCCGTGTTCTTTGGTCTGTATCAGGCGCTGCTGACCTCCATCGAGCTGCGTCACGCGCCCTTCATCACCTATCTGCCCGGCACGGACCTGATCTGGCTGGCTGACCTGTCCTCCAAGGACCCCTATTACATCACGCCCATCATCATGGGCATCACCATGTTCCTGCAGCAGAAGATGAGCCCGCCGGCCACCGATCCCACGCAGCAGAAGATCATGATGTTCCTGCCCATCGTCTTCACCGCCCTGTTCCTGAGCTTCCCCTCCGGTCTGGTGGTGTACTGGCTGGTCAACAACATCCTGTCCATTGCCCAGCAGTGGCGGATGGGCCGCAGAAGCAAGCTGTTGGCCCAGTAGGGTCACGGCCCATGACCGCGTGAGCGGTCTTGCGACACGGAAAAGAGTCCATATGTGGTGGCAGCGGGGTCTCCCCGCTGCCGCCCCTTTTGGGAGAGTTTATGGACGGATTCAAAGAGTTTCAGGGTAAGAATCTGGATGCCGCCATTCAGGAGGCCTGCAGCTATTACAATGCCGCCCGCGAAAAGCTGGAGATTGAGATAGTTCAGGACGCCAAGAGCGGCATTTTTGGTATCGTGGGGGCCCGCAAGGCCAAGATCCGTGCGCGCCGTGCCGCTCTGCGCGAAGCCGTGGAGAGCGTCCTCGGCAAGAAGCGCTGCGATGTCCGGCTGGAACGGCCGTCCCTGGGCCGTGAGGAAGCGCCCCGTCGCCCTGCCGAAAAGATGTCCCCTGCCGCCCGCGAGGAAAGCGTGGCCGCTCCGGCCGCGCCCGCCCCGGAAGAGGCGCGCAAGGAGGCCGCTCCTGCTGAAGAACGGCCCGCCCGCAAGGACGAGAAGGCTGAGAAGAGCGAAAAGGCCGAACGGCAGGAAAAACCCGCCGAGAACGCCCGCCAGCCCCGTGGCCGCGGTCGTGGCCGTGACCAGGCCCGTGCCGCCGCTGCGGCCGAAGCCCCGGCCGAGGAAGCCCCTGCCGAAAATGCGGATCCTGAAGCCGGCAACCGCCGCGGCGAGGGCCGCCGTGCCCGTCCCCGTCCTTCCGTGCGCGGTGAGGGCGAAGGCCGCCGTCGCCAGCGTCCGCAGGCCCCGGCCGTGCCCGCGCCTGTGGAGAACACCGAAGACGTGCTGGACGAAGTGGAGGAGAGCCTGCCCTTCACCCCTGTGGAGGAACTGGACCCCCAGCGTCTCGAAGCCCTGACCAAGGAAGCCGTGCGCCAGCTCGTCCGCCCCATCGTGGGCGAGGAAGTGACGCTGGAAGTGACCGTGGCCGACGGCCGTGTGCGCGTGGCCGTGGACTGTGAGGAAGATTCCGGCCTGCTCATCGGGCGCGAGGGCCAGACCCTGGCCTCCCTGCAGTATCTGGCTTCGCGCGTGGTCTCGCGCGGCATGAACGCCGCCGTGCGCGTGCAGCTGGATGCCGGGCGCTACCGCCAGCGCCAGGACGAGAAGCTGCGCGAGATGGCCCTGGCCCTGGCCGAAAAGGTGCGCCAGACCGGCCGCTCCTATTCCACCCGTCCGCTCAGCTCCTATCATCGCCGCATCGTGCATCTTTGCCTGCAGGATGCCGAGGAAGTGCAGACCCGCAGTTCCGGTGATGGTCCCATGAAGCGGGTCGTCATCATGCGCCGCCGTCCCGAGCGTTCCTGATGCCTACCATCGCCGCCATAGCCACGGCTCCCGGTGCGGGGGGCATCGGCATCGTCCGCATCTCCGGGCCGCAGTCCCGGGAGATCCTTTCCCGCATGTTCAGCCCCGCGTCGGCAAAGTTCTCGGGCTTCCGACCCTGGGTGCTGCACCGCGGGCGCGCCCTGGACCATGAAGGCGCGCCGCTGGATGATGTACTGGCCGTGTTCATGCCCGGTCCGCGCACTTTCACCGGGGAAGACGTGGCCGAGATCCATTGCCACGGCGGCCCCTTCATCGTGCAGGCCATCCTGGAGACGGCCCTGCGTCTGGGGGCACGGGCCGCGGAGCGGGGCGAGTTCTCGCGCCGGGCCTTCGTCAACGGCCGCATGGACCTGAGCCAGGCCGAGGCCGTGGCCGAACTCATCGCCGCGCCTTCGCGCGAGGCCCTGCGCTACAGCCTCAACCGTCTGGACGGCCTGCTGGGCCGCAAGGTCACGGCCCTGCGCCGGCGTCTGGAAGAGCTGCGCGTGCAGATGAGCCTGGCCGTGGATTTTCCCGACGAAGAGGTGGAATGCCTCGCCCCCGAAGCCTTCGCCGCCGTTGTGGAGGACGTGGCCGCCGCCGTGCGCGGTCTGCTGACCGGCCAGCGCCGTGCGCAGGTCATGCAGCAGGGCGCCGTGGTGGTTCTGGCCGGTGCCGTCAATGCGGGCAAGTCCAGTCTGCTCAATGCCCTGCTGGGCCGCAACCGCGCCCTGGTCACGGACATCCCCGGCACCACGCGCGATTTCCTTGAGGAAAGCTGCCAGCTGGACGGCCTGCCCGTGCGCCTGACCGATACGGCGGGCCTGCGCGAGACCGACGAGAGCGTGGAAGAGATGGGCGTGGCCCTGAGCCGCCAGAAGGTGCGTCAGGCCGACGCCATCCTGCTGCTGGTGGACGGCGGCCGTCTGGGCCCTGCCGGGGCCGCTGCCGACATCTGTCCCGACGAGGCCGTGCGCGAAGTGCTGGAACAGGCCGGCGACATCCCCGTGCTGCTGGTCTGGAACAAGGTGGACCTGGCCGAGCCCGCCGTCTGGCCGCCTGTCTGGGGCCATGGCCGCCCCTGCGTGCGCATCAGCGCCAGCACCGGTCACAACGTGGATACCCTGGCCCGCCGTCTGCGGGCCCTGCTGCTGGACGACGGCAGCCATACGCCGCCCTCCGACGGGCTGGCCCCCAACGCCCGCCAGTCGCTGGTGCTGGAACGTGCCCTGCACGAGCTGGATGCCCTACTGGCGGACATCGCCGCAGGCAGTCCTTATGACTGCTGTTCCGTCCGTCTGGACGCCGCGGCGGCCCTGCTGGGCGAGGTCACCGGCCTGGACAGCCCGGAAGAGGTCTTGAATCGCGTCTTTTCAAGCTTTTGCATCGGCAAGTGATTTGTGTTATAAGGTGCAGGTATGCGCGTACCGCAGGTACGCGGTACCTCCCTTAGGACACAAACCCCCGAACGGCATGAATCTGGAAAGTCTGCGTCGCCGCCTGAGCAGCGACGAAATCAACGCCCTGCCCCTGTGCCATTACGAAGGGCCCATCCATCTGGTGCGCAGCCTGGAAGACTGGGAAAAAGCCCTGCCGGATCTGCAGCAGGAACAGGTGCTGGGCTTCGACACCGAGACCCGTCCTTCCTTCCGCAAGGGCCGGGTCAACACCCCTTCCCTGGTGCAGCTGGCCACGGCCCGGGCCGTGTATCTGGTGCAGCTTTCCTGGTGGCCTTTCGGGCCCGAATTGGCGGGCCTGCTGGCCGACCCCGCGGTCATCAAGGCCGGGGTGGCCATCGGCGACGACATGCGCGAGCTGGCCCGTCTGTATCCTTTCAAGCCTGCGGGCATGGTGGATCTGGGCATGGTGGCCCGGGCCCATCAGCTGACCACGCAGGGCCTGCGCACCCTGGCCGCCAACCTGTTCGGGCAGCGCATCTCCAAGGGGCCCCAGTGTTCCAACTGGAGCGTCATGGAGCTGAGCAAGCGCCAGGTCATCTACGCTGCCACCGATGCCTGGATCGGCCGCGCCATCTACCTCAGGATGCGCGAACTGGGCATGACCGGAGAAGCGGCGTGAGCGTCCTCCTGCCCGCCCTTGGTCCCCGGCTGGTCTTCTTCACCGGCGGTACGGCCCTCAGGGGCCTGAGTCGCAGTCTTACCCGTTACACCCACAATTCCGTCCATCTGGTGACGCCCTTCGATTCGGGCGGCAGTTCCGCCGCCCTGCGTGAAGCTTTTGCCCTGCCCGCCGTGGGGGACATCCGCAATCGTCTGGCCGCCCTGGCAGACAGCATGATCCCGCAGAGCGTACTGGACTTCTGGGAGATGCGCCTGCCCGCGGAGGGAGATTCCGAGGCCCTGCGCGCCCGTCTGCGCGCCATGGGCAGCGCCGGGCATCCCTGCTGGCGTCCCCTGCCGTCGGTCATGGCCGATGTGATGCGGGTGCATCTGGGCTATTTCCTGGAGCGCATGCCCGATGATTTTCGCCCCCAGAAAGCCAGCATGGGCAATCTGCTGCTTGCCGGGGGCTATCTGCATTTCCAGCGCAATTTCACGCCGGTGCTGAGCCTGTTCAGCCGTCTTTTGCAGGTGCGCGGCGTGGTCCTGCCCATCGTCAATGCCTGCCTGCATCTGGCTGCCGAGCTGGCCGACGGCTCCGTTCTGGTGGGGCAGCACCATTTCTGTCGCCTGACCCAGCCGGTACGGCGCCTCTACCTCACGGTCCACGAACCGGGGCGCACCTCCACGGCCCTCACGCCCTGCCGTCCGCCCCTGTCGGCCACGGCGGCCACCTATCTGCAAAGCGCCGGGGCCATCTGCTATCCCATGGGCAGTTTCTACACCAGCGTGCTCTCCAATCTGCTGCCCGACGGCGTGGGCCGTGCCGTGGCCGCGGCGCGCTGCCCCAAGATCTACATCCCCAATTCCGGCAAGGATACCGAGGCCCAGGGCCTGACCCTCACCGCCCAGGTGGACATGCTGCTGCGTCACCTGCAGCAGGACGCGCCGCAGGCGGGCCCCGGCGACCTGCTGCATGCCGTGCTGCTGGACAGCCGCCACGGCCGCTATCCCGGCGGCATCGAATGGAAGGAGCTGGAGCGGCGCGGCATCGAGGTGGTGGACAGGGAGATGGTCTGCCCCGACGATCCGCAGCATCACGATCCCGAACGGGCCTCCGTGGCCCTGCTGGAACTGGTGGAAGAGCTGCGCGCCCGTGAGCGTGCCCCGGAAGCGGGGACGGCCGCTATCCCGGAAGAGGATGCCTGATGGACGCCCTGCACCAAGACTGTCATGTGGCCGATGCCGCTCTTGCCGGCCAGCGGCTGGACGCGGCCCTGGCCGTGGTACTGGAAGCCCTGGGCCAGCCTGTGCCCGGCCTGCGCGGCCGTCGGCGCCTGCTGGAAGAAGGGCGGGTGCGGGTCAACGGCCGTCAGGCCCCCGCCGCCTACCGTGTCCGTCAGGGCGACAGTATCAGCCTTTCCCCGGCTCTCCCGGAAGTTTTTCCTGATCCTGCTGCCGGTGGAGAAGCTCCACGTGCGCTTTCCCGTCAGGGGCGCTGGCAGGCTTTTTTCAAACCCGCAGGCTGGCACAGCGTCAGTCTGGCCGGGGGCAGCGGCCGCAGCCTTGAGGCCGCCATCCCTTCGTTGTGGCCCGAGGGCGCCGTCCCTCCGGCCTGGGCCCTGCTGCAACGCCTGGATGCCCGGACGTCGGGCATCGTCTGCGCCGCCGTGGCGGATGATGCGGGCGGCCTGGACGCCACGGTGCAGGATTTTCGCCAGGCCGAAGCCGGGGGGCGGTGCTGCAAAGGTTATCTGGCCCTGCTGTCCGGTTGTCTGGAGCAGGAGGCCTGCGTGCGCCTGGCCCTGGATATGGCGCAGCGCCGTGTGGTCCGTGTGCTGGATGCCGAGACCGCTGATGCCACCCGCTGGACCTGGTTCCGGCCCCTGTACCGCTGGCAGGGCGAGTCCTGCCGTGCTTTCGCCCGCGAACTGTGCCGGCGCTTTTCTTTGTCCGTCCCCTCTTTGCCCGACAGTCTGACCCTGGCGGGCTGTACCATCCATCGGGGCGCCCGACACCAGATCCGGGCCCATGCCGCCGCTCTGGGCCATGCCTTGTGGCTGGATGGCCTGTATGCTTCCTCCCTGCCGCAGTCCTCAGAAGACGGGCAGGGATATTTTTTTCTGCACCACGGCGCCTTGCATCTGCCGGAGGCCCGCTGGCTGCTGCCGCCTGACTGGCTGCCGGAAGGGAAAATCGCAGCCGCAGGCCGGAAATGGCTTGAAAACGATTTCATGGACACCGTATAATCACTGCAAAGATAATAAACAGATATCATTATCTATTGTAACAAAAGGCGGTACCCGCCCGGAAACACGCATACCGGGCGTACACGATAAGGAATGAAGTCAGGGGATCCCGGTAATACATCCCTTTCGGCCGTTTGCCGCAGGGGCAGGGGACCCCGTCCAGGGATCTTTCACATCAAGAGGAGGGCGCATGTTCGCATCCCTGCTTCCCAAGTCCGCTCCGTTCTTTGAAATGCTGCTGGAGCAAAACAGCCATTTGCGCCACATGTCGCGACTGTTGCTCGCCATGCTGGAGGACCTGTCCAAGATGGACGAGGCCCACAAGGAGATCGCCCTGATCGAGGAAGAGGCGGACAAACTCCATGTGCGCATCATCCGCGACCTGTCGCAGACATTCATCACGCCCATCGACCGTGAGGACATCCTGCGCATCAACCAGGAACAGGAAGAGGCTCTGGACGGCCTGCACACCCTGAGCACCCGTCTGCACATCTTCGAGTTCCCCACCATGCGCTTCCCCGCCGTGCAGCTGGTGCGCACCATCTGCTCCATGCTGGAGCTGACCGGCGAGATGCTGGACGGCCTGACCCGGCGTGAGGACTGCCACAAGACGCGCGCCTTCCGCTACCTGCGCGGCGAGTGCGACATGCTGCTGGCCGTGGGACTGGCCGAGCTCATGGACGACCAGCAGGAGATCACCCCCGCCCGGCTCATGAACATCATGAAGTGGAGCCAGGCTTACGACCGCATCAGCATGCTTCTGGAAAACGTCAATAATCTGGCTGAAACCATCGAAGAAGCGGTGCTGAAGAATGTTTGAGATCCCTCTCCTGCTCATTCTGATCGTCCTTGTCGCCCTGGTATTCGACTTTACCAACGGCGCGCACGACTGCGCCAATGCCATCGCCACCGTGGTCTCCACCAAGGTGGTGACGCCCCGCTTTGCCGTGGGCATGGCGGCCGCCCTCAACCTGGCCGGGGCCCTGCTGGGCACCGAGGTGGCCAAGACCCTCGGGGCGGGCCTTGTTCTGCCCGAAGTGGTCCAGGGCAGCCATATCCTCGTGCTGGCGGCCCTGCTGGGCGCCATCTTCTGGAACTGCCTCACCTGGTATTTCGGCATCCCCTCGTCGTCCTCCCATGCGCTCATCGGCGGCCTGGTGGGTGCTGCCCTGGCCCATGCCGGGCCCGATGCCCTCAATTTTGCCGGTATCGTCAACAAGGTGCTGCTGCCGCTGGTGCTCTCGCCGCTGGCGGGCTTTGGGGTGGGCTTCCTCATCATGTGGCTCATCTACTGGATCTTCGCGCGGGTCATGCGCAGCAAGGTCAACCGCATCTTCCGCAAGATGCAGCTGGTGTCCGCGGCCTTCATGGCCACCAGCCACGGCCTCAATGACGCCCAGAAGACCATGGGCATCATCACCCTGGCCCTGTTCATCTTCGGCGAGATCGACGAAGTGGCCGTGCCCCTGTGGGTCAAGCTGGCCTGCGCCATGGCCATGGCCGCCGGTACGGCCATCGGCGGCTGGAAGATCGTCAAGACCATGGGCCACCGCATCTTCAAGCTGGAGCCCGTGCACGGCTTTGCCGCCGAGACCTCGGCCGCTCTGGTCATCTCCGGGGCATCCGTGCTGGGCGCTCCCGTGAGCACCACGCACACCATCTCGGCCTGCATCTTCGGTGTGGGGTCCACCAAGCGCCTTTCCGCCGTGCGCTGGACCGTGGCCGGACAGCTGGTCACGGCCTGGGTACTGACCCTGCCCGCTGCGGCCACCGTGGGCTTCTGTTCCTACTGGTTGCTGCATCTGATCTGGAACTAAGCGGATACCGCCCTGCGGGCCCGTTGCTGAAAAGCCCCGTGCTGTCGTCATGACGGCGCGGGGCTTTTGGCTGTTCCGGGGCAGGGGGGTATCTCGGGGCGCGGCCCGGCTGCGGTCAGGCTTTTTTGCGGCGCAGGGGCAGGCGGCCTTCGGAGATGACCAGACCGAGGATGATGAGGGCCATGCCGGTAAGGGCCAGGCCGGTCAGGCGTTCGCCCAGCAAAAGGGTGGCGGTGATGACCGAGACCACGGGCACGGCGTAGATATAGACGCTGGTCTTGATGGCCCCCAGGATGCGGATGGTGAAATTCCAGGTGGCAAAGCACAGGGCCGAGGCCCCCAGGCCGAGGAAGAGCAGGTTGGCCAGCATCTCGGGCTGCGCCAGACGCTCCAGCCCCCAGCGGAAGCCGGACAGCGGCAGGGTGGGCAGCATGAAGAGCAGGCCCCAGCAGAAGATGCGGCGCGTCACTTGCAAGGTATTGTAGCCGTAGTCGCCTATCTTGCGGGTCAGGATGGAATAGAAGGCCCAGGTCAGGGCCGCCAGCAGGGCCAGGACATCGCCCAGCGGGTTGAGCCGGAGCACGGCATTGCTGTTGACGGCGATGCAGACGATGCCGGACATGGCGCAGACGAAGCCCACGAAAAAGCCGGGATGCAGGCTCTCGCCCAGGACGATGCGGGCCAGCAGGGCCGTCAAAAAGGGCGATATGCCCACCAGCACGCCCACGTTGGACGCCGTGCTGTGGCTCAGGGCGATGTTCTCCAGCAAAAAGTAGAGGGTCACGCCGCACAGGCCCGCCAGGGCAAAGGTCACTTCCCGGCGCCGGTCACGCACATGCAGCAGGCGGGGGCAGGCCAGCAACAGGGCACAGGCCCCCAGCAAAAAGCGCAGGAAAAGGATCTCGATGGGCGCAAAGGCCTGCAGCAGCACCTTGGTGGAGGTGAAGGTGGCGCCCCAGATGAGGATGGTCAGGATGGCGGCCGCGTGGGCGGCAAGAGTGGGATTCATGGGGCTGCCTCCTTGGGCAGACGTGTGCCGGGGCGCTCGGAACGGGGCCGCTCCCGGCACGGGCCGGAAACGAAAAAGCGCGCTGCCCGGGGACAGCGCGCCTGAAGGCAAACGGAAGGGGCAGGGATCAGGCTTTGGCGTGCTGTTCCATGCCCAGCTCGATGAGTTTTTCCAGCAGCTGGCCAAAGTCCATGCCCAGCTGGGCGGCCTCCTGCGGCACGAGGCTGGTGGGCGTCATGCCGGGCAGGGTGTTGACCTCCAGCAGGTGCAGGCTGTCGTCGGGGCCGAGGATGAAGTCGGCGCGGCTGTAGCCCTTGAGGCCCAGGGCCTTGTGGGCGGCCAGGGCCAGGCGCTGCACCTCGGCGGTGACGGCCGGGGAAACGGGCGCGGGGCAGAGCTCGCGCGCGCCGCCGCTGGCGTACTTGCTCTCGTAGTCGAAGTAGTCGCCCGCCACGGGCTCGATGAGAATGGGCGGCATGGCTTCCTCGCCCAGGATGCCGCAGGTGATCTCCTTGCCGGGCAGCTGGGGTTCGATGAGCACACCTTCACCGGCGGCGAAGATCTCATCCATGAGGGCATCCAGTTCCTGCCGGTTGGTGGCACGGCCCAGACGCAGGGAAGAACCGCCCGTGGTGGTCTTGACGAAGAGCGGCCAGGGCAGGCGCGGTTCCCAGCCTTCGGCGGGACGCACGGGCAGGAATTCCCAGTCGGCCGTGGGCAGGCCGGCCATGCGGAAGATCTGCTTGGCGGCGGCCTTGTTCAGGGCCAGGAAGGAACCGGAAGGCCCGGAGCCCTGGTAGGGACAGCCGGCCTTTTCCAGCATGGCCTGCACCAGACCGTCCTCGCCCGGCGAACCGTGCAGGTTGATGAGGGCAAAGTCATGCTGCCGGGCGGTCTCCAGCAGCTCGTCGAAATTTTCCAGCAGATCGAAGAAGGTCACGGCGTGACCGCGTTTGAGCAGGGCTTCCTGCATGCCGCGGGCACCGGTCAGGGAGACCTCACGCTCGCTGGACCAGCCGCCCGCTATCAAAAGAATCTTCATGGATGGCATACCCCAGATGCGCCTCGAAGGCGCGTTCGATACATTCGCCCTGCTGCCACGAAAGGCGGATGCCCTTGCGGGCCTTTTCCGTATGGCCGTAACGCACCAGCAGGTCTTCATAGCGCTGGCGCAGGGGCACGCACTGGTCGTGCTTGACCCGCTTGTCAGCGTAGATCACGAAAAACGGGATGGAGAACAGGCGCTCGGGCTCCTGCTCCGGGACGGCCCAGGGCCAGTGGACGTGCAGCAGCACGCCCTGCGCCAAGGCATGGTTGCGGGTCTCGGCCACCACCCAGCTGGCCCCCAGCTGGGCATGGCTGCCGCCGTGCAGGACGCTGTAGGTCTTGGCGATGTCGTGCAGCATGGCGCTGGCGCGCACAGCGGCCACATTGACCGGGAACCCGGCCGCGCGGGCCCGCTGGGCCAGCTCGGTGGCGATATGGGCCACCATGCGCGAATGGGCGCGGATATTGTCCAGCATGCCATATTTGTCCCAAAGGGCCATGCAGGCGGCATCGTCGGGGATGCTGCCCTGCGTGGGGGACTCTAGGGCCGGTTCGGGCAGGCAGGCCAGCGGGTGCACCAGAGGCCATTCGCCGTTTTCCGGCGTGCCGATGACGGGAGTGGATGTGGTGAAGATGGACATGGCGGCAGTATGCCACCGGCCCGGGGGGAAGGCAACGTAAAAGAGGTTCGCCGCTGCGGCAGGAGGAGGATGGACGCTGCGCCGTGCCGGGATAGAGCCGCGTGACGCGGAGGTCTGCCGTACGATGAGCGGCCGTTGCCCGACATCCGGGCTGGTCTGCCTGCGCGGCGAGCGGCAAGGGGCCGGAGCTTGGGCAGCCCCCCCCCCCCCCCCCCCCCCCCCCCCCCCCTCGGTCCCCGGTACTGCGCGGGCGCGCCGGGGCAAGGGCGGCACGACGCCTTCGGCGTACGCCGCCCGATCGGCGCGCTCAATGGATGGGGAAGAAAAGTTGCCGTGATGGCAGAACGGCCGCTGGTTGGGTGGGGGATGCGTAGAGCGTATGCGGAGAGGATGCCGTTATTCAAGGCAGGACGCAGATGGCTTTTAGACAGAACGGGATAGAAGACATGCCTGTCCGTGATA
>ERZ827150.4534-NODE-4534-length-12099-cov-4.663235_pt1 | contig 12099 bp, 10 predicted proteins | sample MGYA00519779_ERZ827150 | MGnify/ENA primary metagenome ERZ827150 (study PRJEB31778, sample SAMEA3449267) | human gut metagenome | biome: human gut; feature: human-associated habitat; material: faeces | place: United Kingdom | collected 2010/2012 ...
GTTCCCGATATACAGCCGTGACAGAAGTGGCAATTTAATGTCAGGCTGAAACGCCCACACGGGAATGCCAATCCGGACGGCTTCGATTATGAGCTCTGGCTGTTCGAGCAGGGAATCCGGGCGACCGGTTACGTCAATAACGATCCACGTTTGCCTGATAAAAACGTCCTGACCGATTCATTCGTTTCCACACCGATGAACTGGGTCAACCGGGTGAGAAGCGTCTTTCGTGAACGAATATACCGCGCACTGCCAGATAGTGACTATGCCGGGGTCATCGTCGCTCTGGTCATCGGCGACCAGAAGGCGATTTCGCAATCGGACTGGGAAATATTCAACCGGACAGGCATCTCGCATCTGGTTGCCATATCCGGCTTGCACATCACCATGATTTCCAGCCTGTTTGCCCTGTTCGTCGGGGCGCTTTGGCGACGCTCGTTTTTCACCGGAAAAGAGTGGCCCCTGATTCTGCCTGCCCAGAAAGTGGCCGCCATTGCCGGGGTTGTCATGGCTTTGGCCTATGTCGCACTGGCAGGTTTCGGCGTCCCGGCCAGACGGACGCTTTGCATGATTATCATCGTTGCTATCGCCCTCTGGACAGGACGGCTGACCCGGTTTTCGCATACCTTGCTTGCAGCCGGAATTGTCTGTCTTTTCGATCCGTGGGCACTCCTGCAACCGGGATTCTGGCTATCATTCGGAGCAGTCGGGATGATCCTGTATGCCTGCAGCGGAAGAACAGGGAGAACGGATGAAGACCTTTCGCGACTGAACCGGTTCAGACATTCCCTGTCGACGGCGGCGAGAACACAATGGGCGGTAACGATCGGGCTTGTCCCGCTGACGATGCTCTTTTTCGGACGCATTTCCATCATCGGTCCCGTTGCCAACGCGGTTGCCATCCCGCTGGTCAGTACAGTCGTCACGCCATTGGCGCTGATCGGCAGTATTTTGCCCGAACCGGTGAATGCGTATGTCCTGACAGTCGCCCATTTCCTCACAAAAATGCTGGCGATTTTCCTTGAATGGCTGAGTTCATTTTCTTTCGCCGTCTGGACGGCGCCGGCTTCATCGTTTTACCTCATTTTGTTTGCGGCGGCGGGAACGTTCTGGATGCTTGCACCCAAAGGCTGGCCGCACCGGTATCTGGGAGCCTTGTGCTGGTTGCCGCTTTTCTGTCTGACGTCCAGCCATCCCGATTATGGACAAGCGCACATTACCGTGCTGGATGTCGGGCAGGGCAGTTCAATCCTGATCGAAACGCAAAAGCACCGTATGCTTTTCGATACGGGACCGGTTTATTCCGGCGACTCGGATGCAGGTGACCGCGTCATCATCCCTTACCTGACATCACGCGGGATAGGTCTGGTCGATGCCATCGTGGTATCCCATGCCGATACCGATCATTCCGGTGGACTGTTGACCCTGACGAGAAAACTCCCGGTCAAGACCATTTATTCGTCCATCCCGCCGGATTCGACGCTGGGACAGACGCTTTCAGACAATCGTCCGTGTATAGCCGGACAAGAGTGGGAATGGGAGGGCGTCCATTTTGAAATGCTTCATCCTTCAAGTGATGATTACCTGAATGAAAACAATAAAACCAATGAGTTAAGCTGTGTTCTTAAGGTCAGTACCTCAAAATATTCCATGTTGTTGACGGGTGATATCGGAAAAAAGGAAGAAGAAAAAATGGTTATCAGAAACGGTCGGAAACTGAAATCGGATGTGTTGATCGCACCGCATCACGGCAGCAATTCTTCCTCGACATGGCCTTTCCTGTTTCTCGTCAAGCCGGAATATGCGGTATATCAGGTGGGTTACCTGAACCCTTACCATCATCCCGATTATCGGGCTCATGCACGCTACGAGCTTCTCGGGATCAAAACGTTCAGAACGGATACAGATGGAGCCGTCAGTATCTTGTTCAGCGACGATATCGGCATTGAACCGTATCGCAAAAAAGATGTCCGGTACTGGAGAATGGAATAAGTTTTTTGTATAAAAAAGCGTTTACGACAAACGGAAAAGGCTGGGGGTGCGTGAATTCTGTCGCATAAAAACTTCGAATCGTTTGTTTATAAATTTAGTTATATTTCCAGTTCATTTTTTACGTTATAATTTGGATTTCCTGCTTGTGCCTTTGAGCACCTTCTGCAATGACCAAGTTTGTATTTGTCACGGGCGGTGTCGTTTCATCCCTTGGTAAGGGGATCGCCGCTGCGTCTCTTGCCGCCATCCTCGAATCCCGGGGCCTTAAAGTTACCATGATCAAACTGGATCCATATATCAATGTGGATCCGGGTACCATGAGTCCATTCCAGCACGGTGAAGTTTTCGTGACCGACGACGGCGCGGAAACCGACCTCGACCTCGGCCATTACGAGCGTTTTATCGATGAAAGCCTGACGCAGGCCAGCAACGTTACCAGCGGCCGCGTGTATAAGACCGTTATCGACCGCGAGCGCCGGGGCGAATATCTGGGCGCTACCATCCAAGTCATTCCGCACATCACCAACGAAATTAAGAAAAATATCCTTGCCGTATCCCGTACGGAAAACGCGCCGGATGTCGTGATTACCGAAATCGGCGGAACGGTGGGCGATATTGAAAGCCTGCCCTTTTTGGAGGCCATCCGCCAGATGCGCGCCGAGGTGGGACGGGACAACTGCCTGTATATCCACGTGACGCTGGTACCGTACCTGAACGCGGCCAACGAACTGAAAACCAAGCCTACCCAGCACAGCGTGAAGGAACTGTCCGGGCTGGGCATCGCACCGGATATTCTGGTTTGCCGGGCCGAACGCTCCATTCCCGAAGAAATGCGCGCAAAGATCGGTATGTTCTGCAATATGCCCAAGGACTGCGTATTTGAAAATCAGAACGCCCGCAGCCTGTATGAGGTGCCGCTGCTTCTGCATGCGGAACATTTGGATGACAAGGTGCTGGAGCTTCTGCGCATCGATGCGCCGGAAGCGGATCTGGCCGAGTGGCGCGCCATGGTGGAACGCCAGCTGGGCTGCAAGGAAAAGGTGAATATCGCGCTGGTGGGCAAATATGTGGAGCTGCCCGACGCGTACCTGAGCGTGGTAGAGGCGCTGGAGCACGGCGGTATTTTCCATGGTGTGAAGGCGCACATCCTCTGGATCGCCGCGGAAACGGTGACGGACGAAAACGCCGCCGAGCTGCTGAAGGACGCGGATGGACTGGTGGTGCCCGGCGGCTTCGGTTCCCGCGGACTGGAAGGTAAAATGGCCGCGATCCGCTACGCGCGGGAGAATGGTCTGCCCTTCCTGGGCCTGTGCCTTGGAATGCAGATGGCCGTGATCGAATTTGCCCGGCATAAACTGGGTCTGCCCATGGCCAATACCACAGAAATGGACCCCGATACGCCCGATCCCGTCATCGGCCTGATGGAGGATCAGAACCTTGAAAATTTGGGTCACACCATGCGGCTGGGCAAGTACCGCTGCGAACTGACCCCCGGTACCATCAGCGCCAAGGCTTACGGCGAGACGGAAATCTGGGAGCGTCACCGTCACCGCTATGAGTTCAACAACGATTACCGGGAGCGCTTTGAAAAGGCCGGCATGGTCGTGGCTGGACGCAATCCCGAGCGGGATCTGGTGGAGATCGTGGAGCTGCCCGATCATCCTTTCTTCGTAGCGGTGCAGTATCACCCCGAGTTCAAGAGCCGTCCCAACCGGCCCCATCCGCTCTTCCGGGAGCTGATCGGCGCGGCGATGAAGCATCAGAAAGAGCATAACGCCTGACCGGCGCGGCGCGGGTCTCCAAAATGGGACCTGCGTCTTTTTCTTTTTTGGGAAAAAAGGCCAAAATAAAAAAACGAAAAATTTTGTCAAAAATATCACGATTAGGCAGGAAAACAGGTGGGAGAAATGGAATAGTGAAAATCAGGATGAAGTTGGATGTTCCGGCTTGATCCAACCAACTGATATTATTCAACGGCGTGGAAGGAGAACGGAAATGCATAACTCTCAAGGACTGGAAAAGGTGCTCAGTCTTCGCCAGGAAATTCTGGCGGGAGACGAGAAGCGCCTGAAGGAGCAGCGGGATGCCGGAAAACTGACCGCGCGCGAGCGCATTGCCAAGATCGCCGACGCGGGCAGCTTTGTGGAGCTTTTCGCGCTGGTGAGCCGGAACGATGAGGGCGCGGGTGTGGTCACCGGCTATGCCACCATCGAAGAACGCCCGGTGTACCTTTTTGCTCAGGACTTCACCGTGCGTGGCGGCGCGATGGGCCAGCTGCAGGCGGCGAAGATCGTCAAGCTGCTGGAACTGGCGCAGAAGACCGGCGCTCCCGTGCTGGCGCTGATGGACAGCGCTGGCGTGCGCATCGACGAGGGTGCGCAGGCGCTGAGCGCGTATTCTGAAATTTACCAGAAGATGGCCCGGATGAGCGGCGTGTGCCCCATGGTGGCGCTGGTGCTGGGCCCCTGCATCGGCGGCGCGGCGTTGCTGTCTCAGCTGGCCGACGTGTCCATCGTGGCTGAAAAGGTAGGCCAGCTGATGGTCTTCGGACCGCAGGTCATGGCCGCCATGAACGGTGAGCAGGTGGATGCGGAGAAGTTTGGCGGCGCGAAGGTCGCTGCTGAAATGGGCGCTTGCGCTCTGACCGCCGCCAGCGAGGACGAGGCCCTGCTGAAGGCCCGTCAGGTGCTGGCGCTGCTGCCCTCCAGCAATCTGGAAGACGCGGAGATCGTGGACGCGGACGACCTGAATCGTCTGCTGCCCGCCATCGATCCTGCTGACGCGGACGCTCTGCTGAACGCCGTGGCCGATCAGGGTACGCTGCTGGAGCTGTACGCGGCTTACGAGCCCTCCGTGAAGGTGGCGCTGGCCCGTCTGGGCGGCTACAGCGTGGGTCTGGTGGCCGCGAATGGCAAACTGACCGCCGGTGCGCTGCAGAAGGCCGCCCGGTTTGTGCGCTTCATGGACTGCTACGGCATTCCCGTGGTCAGCCTGCTGAACACCTCCGGTGTGGAAGTGAACAGCGTGAAGGAGCAGGGCTGGCTGTTCAAGGCGCAGAGCCAGCTGCTTTACGCCTATGCCGAAGCGACCGTGCCCAAGGTGGCCGTCGTGACCGGCGACGCCATCGGTCAGGCTTACGTCGCCATGGGCGGCAAGGCCATGGCCGATGTGACCTACGCGTGGCCCTCTGCCGTGATCTCCGCTCTGACCCCCGAGGCCGCCGTGGCGGTGCTTTATCAGGACGAAGTGAAGGCTGATAAGGAACTGAGCGTGGAAGAAGCCCGCGCCAAGTATGCCTCCGAATATGTGGAGAACGTGGCCGGCTGCCTGAACGCGGCCAAGCAGGGCATGGTGGACGATGTGATCGAACCCGCCCAGACCCGCGCCATGCTGATCTCTGCGCTGGAAATGCTCATGAGCAAGCGGGATTCCAATCCCCCCAAGAAGCATGGCAACCTGCCCATGTAACGCCGAAAGGAAGGGTTTACCGTGGAAAAATTCACCTTTGGTTTAGGCGTGGCAGGTCTGGGCATGATCGTGGTATTTGCGGGATTGGTGCTTCTGATCGGCTTTATCACGATTTTGGGCGTGGCTGCGAAGGAACGTAAAAAGCCTGCGCCCAAGACCGAGCAAAAAGCGGAATCGGTCGCTGCTCCCCCGGTGCAGACGGCCGTCGCTGCGGACGGCGTGTCCCCGGAAGTGATCGCCGCCATTACCGCCGCTATCGCCGCCGTCTGGGAAAGCCCCAACGGGTTTGTGGTGCGCCATGTAAAGCGCGTTTCCAACGCGCCCGCCTGGAAGCGTGCCGGACGTGACGAACAGACCTACAGCCGTTACTAATCATTCATGTTTTTGTAAGGAGGATACACCCCATGCGTCAGTTCAACATTACCGTCAATGGTGTTCAGTATTCCGTGGCCGTGGAGGAAGTGGGCGCTGCGTCCGCTCCTGTGGCGGCTCCCGTCGCTGCTCCTGTGGCCGCCGCCCCTGTGGCTGCACCTGCCGCCGCTCCCGCCCCCGTGGTTGGCGGTGAAAAGATCAACGCGCCCATGCCCGGCAACATTCTGGACGTGAAGGTCGCCACCGGCGCCAGCGTCAAGAAGGGCGACGTGCTGGTCATTCTGGAAGCCATGAAGATGGAAAACGAGATCATGGCTCCCTGCGACGGCACCGTGAAGCAGGTGCTGGTCAACAAGGGCGCGACCGTCAACAGCGGCGATCCCCTCGTGGTCATCGGCTGAGATCGACTTCGTTCTTTCCCGTATTTTGTAAAGAAAGTGAGTTGATTTCAAACCATGAACGTTGGCGAGAGCTTGTTGAAACTCTGTCAGGATTCCGGTATTTATTCCCTCCTGCAGGATCCCATGCCGCTGATCATGATCGGTCTGGCTTGCGTGCTTCTGTATCTGGGCATCGTCAAGGGCTATGAACCCCTGCTGATGGTTCCTATTGCCTTTGGTATGCTGCTGACCAACCTTCCGATCGCCGGCATGTACCACGAGGAATTGTTCGCGGGCGGCCATGCCAACTGGAACCTGTTCGGCGGAAGTATTCTGTTCAATTCTTCCAACCTGATCGACGCGGCGCAATACACAGTGACAGCGCAGGGTTCCATTCTGGACGCCAGCAATCAGCTGCTGGGCACCATCGTGGATACCATTTCCGGCTCCGCCGTGGCCTTCACCGCCTCCGGCGCACTGGTGGTGGACGGTCAGGTGGCCTATGATTCCGTGCGGATCATCATGAACGCCGCGGGCGCTTATCTGGCGGACGGACATGTGTACAGCCTGCTGGGCGTCGAACTGGCGACCGCCGGTGAAGTCATCACTCCCGGTCTGCTGGACTACCTGTATCTGGGCGTGAAGCTTGGCATCTATCCCTGCCTGATCTTCCTCGGCGTCGGCGCAACCACGGACTTCGGTCCCCTGATCGCCAACCCCAAGACTCTGCTGCTGGGCGCTGCCGCGCAGCTGGGTATCTTCATCACCTTTATCGTGTGCTACTCCGTCATGGGCTTTACGCCTCAGGAAGCGGCTTCCACCGGCATTATCGGCGGTGCGGACGGCCCCACGGCCATCTACCTGACCGGCAAGCTGGCCCCGCACCTGCTGGGCCCCATCGCGGTGGCCGCTTACAGCTACATGGCGCTGGTGCCTGTGATCCAGCCCCCCATCATGCGCGCCCTGACCACCAAGAAAGAGCGCTCCATCGTGATGGAACAGCTGCGGCCCGTTTCCAAGAAGGAAAAGATCATTTTCCCCATTGCCGTGACCATTATCGTCAGCCTGCTGCTGCCCTCTGCGGCTCCGCTGGTGGGCTGTCTGATGCTGGGCAACCTGTTTAAGGAGAGCGGCGCGGTGGATCGTCTGAACAAGACGGCCCAGAATGAACTGATGAACATCGTGACCATCTTCCTGGGCATCACGGTAGGCGCGACGGCGACGGCCTCCACCTTCCTGCAGCCCAAGACGCTGGGCATCATGGTGGTGGGCGTGGTTGCCTTCGGCTTCGGTACTGCCGGCGGCGTGCTGCTGGCCAAGCTGATGAACAAGCTTTCCGGCGGCAAGATCAACCCGCTGATTGGTTCCGCCGGTGTGTCCGCCGTTCCCATGGCGGCCCGCGTCAGTCAGGTGGAGGGCCAGAAGGCCAACCCCGGCAACTTCCTGCTGATGCACGCCATGGGCCCCAACGTGGCCGGCGTTATCGGTTCCGCTATCGCTGCCGGTATGCTGCTGAGTATGTTCGGCTGATTGTGATTTGAGAGGTGACAAATATGCCTAAGGTTGGAATTACCGATACCATTCTGCGCGACGGCCACCAGAGTCAGGCCGCCACGCGTATGACCACCGCCCAGATGGAGCCCATGTTTGCCCAGCTGGACAAGATCGGCTACTACTCTCTGGAGTGCTGGGGTGGCGCTACCTTCGACAGCTGCCTGCGCTTCCTGAATGAAGACCCGTGGGAGCGCCTGCGCATCCTGCGCAAGGGTCTGCCCAACACCAAGCTGCAGATGCTGCTGCGTGGCCAGAACCTGCTGGGCTACAAGCACTATGCTGACGATGTGGTGGAGTTCTTCGTCAAAAAGAGCATCGAAAACGGCATCGACATCATCCGCTGCTTCGACGCGCTGAACGATATCCGCAACATGGAAACCGCCGTGAAGGCCACCAAGAAGTACGGCGGCACTGCGGAGGTGGCCATGAGCTACACCGTCAGCCCCGTCCACACCGAGGACTACTTCGTCAAGCTGGCCGCCGATATCCAGAAGATGGGCGCTGACCTGATCTGCATCAAGGACATGGCCAACCTGCTGCTTCCCTACAACGCTTACAGTCTGGTGAAGCGCCTGAAGGCGGAAGTAGACATTCCGATTGTGCTGCACACCCATGACACCACCGGCACCGGCGCCATGACCCTGCTCAAGGCCATCGAGGCGGGCGTGGACGTGGTGGACACCTGCCTGAGCCCGCTGGGCAATGGCACGTCTCAGCCCACCACCGAGTCCATCGTGGCGACTCTGCAGGGCACCGAGCACGACACCGGTCTGGATCTGAAGGCTCTGACCGAGATCGCCGGCTACTTCCGCGGCGTGGCGGATGAGTTGACCAAGGAAGGCTGGCGCGATCCTGCCCGTGTGCTGTCCACCGATGCGAACACCCTGATCTATCAGGTGCCCGGCGGAATGTTGTCCAATCTGATCGGCCAGCTGAAGAAGGCCAACGCCATGGACAAGTACTACGATGTGTTGGCGGAAGTGCCGCGTGTCCGCAAGGACTTCGGCTATCCTCCGCTGGTGACCCCCACCAGCCAGATCGTCGGTACGCAGGCCGTGATGAACGTCATCAGCGGCGAGCGCTATAAAATGGTCCCCAAGGAGTCCAAGGCGCTGCTGCGGGGCGAATATGGCCGTCTGCCCGCTGAGGTGAACGAAGAAGTGCGCAAAAAGTGCATCGGCGACGACAAGGTCATCACCCACCGTCCCGCCGACGATATTCCCCCGGAACTGGATAAGTACCGCGAAGAGATCCGTGACTACTATCAGCAGGAAGAGGACGTACTCAGCTACGCTCTGTTCCCGCAGGTGGCGACCAAGTTCTTCCAGTACCGTCAGGCCAAGCAGCTTGGTGTGGACAGCACCATGCTGAACAAGGAAGAAAAGGTTATGCCCGTGTGAGTGGCAGGAAAATAGCCTGACACGATCAATCAAAAGCTCTCTGTCGTCTATCGGGCGGCGGAGAGCTTTTCGTTTGCCAAAATTGTGTTTTGCAGCCACAGTTTACTTCTATTTATCTTTTGTGTATAATAGAGACACCGATGGAAAGGAGACACAAGCGATGAAAGGAATTATTCTGGCAGGCGGCGCAGGAACGCGGCTGTATCCGCTGACCATGGTGACTTCCAAGCAGCTTTTGCCGGTCTATGACAAACCGATGATTTATTACCCGCTGTCTACGCTGATGCTGGCGGGGATTCAGGATATTTTGGTGATCTCGACTCCCACGGACACGCCCCGCTTTCAGCAGCTGCTGGGGGATGGAAGCCAGTTCGGCATTTCGCTCCAATATGCGGTGCAGCCCTCCCCGGATGGACTGGCGCAGGCTTTTCTAATCGGCGAGGATTTTATCGGCGGAGAGCCCTGCGCCATGGTGCTGGGGGATAACATCTTCTATGGCAACGGTTTTTCCGCTATGCTGCGGGAAGCGGCGGAGAATGCGGAAAATGGGCTTGCTACGATCTTCGGCTATTTCGTCAACGATCCGGAACGCTTCGGCATCGTGGAGTTCGATCCCAACGGCAAGGTGCTTTCCGTGGAAGAAAAGCCGAAAAATCCCAAGAGCAACTACTGCATCACCGGCCTGTATTTCTACGACAAGCGGGTCTGCGAACTGGCGAAGCAGGTGAAACCCAGCGCACGGGGCGAATTGGAGATCACTACGCTGAACGATATGTATCTGCAGGACGGCACCCTTCGGGCGAAGATCATGGGACGCGGTTTTGCGTGGCTGGATACGGGCACCATGGACAGCCTGATTGAGGCGGGCAGCTTCGTGCAGATGATCGAGCGGCGACAGAGCATCAAGATCGCCGCACTGGAGGAAATCGCCTACCACAAGGGATGGATCAGCAAGGAAAAACTGCTGGAGTCCGCCGAACGCTATGGGAAATCTCCCTATGGTGAGCATCTGAAGCGGGTGGCCGAAGGAAAGATCCTTTACGATAGAAGTATGGAAAACTGACGCATTGAAGCGCAAAGGAGAACGCATATGACCATTCTTGTAACCGGCGGCGCGGGTTTTATCGGCACGAATTTTGTGTATTACCAGCTGCAGCATCACCCGGAGGATCGGGTAGTCTGCCTGGATGCGCTGACCTATGCGGGCAATCTGGAAAATCTGACTGAAGCCCTGAAAAATCCCCGTTTCCGTTTTGTGAAGGGGGATATTGCGGATCGGGAGGCTGTCAACGCGCTTTTTGAAGAAGAAAAGCCTGATATCGTGGTGAATTTCGCTGCAGAAAGCCATGTGGACCGCTCCATTACCCAGCCGGAGCTGTTCCTGCGCACCAATATCATGGGCACGCAGGTGCTGATGGACGCTTGCCGGAAGTACGGCGTACAGCGCTATCATCAGGTGTCCACCGACGAGGTCTACGGCGATCTGCCGCTGGATCGGCCCGATTTGTTCTTCACCGAGGACACGCCGATTCATACTTCGTCGCCCTATTCCGCCAGCAAGGCGTCCGCCGATCTGCTGGTGCTGGCCTATTTCCGCACCTTCCATCTGCCGGTGAGCATCACCCGGTGCTCCAACAACTACGGGCCTTATCATTTCCCGGAGAAGCTGATCCCCCTGATGATCACCCGGGCGCTGAACGACCAAAGTCTGCCGGTATACGGCAAGGGCGAGAATGTCCGCGACTGGCTGTATGTGGAAGACCACTGCGCTGCCATTGATCTGGTGATGCGCAAGGGCCGGGAGGGCGAAGTCTACAATGTGGGCGGCCACAACGAACGCACCAATCTGGACGTGGTGAAAACGGTGCTGAGGGAGCTGGGCAAGCCCGAAAGCCTGATTACTTTCGTGACCGATCGCCCCGGCCACGACCGCCGTTATGCTATTGATCCCAGCAAGATTCACGCCGAGCTGGGTTGGCTGCCCCGCACGAAGTTTGATGACGGCATTCATCAAACGGTGCAGTGGTATCTGGACAACCGGCAATGGTGGGAGCATATTCTGGCGGGAGAATATCAAAACTACTATCAGGCCATGTACGGCAACCGTTGAGTTTGAAAAGGAGGAGCTTCATGCACATTCGGCGCTGCGAGGAACGAGATCGGGAACTTTATCTCCGGCTGGCAAGGGAGTTTTATCATTCGCCCGCAGTGATGCATCCCGTGCCGGACAGCTATTTCGAGCGCACCTTTGATGAGATGATGCGTTCCGACGTCTATGCGGACGGGTTTCTTCTGGAAGACGAGGACGGAACCTGCATGGGTTATGCCCTGACGGCAAAGAGCTTTTCTCAGGAATGCGGAGGCCAGTGCGTCTGGGTGGAGGAGTTGTACGTTCTGCCGGCCTATCAGGGTAAGGGCATGGGCAGCAGGGTATTTGAGCTGCTGAATGCCTATTACCCGGACTGCTGCCGGTTCCGGCTGGAAGTAGAGCCGGAAAATGAAGGCGCGGCTCGGCTATACCGGCGGCTGGGGTACGAGGCGCTGGGGTATGACCAGTATGTGCTGGAGAGGAAGGAATAGGCTGAAAATCGGCATTTGCCTGAGTTTTCCTGACAGAAGACGTAGGTTTTGAAGAAAAGCGCACAGTAGGACAAATCGTCCTACTGTGCGCTTTTGCGTTTGGAATCCGAGGGTGCATCGGGAGAATGTGTCGATTTCGGAGAGACGTTTGCTGACCTATGGATGCGAAACACGAACGGAAATAGAGTACAAGCAGAAGGACCTTTGGTGCGGCCACAGGCGCATACTCCTTGTCCCGGGTGGGGATTGGCGCGCCGACTACGGCGCGGGAGCAGGGCTTGCAGCCCTATGGGGCGTCCACACTTTTCTTTCGGTGGCGAAAGAAAAGTGTGCAAAAGAAAGCCAGCGGCACG
>ERZ827150.4535-NODE-4535-length-12099-cov-3.548655_pt1 | contig 12099 bp, 8 predicted proteins | sample MGYA00519779_ERZ827150 | MGnify/ENA primary metagenome ERZ827150 (study PRJEB31778, sample SAMEA3449267) | human gut metagenome | biome: human gut; feature: human-associated habitat; material: faeces | place: United Kingdom | collected 2010/2012 ...
CGAGGCCGAGCGGCACCTGCACCTTGTCGATGACGATGCCGTTGGGGCGCACGACCTCGCTGAGAACGCGGCCCGTATGGTCGGGAAGCCTGACGGTGTCGCGGATGCCGTTCGCCATGCCGGCGATGCGGTTTTCATCGAGCTTGAGCCGGTCGAGCATAACGTCGGTGATGCGGCCGCGCGCGGCGGCCATGTCCTCCGCGTTCGCGGCGAGGATCTCCGCGCAGTGCGCCTCCAGGCTGTCCGCCATGGCAAGGAGCAGCGCGTTCTTTTTCTCCGCGCCGGCAGCGGCAATGCTGCCCATCGCCGCGCGGGTCTTTTGAAGAAGCTCCAGCGTTGTCATATTCTTCACCTCTTGACCAGAAAGCGGGTGCCGATGGGCTTGCCCGCGACGATATCATACAAAAGCTCCGGCTTTTCGCCGTTGGCGATGACCATTTCGCAGCCCGCGCCGACAGCGATCTGCGCCGCCAAGAGCTTGGTCGCCATGCCGCCCGTGCCGAGGCTCGAACCGCTGCCGCCGCCGAGGGCGATGATGCGCTCGTCGACAGTCTCCACGGTGGGGATAAGCTTCGCGTCAGGGTTTTTGCGCGGGTCACCGTCGTAGAGGCCGTCGATGTCCGAGAGCAGCACGAGCAGGTCCGCGGAGACGGTGGCGGCGACGATGGCGGAGAGCGTGTCATTGTCGCCCACGGCGATCTCCTCGGTGGAGATGGTGTCGTTCTCGTTGATGACGGGCAGCGCGCCCAGCTCCAGCAGGCGGTCCATCGTGTTGTGGAAGTTCGCCTTCCGGCTGCCGCCGTCGGCGATGTCCGGCGCGGTGATGAGAAGCTGGCCGACGATGTGGTTATACTCGGTGAAGAGCTTGTCGTAAACGTACATCAGCTCGCACTGGCCGACCGCGGCGGACGCCTGCTTGCCCGGCATATCCTTGGGGCGCTCGGACAGGTTGAGCTTGCCGAAGCCCATGGCAATGGCGCCGGAGGAAACGAGAATGATCTCGTGGCCCGCGTTCTTCAGGTCGCTGAGCGTTTTGCACAGCCGCTCCATCCGCTGAATGTTCAGCCGTCCTGTGGGGTAGGCGAGCGTGGAGGTGCCCACCTTGACAACGATACGCATAAGAAAGGCTCCTTTCTTTCAGTAACAAATAAAAGTGATTTGCATTATAGCACAGCCTTTCGGATTTTGCACTACCTTTCTGCAATTTTTAACGCGGCGCGCTGCATTTTTTCGCGTGCGGCAAAAAAATGCACCCGAAAGCCACAGGCTTTGGGTGCATTTTCTCAGTCAACAATATCGACCGATACTTTCTCTCCGGTGCGCTGCGCATAGGAGCGGATGACTGTACGGATCTCTTTGGCGATGCGGCCCTGACGGCCGATCACCTTGCCCATATCGTCGGGCGCAACGTGCAGCTCCAACGTCAGCTCGTCCGTTCCCTGCTTCTCCGTCACCGTGACCTCATCCGGATGCTCGACCAGATTTTTGGCGATGTAGAGCAGCAAGTCCTTCATGCGTTGTCCCCCGCGGATCAAATCGCGTTGATTCTCTTGAGCAGCGCGCGGACGGTGTCGGTGGGCTGGGCGCCGGTCTTGATCCACTCCTGAGCGCGCTCGGCGTCGATCTTGATCTCAGCGGGGCTCACGCAGGGATTGTAGGTACCGATCTCCTCGATGAAGCGGCCGTCGCGGGGATAGCGGGAATCGGCGACGACGACGCGATAGAAAGGAGCCTTCTTGGCGCCCATACGGCGCAGACGAATTTTGACCATGGTGTTTTTCCTCCGAAATAAAATATGTTTTTGTTGTATGATCGTATGCACTTGGCATGAATCAACGGGGTATTATTTGAAGCGCTTCTTGCGGCCGAAGCCGTGCATCCGGCTCATGCCGCCCTTGCCGCCGAAGCCGCCGAGTCCCTTGGGCATCCTGCCGCGGGTCATCTGCTTGACAAGGTCCTGCATCATCTCGAACTGCTTTAAGAGGCGGTTGACGTCCACGACCTCCAGTCCGCAGCCGGCGGCGACGCGCTTTTTGCGGCTCGCGCCGAGGAGCTTGGGGTTCTCGCGCTCCTCCGGCGTCATGGAGAGGATGATGGCCTCGGTGTGCGCCATGACCTTGGGGTCGATCTCGGCGCCGGCCAACTGCTTGCCCATGCCGCCGGGCATCATCTCGGCGAGCTGGCTGAGGTCACCCATGCCGCGCAGCTGCACGAGCTGTTCATAGTAGTCGGTGAGGGTGAAGCGGTTCTTCTTGAGCTTTTCCTCGAGCTTCTTCGCCTTCTCCTCGTCGACGTGCTGCTCCGCCTTTTCGATGAGGCTGAGCACATCGCCCATGCCGAGGATGCGGGAGGCCATGCGGTCGGGGTGGAAGGGCTCGAGCATGTCGAGCTTTTCGCCCGTGCCGATGTATTTGATGGGCTTTCCGGTCGCCGCGCGGATGGAGAGCGCCGCGCCGCCGCGGGCGTCGCCGTCGAGCTTGGTCAGGATGAAGCCGGTCAGGTCGAGCGCCCGGTGGAAGTGTTCGGCGACCGAAACCGCCTCCTGCCCGAGCGCGGCGTCGGCCACGAGCAGCACCTCATCCGGCCGCACCGCCTGGCGGATGCGGACCAGCTCCTGCACCATCGTTTCGTCGATCTGCAGCCGGCCTGCCGTGTCGATGATGACCACATCGGTTCCGGCCGTGCGCGCCTGTTCGACCGCGTTGACCGCGATCGCGGCGACGTTCACGCTCGTGCGTTCGGCGTGGACCGGCACCCCGATCTCGCGCCCGATGATTTCGAGCTGGTCGATGGCCGCGGGGCGGTAGACGTCGCCCGCGACGAGCTGGACCTTTTTGCCCTGCCGCTTCAGCAGCAGCGCGAGTTTGCCCGCCGTGGTGGTCTTGCCGCTGCCGTGCAGGCCGACCAGCATGATGACGGTCGGTTTCGACTTGAATTCGAGCTCGGAGGCGCCGCCGCCGAGGAGCTCGACGAGCTTGTCGTTGACGATTTTGACGACCTGCTGGCCCGGCGTCACGCTTTTGATGACCTCCTGCCCGACGCATTCGGCCTTGACCCCCTCGATGAATTCGGAGGCGATTTTGATGTTGACGTCGGCATCGAGCAGCGCGAGGCGGATCTCCCGCATCGCATCGGTGATGTTGGCTTCGGTCAGGGTGCTTTGTCCGCGCAGTTTGCGGAAAACATCATGCAGCTTGTCGCTTAAGGACTCGAACATACCTTTTCTTTCTTTCCTATTAATAAAACACATTATTTCATCATAACAGCGTTTAATATATCTTGATTCCCGTTCAACGTCAAGAGAACGTTTGAAAAATCCGGTACATTCGATTGCTTTCGGCCGGTATTCATGGTATTTTATATGACAATGCGAAAATACAGCAAGGAGATGGCGGGTTCATGCCATTGAAACATTAACAATGCCTTTCCCGGAGGCGTGAGTACGGCGGAGCCGCGCGGAACGCCGGAGACGAGCACGGTCTCTTCGGAGAAGGGGCCCGGAAAAGCACCCGACGCTTTCGGGCAATCGGCCCGGAAGAGCCGAGGTCCGTGGCCGGAGGGGGCGGCTTTTCGGGGAACATCAGGAGAACAGCTATGCGCAGCGATATCATGAAGAAGGGGCTGGAGCGCACGCCGCATCGCGGCCTCATGCGTGCAACCGGGCTTGCCGACGAGGATTTCAAGAAGCCTTACATCGGAGTGTGCAACTCTTACACGAACATCGTTCCGGGCCACTGCCACCTGAAAAAGGTCGGCGAAATCATCTGCGACGCGATCCGCGAGGCGGGCGGCGTTCCGTACGAGTTCAATACGATCGCGGTCTGCGACGGCATTGCGATGGGCCACTCCGGCATGAAATATTCGCTTGCGAGCCGCGAGATCATCGCCGACAGCGTCGAGACCATGGGCTCCGCTCATCCGTTCGACGCGATGATCTGCATTCCGAACTGCGACAAGGTCGTCCCCGGCATGCTGATGGGGGCGATGCGGCTGAATATCCCGACCATCTTCGCTTCCGGCGGCCCGATGCGCGCCGGAAAGACCGAAGGCGTCTCTCACAATATCGATTTGAACTCGATCTTCGAAGGCGTTGCGGCGCGGGTGGTCGACAAGATCGACGATGCGCAGCTCCATGAGCTCGAATGCACGGCCTGCCCCGGCCCGGGCTCCTGTTCCGGGATGTTCACGGCGAACAGCATGAACTGCCTCTGCGAAGCGCTCGGCATCGCGCTGCCCGGCAACGGCACCATCGCCGCCGATTCGCCGGAGCGCGTCGAGTACTGGCGGCGCGCCGCGCGCCGGATCGTCGAGCTTGCGAAGATGGAGAATCCGCCCCGGGCGAAGGATTTCGTCACCGCGAAGTCGTTCCGCAACGCCCTCGTGCTCGATATGGCCATGGGAGGCTCGTCGAACACCGTGCTGCACACGCTGGCGGTTGCGAATGAAGCGGGCCTGAAGGTCGATATCAAAGACCTCGATGAAATTTCGAAGGCGACGCCGAACATCTGCCGCCTCGCTCCGTCGCGGGGAGAATTCCATATCGTCGAAGAGTGCAACCGCGTCGGCGGGATCATGGCGATCCTGAAAGAGATCGCGAAGAAGCCGGGCATGATCGACGGCTCCGCGCCGACGGTCTCCGGCAAAACGCTGGCCGAGCAGTACGCCGCCGCGCCGGACGCGGACGGCACGGTCATCCGCACGCTCGACAACCCGTACAGCGAAAAGGGCGGCCTGGCGATCCTCTTCGGCAATCTCGCGGAAAACGGCTGTGTGGTCAAGGCTGCCGGAGTCGACCCGAAGATGCTGGTCCACAAGGGGCCGGCGGTCATTTTCGAGAGCCAGGAGGAGGCCTGCGAAGGCATCCTCGGCGGCAAGGTCAGGGAGGGCGACGTGGTGGTGATCCGCTACGAGGGACCGAAGGGCGGTCCCGGCATGCAGGAGATGCTCGCCCCGACTTCGTATATCATGGGGCGCGGCCTCGGTTCGTCGGTCGCGCTGGTCACCGACGGGCGTTTCTCCGGAGCGACTCACGGCGCCTGTATCGGGCATGTGAGTCCCGAAGCGGCGGCGGGGGGGCTCATCGGCCTCGTCGAGCCCGGCGACATGATCGAGATCGACATCCCGAACCGGACGGTCCGCCTCGACGTGCCGGAAGCGGTCATCGCTGAACGCCGGAAGAGCTGGAAGCCGCGCGAGCCGAAAATCAAGACCGGTTATCTTGCCAAGTACGCCTCGCTGGCGACCAGCGCCGACACCGGCGGCGTCCTGAAGGTCAACTGAGTTCTTTTCTCCGAAGCGAAACGCCCCTTCCGGGCCGCGCCGTTCGCCGGCCGCTCCCGGAAGGATGTTTTTTTGTCATACTTCGGGGGGAAGGCGGCGAATATTGCGGAACGGTAATTGAAATTTCCCGGAAGTGCGGTATATTAAATACGATATGGCGTTGATTTTCTATGGTGGCGGACGTTTGAACCGGCCCGTAACGAGTTGTGGTTAACTGGAGTTATAAACTTTTATGTCATTATTCAGCAGCGGAAAGTATTCCACCTTGCGGATGCCCACCAACGGAGAACGTAAAATGATTATTCCTGACGGTTCGTGGGTCAAATGCAGAAGTTGCGGTCAGACGCTCTACACCGACCGGCTGGAGGACAATCTTCAGGTCTGCTGGTATTGCAACTGCCATCTGCCGATGAACGCCCCGGCCCGGATCAAGTCCCTGACCGATGCGGACAGCTTCACGGAGATGGATGCGGATCTGCGCAGCGTCGACCCGCTGCAGTTCGTCGACAGCAAGTCCTACGGCGACCGGCTGGTCGAAAGCGAGAAGAAAACCGGCTTGAAGGATGCGATCGTCTGCGGATCGGCGACGCTCGGCGGACACCCCTTCATGCTCGGCGTGATGGATTTCCGTTTCATGGGCGCCTCGATGGGTTCGGTGGTCGGCGAGAAGATCGCGCGGCTGGTCGAGGCCGCCACGGCCGCAAAGGCGCCGGTCGTGCTGGTGACCGCCTCGGGCGGCGCCCGCATGCAGGAGGGGATTCTGAGTCTGATGCAGATGCCGAAAACCTGCGGCGCGCTTTCGCGGCACAGCGAGGCGGGGCTGCCGTATTTCGCGGTGCTGACCAATCCGACTTACGGCGGCGTGACCGCGAGTTTCGCGGCGGTCGGCGATGTGATTCTGGCCGAGCCGGGCGCGATGATCGGTTTCGCCGGTCCGCGCGTGATTCAGGAGACGACCAATTCAAAGCTGCCGGAGGGATTCCAGACGGCCGAATTCCTGCTCGAGAAGGGGCTGGTCGACCGGGTTGTCGAACGCAAGAATTTGAAAAAAGAACTTGAACTCCTGCTTGAAATTTTCTGAAAGCGGGATATACTATAAAACACGATACGATTTTTGTCGCCGGGTTGGACCTCGTGCGTTGTCAAATGGGTATACCGAGTCAGGTGGGGAACCAAGCAGCTCAATACATGCTTTTGACAAGCCACGGATCATCTGACCCGGCGACTCTTTTTTGAAAAGATTTCCGATTCTCGCTTTCTCCGCTTGATTTTTGCCGTTTCGAAAATTATACTGAGATAGACTCGGTTATCATGTTAAGTCGATTCTGCGGGAAATCATCAGCATAAAGGACTGAAAATGATGAAGAAAGCACGTTTTACCCTGATTGAGCTTCTGGTTGTGATCGCGATCATCGCGATTCTCGCTTCGATGCTGCTGCCCGCATTGAATCAGGCGCGGGACTCGGCAAAGCGGATCACCTGCACGAATGTGCTCAAGCAGTACGGCAGCGCCGCCGCGCTTTACGCCTCGAATTATCAGGACTGGTGGGTTCCGTGCGACGGTGCGCTGGGATTCGGCAGCTATTACCGGAACGACGCTTTCCGGTCGCTGCTCGGCATCGGCAAAGTCGAGGAAGTGGCTTCGGGAAACACCGACGGACTCTATCCGCTCGGGCTCATGTGCCCGAAATCGGACGCTGTGCTCGGCGTCTCCGACTTTGCCAGGGGCAAGCTTCTGAACGGCCACGGTTTCCCGAAACGGAGCTATGGATATTCGTACAACGACCTGTGGGCCGCCGATCATCCGGGCGCGACCGATCCGGGCAAGCGGGTCTTCAAGCTGACGCAGATCAGGCGTCCGACGACAGCTTCCTTCTGGAAGGACGGCGATGGTGCCCTTTCCCGGCCGCCGCCAACGGCTATTTCAACGGAGGCGAGGGGATCGGCGACGGAAAGGGCACCATCGCCTACCGGCACGGCGACTCCGCGAATCACTCGTTTTTCGACGGGCACGTCGAGTCGCTGCAGTGGCGGTATGTGAAGCAGAACAGCGGAACGCTCGGCTCGGGCTTCCTGAAATAACTCCGGCGCGCCCTCCCGCCCTTCCGGAAAACCGGGAGGGTTTTTTTGTCCGTTTTCACGCCGGGAGTTTGTAAAAACGGCCGGGTGGCAATATATTTACCGTCACGCTTGATTGATTCACTTATTTGACTGCTGGGAGACTTTTTTTCTTATGACACGCATCGACGGCCGTGCTCCGGATGAGCTTCGCAATCTTGTTATCCGACCGAATTATCTGGCTCACCCGCTTGCTTCCGTGCTGATCGAATGCGGCGGGACCAAGGTTATCTGCGCCGTCAGCGTCGAGGCGAAGGTTCCTCCCTGGATGAAGGCGCAGAAGGTGCCGGGCGGGTGGGTCACCTGCGAATACGGCATGCTGCCGGCTTCGACCCACGAGCGGATGCGGCGTGAAGCCTCCTCCGGCAAGCAGGGCGGGCGCACGATGGAGATCCAGCGGCTGATCGGCCGTTCGCTCCGCGCCGTGGTCGACCTGAATGAGCTCGGCGAGAACACCGCCAGCGTGGACTGCGACGTGATCGACGCCGACGGCGGCACCCGCACCGCGAGCATCACCGGTTCGGCCGTCGCGCTTGCGCTGGCCTGCCGCAGCGACTGGGGCAGGAAGCATTTCGCGGGCTGTCCGCTCCGCGAAAATGTCGCCGCCGTCAGTGTCGGCATCGTCGGCGGCGTGCCGATGCTCGATCTCTGCTACGAAGAGGATTCGAAAGCGGAGGTCGACATGAATGTCGTGATGACCGAGTCCGGCAAGCTCGTCGAGGTGCAGGGGACCGCTGAGGGCGCCCCGTTCTCCCGGGCGCAGCTGAATGAACTGATCGATCTGGCCGAGCACGGCCTGAAGAAGATATTCCGGATTCAGAACGAAATCGTCGATTCCGTCACGGCGCCGCTGACCGCGGCCGAGGCGACCGGCGATCTATTCGGGGAGTTTCAGTTATGAGTGAATACCAGGTAATCGCCCGGAAGTGGCGGCCGCAGTGTTTCTCCGACGTGGTCGGGCAGGAGCATGTCGTGCGCACGCTCCGGAATGCGATCCGTCAGCAGCGGACCGCCCATGCCTATCTGTTCGTCGGTCCGCGCGGCGTCGGAAAAACCACGCTCGCCCGGATTTTCGCCAAGGCGATGAACTGTCTCGACCCGCAGGACGGCGAGCCGTGCTGCAAGTGCGTCTCGTGCCGCGCCGTTATGGAGGAAAGCAGCCTCGACGTGATCGAGATCGACGCCGCCAGCCGCAATTCGGCGGCGGATATGCGCGAGCTGGCCGAAGACGTCATGCACCAGCCGGTGGCCGGGCGCTATAAGATTTACATCATCGACGAAGTTCATATGCTGACCGCGCAGGCGTGGAACGCACTTCTGAAGACGGTCGAGGAACCTCCGGCGCATGTGAAGTTCATCTTTGCGACGACCGAGGTTCACAAGGTCCTGAAGACGATCATCTCGCGCTGCCAGCGCTTCGACCTGCTGCCGATTCCGACCCGGCAGATTGCGGAACGGCTGCGGCTGATCGCGGACCGCGAGGGAGTCGCGATCAACGACGAGGCGGTCAATGCGATCGCCCGCGCCGCCGAAGGCGGCATGCGCGACGCGCAGTCGCTGCTGGACCAGATGATCGCATTTTTCGCGCAGGGAGACAGCACGGCGATCACGGGCGAGCAGGTCCTTTCGCTGTTCGGCCTGACCGACCGCGCCGATCTCGATACGATTCTGCTCGGCATGCTGCGGAACCAGCCGGCAGAAGTCGTCAAGGTGATCGGCCGCCTGGCGAAGAAGGGTAAAAACCTTGAGACGCTTTTCGACGATCTGCTCGATGCGCTGCGGGCGGTTCAGCTCTGCGCGATTCTGCCGGACCCGGGCGATCTGCTGAACGAGTCGGCCGAATCGATCGAGCGTTTCCGCAAGCTGGCGAAGCTGGTGCGGCCCGATACGATCCAGATTCTGCTTGAGACGATTGCTCCGGTCGGGCGCGTACTGCACGATGCGCTGAATAAACAGGTCTATCTCGAAACGATTCTGCTCAAGGCGATGCGTGAAGCGCATGCGGTGCGGATCAACGACCTTCTGGCACGGCTGAACCAGCTGCGCACGGCGGGTGAACTGAAGTTTCTCGATCAGCTGCCGGGCGAGGTCAAGCCCGCGGCTCCGGAGGTCGTGGTCATCGAACCGTTGAAACCGGCCGCGGAAATGCCGAAGCCGGAGCCCGCCCCGGCGGCCCTGGTCGCGGAAGTGTCGAAACCGGAAGTAAAGGAGATGCCGAAGCCGGAACCTGCCCCGGCGGCCCCGGTCGCGGAAGTGCCGAAACCGGAAGCCGCGCCGGAAGCAAAGCCGGCGGTTGTGGAGATGCCGAAGCCGGAGCCCGCCCCGGCGTCGCCGCCGGTTGCGGAAGCGCCGGAGCCGGACTATGCGGAGCTGGAGGCCTCCCTGATGCCTGCGGCGGAGATGCAGCCGGTATTCGACCCGAACACGGGCGAAACGGTGCTGGTTCCGGTTTCCGCCCCGGTTCTCCCGAAGAGCGATGACGAGCATCTCGCGCCCGAAACGAAACCCGGCCGCAAAAAGCGCCGCAGCATTGCGAACGACAATCCCAGGGCGCTGGAAGAGGCGTTGAACGATCCGACCGTCCATGAGATCGTCGATCTTTTCGGCGGGAAGGTCGTCGACATTCACAGGCCGGAGGGAGAGTAACTCCGTCTGGAACATTTTGTTTCATCGAAAATCGGCGAAACGGCTTGATCTTTGCCCTGAAGTTCTGTATAATTGCTGATAACTTCTCATGCACTTTCGGGAATGAACAGGGAGATTCTGCCGATGATGAAACAAATGGTTCTGCTGGGTTGTATGTGCGCCTCGTTTGTCCTGTCCGCCGCGGATGGAGGGAAGGAGGCGGAAAATCTGAACCGCCTGCCCGGTACGAAGCTCTCCGCCGATTCCGTCTTCTACAAGTATACGGCGGACAAGGCGGCCGACGGCGACCGTACCGACAAACTGAGCCGCTGGGTCAGCAGCGCCGAATCCGGCGAGCACTGGATCATGGCGGAGTACGACGCACCGCGCAAGGTCAATGCTGTGACGCTGGTTTTCTGGACCGACACCCATGTTTCGCTCGATTTCGATATCGAAGGCAGGGTTGACGGCAAGTGGGTCACGCTGCGCGAGGTGCGCGGCAACCGGGCGGTGGCGCCGCGGCTGGTGTTTCCGGAGCGGGAGGTTTCGGCGCTCCGGGTCGTCTTCCGCAAACAGATTCCGGATTCGATGGTGCGGCTTTACGAGTTTTCCGCCGAATGTGCGCCGCATGCGCTCGAGCTGTCGATGAGCCCGACCCGAGGCAACGGCTTTCTGGAAGAGGGTGAGGCGAGAAGCGTCACCCTCTACTGCCATGAGAAGTCGCCGGTCCGGCTGAATCTCCGGCTCGGGCTGAAGGCCGAAGCGGGCCGCCCCGCCGCCGAATCGGTGCAGGAGAACCGGACGGTCGAACTCAAGGGCGCTCAAACCTTCCGGCTGCCGGTTCCGAAGACGTTCGGCGCTTACGAGTACGAGATCGTGCTGACCGATGAGGACGGCACGACGGTTCTTTCGCAGACCGAGCCCTTCTTCTATTTCCCGCCGTCGAATCCGGCCTACAAGACCGCTTCGCCGTTCGCCGCCCACTATTATCACATGCATCCGGCCCTGATCGATTACATCGGGCTCTACTGGTGGCGGAATCACGATGTCTACGGCCGCTGGAACAACAATATGGACGAGCAGGGCAATGCCGACTGGAGCGAGCTTGACGAGCGACTTGCCGAGGTCCGTGCGAACCGGATCCGCGAGTGTGCGGTGCTGCTCGGCGCTCCGCGGAAATATTCGACCGTGCTGCCCGGCGAACCGGTCAGTTCGGGGCGTGACAGCATCTATTCGTATTATCCGCCGTCGGACATCGGCGCCTGGTGCCGGCTCTATCTGGAGCCGCTCGCCGGAAAGGTTGCGAAGGCTTCTCCGTTCCGGGTTTACGAAATCTGGAACGAGGCGTGGAGCTACTACCGTCTGCGCGGGCTGCACGGCACGCCGGGCGAGGCGATGCAGCTTTTCCGCGAGTCATACGAGACGCTGAAGAAGGCCGATCCGGAAGCCATGGTTTACCCGACCGACACCGGGGCCGCGCTGAAGGAGAGTCCGTACGCGTTCAGGGAGTTCGGGCGCGATATGTTCGAGCTCGGCTATCTGCGCTGGGCCGACCTCATGTCCTATCACAGCTACGGCATGATGGATTACGGCCGCCTTGAGAACTACCGCGCCAATATGTGGAATTACGGCCGGGATTTCGAGATGTGGTCGACCGAGACGGCCGCGTCGGGCCAGCCGTTCCACCGGCTCATGGAGTCGCTGCTTTCTCACCGGGTCTGGGGCAACGGCAAGACCTTCATCTACAACGGCAGCCTGTGGGCGCCGCTCTACTCCGACGGCAGGCCGCATAAAAATCTCGTGGCGATGGCGGCGATGATCCGGGAGCTCGGAGACGCGCTCCCGCTCGGGTTTGAGGAGAACGGCGATGTCACGGCCTATCTCTTTGCGAACGGCGGCACACCGGTCGCCGTGCTGTTCTCGAAGAGCGCGGAGCCGGCAGAAATCGATCTGCCGCTCTCCCGCAATTCGGTTGTCCGCGATGTGTTCGGCCGTGAGCTCGATGCGAAGCAGCCGGTTCTGTCGCTCGACAATCCGGTTTTCGTCCGGGACCCGGCGCCTGAAGCAGTGGTTCGT
>ERZ827150.4536-NODE-4536-length-12098-cov-3.086606_pt1 | contig 12098 bp, 8 predicted proteins | sample MGYA00519779_ERZ827150 | MGnify/ENA primary metagenome ERZ827150 (study PRJEB31778, sample SAMEA3449267) | human gut metagenome | biome: human gut; feature: human-associated habitat; material: faeces | place: United Kingdom | collected 2010/2012 ...
TTGGTGCCTCGTCGGGGATTCGAACCCCGGACACCCTGCTTAAAAGGCAGGTGCTCTGCCGACTGAGCTACTGGATCAAAAAATATGGGGTGGGTAAAGGGACTCGAACCCTCGACCTACGGGACCACAACCCGTCGCTCTAGCCAACTGAGCTACACCCACCGTGTCCTGCGCGCTTCGCGCTCGACTATTATTGCAAGGAACGCCACGCGATGCAAGCCCCAATTTTCAAGAATTTTGAAAAGAGTTTTTCGAGACCATTTCGAACAAATCCCACCGGTTTCATAGGAGTAAACTTGCCCCACTGCAAATGCTCGAAAGGACCGGCATGAAAGAACTCTCCAACCGCACGGCAACGTTTACCGATTCCGTCATCCGCCGTATGACGCGCATCTCCAACAAGTATGGCGCCGTCAACCTGTCGCAGGGCTTCCCCGACTTCGATCCCCCGGCGCAGCTGCTCGATAGCCTGAGCACCGTTGCCGCCGACCCCAAGCCGCTCTATCACCAGTACTCCATCACCTGGGGCTCCCAGGCCATGCGCGAGGCGCTCGCCGCCAAACAGGAGCACTTTATGGGCATGCCGGTGAACCCCAACGAGAATATCGTAGTCACCTGCGGCTCCACCGAGGCCATGATGGCCGCCATGATGACGGTCACAAACCCCGGCGACAAGGTTGTCATTTTCTCGCCGTTCTACGAGAACTACGGCGCCGACACGATCCTTTCGGGCGCCGAGCCCATCTACGTGCCGCTCAACCCGCCCGCCTTTGACTTCGATCGCGAGGTCCTCGAGGCCGCCTTCCGCGACAACGACCCCAAGGCCATCGTCCTGTGCAACCCTTCCAACCCCTGCGGCAAGGTCTTTACACGCGATGAGCTCACCTTTATCGCCGACCTCTGCAAAAAGTACGACACCTACTGCATCACCGACGAGGTCTACGAGCACATCGTCTACGCGCCCCACGAGCACGTCTATATGGCCACGCTGCCCGGCATGTTCGAGCGCACCATCAGCTGCAGTTCGCTGTCCAAGACGTACTCCATCACCGGCTGGCGCCTGGGCTACACCATTGCCCCGGCCCAGATCACCGAGCGCATCAAGAAGGTCCACGACTTCCTCACCGTGGGTGCCGCCGCTCCCCTGCAGGAGGCCGTCGTCACCGCCCTCAACTTCGACGACAGCTATTACGATGAGGTCCTTGACCTCTACACCGCCAAACGCGACCTGTTCTGCCAGGGACTCGACAGCATCGGTCTTGAGCATAATGTGCCGCAGGGCGCCTACTACGTCATGATGGACATCTCCGAGTTTGGCTATGACAGCGACCTCGAATTCTGCGAGGACCTCGCATCTAAGGTGGGCGTGGGCGCCGTGCCCGGCTCGAGCTTCTTCCGCGAGCCCGTCAACCATCTGATTCGTTTCCACTTTGCCAAGCGAGACGAGACGCTTAACGCGGCACTGGAGAACCTCAAGTCGCTACGTGATAAAATCAAGCCGCGCGGGTAAGGACGGCCCGGCAACTAAAGCAACCAAAGAAGCCCCGCACCGCCCGCCGCGTTGCAGGGCTTCTTTTTAGAGCGCTTTCTTAAATGGTTTAGAGCTCTATACTTTAGTCACGGAGCAACTCGTCCCAGAGAGAGGAATATTATGGCAGAGCAGCAGCTTATCGGAGCACTCGAGGCCGGCGGCACCAAGATGGTCTGCGCCACGGGCTATGCAGACGGCACGGTCCTGGAGCGTGAGCAGATCGCGACCACGACCCCGCAAGAGACCGTTGAGGCCGTCAATGCATGGTTTGCCGACAAGGGCATCGCCGCCCTGGGCATCGGCGCCTTTGGCCCCACCGCGGTCAACCCTGCCTCGCCCCAGTACGGCAAGATCTTGGAGACGCCCAAGACCGCATGGCGTTACTTTGACCTACTGGACACCATCCAAAACGAGCTCAATATTCCCTGCGGTTACGATACCGACGTCAACGTTGCCTGCCTGGGCGAGGTCACCTTTGGTTGCGCCCAGGGCCTCACGGACGTGGTCTACCTGACCATCGGCACCGGCGTGGGCGCCGGCGTGCTCTCGGGCGGCCAGCTCGTGCATGGCATGATGCATCCCGAAGCCGGCCATATCCTGGTCACGCGCGACCCGCGCGACACCATTGGCGAGCATAGCGCCTGCCCCTTCCACGACAACTGCCTCGAGGGCCTCATCGCCGGCCCCGGCGTTAAAAAGCGCTGGGATGGCAAGAGCGCCGGAGACATGGCCGATGATCCGGAGGCCATGGACCTGCTCGCAGGCTATCTGGCACAGGCGCTCATGACCTACACGCTGTGCTACGCGCCGCAAAAGATCATCATCGGCGGTGGCGTTGCCGATCACACCCCTATCGTGCCGCTCGCCCGCAAAAAGTGCGCCGAGATGCTCAACAGCTACATCGTCACGCCCGAGGTCAACGACATCGATACCTATATTGTCAACAACAGCCTCGAGGGCAAGCAGGGCATCATGGGCTGCCTGGCCCTGGGCGCGCAGGCGCTTTAGTAGCAGACGCACCCACAGGGCGTGGCGCGCCCGGCAAATCCGACCTATGGAACGACGCCACCACGCCCCATATAAGCCCTCAAATAAAAAAGGCCGCCTAGGACCAAACAATACGTCCTAGGCGGCCTTTTTGGCGTACATCAGCGACTGTAAGAGATATCGGAGCGCAACGCCCGTTGCCGCTCCACAGCAGTCGATCATCACATCGGTGATCATGCCGGCGCGTCCCGGCACAAAGAGCTGAATCGTCTCGTCGATCGAGGGAATCAGCAGCAGGAACACCGCCGTGGGCAGCAGCACGTCAAAGGTGCGCCGGCCCTCAAAATCAAAGGCGTGCGTTGCCAGAATGCCGAGCACCATATACTCGGTAAAATGCGCGCACTTGCGAACAACAAAGTTGGTCACCCATTCATATGGAAGTCCCACGCCGTGCAGGAAACAGCGGATAGCTTCCATGACCGTTAGGCTCAGCGAGCCCGACCCCGAGCCGGGAACCAGCGAATTGCCCCAGATCAAGAGCGCCATCAGGCAGGTCGCGACCGCCCATTTTCGATTGATCTTAACCATGCAGAAGTTATGCCTCCGCGCGGAGCGGCGCGAAGCTGGCGGTACCGCCCTCGATAACGCTCAGATAGGCACGGCCCGTACGCTTGGCGGTAGAGGACTGCAGGCGCTCGATCTCTTCCTCGAGGATCTGATTGACGCGCTCGTGACGACGATTTTCCATAATGCCGGCGGCAATAGCCTCGGCTCGCTCAATGCTCTCACGCGAGATACGGGCGGTATCCTCGGGGAACACAGCGCTGTGACGGCCGACATAGGCGGGGGCAGCAGGCTGAGGGGCAGCGACGGGAGCGGGCGCTGCAACAGGAGCGGGCTCGTCAATCTCATCCAGAATCGCGGTGGCGGCGGCCCACATGTCCTCGTGGCCCGAGTAATCGGCCATGGGGACATCAACCTCGAGCGAGGCGTCCGGAAGGTCGCCGGTGTCGATGCGATCTTGGGCTTCAATAGATGCGGTGATGGCTGCAGGCTCATCGAGGTCATCGAGATCGATGTCCGCGGCACCGGAGATGATAGGCATGCTGGCGAGGTTTGCGTTGTACGGCGCAGCCTCGGCCGCCTGCTGCTGGGCAGGAGCGCCCCACAGCGAGCTTTCGGCGGCACGGCGGGCGGCAACGGCCTCCTCGTCCGCGGCCATGGCTTCATCAACGTACGAATTATCGGCAGAAGCGTTCGCGTCCGCCGAGGTAGCGCTGTAGGCGTTATTGGATGCCGCGTTGGCAACGAGTGCCACGAAAGCCGCAGTGCTGCCCGCAGGGGCGGCCTGGGAGCCAGACACGGCGCGTGCCGCGGCGGCGATGTCGTCGCGATTGAGGGAGCCGGTCTGCCCGCCGTTGGTGAGCTCGTCGATGGCGACTTGATAGACGTCGCGCGAGTGTGCAGGGTCGCAGCTCACCGGCGAATCGTCGTCGAGCATACTGTCGATCATGGACCAAGCCTCGTCCTCGTCCATAGCATCTGCGGCTCGAGCGATGGTAGGGACACCATCATCGGCATGACGGCGCTGGAACGCACCAGTCAGGCCGGAAAGGAATGCCGAGGTAGACTGCTCCGCCTGAGCCTGAGAAGCAGAAGCCGCAGCGTAAGGAGTCGCATCCTGCTGCTGAGCTGGAATCGAGGCGGTCTTGAACTCGCTTTGATGCTGATTGAGATTGGCGGCACCGCCCATGGCATCGGGCTGGAACAGACGCTCTTCACGCTGCGCACGGTACTCGGAAATACCCAGCGAGGCGGCATAGATACCCACGCCCGCCACCGCGCCCACGGCGAAGGGAACCGCACCCGCCACGACCGTCTCGTTCACCGACGAAAACGGCAGCGTCGCGACATACATAACCACGGGAGCGGCAAGGCCGATCCCGCACGAAAGTCCGGCAAGGACTGCTCGTTGTGTTGCATCAGAAGAAGCCATGAGCTCTCCCCATCTTCCAGCACCCAAATCGCATCATTCAGTTGGCTGCGCGAGAGAAGATGAAGCGGGGCTATGCCCCAAAGCAACGGTATATGGTTCGTTTCATCTGCGTTTTCCGTCGCGAAGCTTAAAAGCTATTATGCGAAACCGCCCCGTCGATTGCAAGCGACGATGTCGGATTGAAACGGGAAACCTGCTGCTCGTCGGTCTTATGGTTAAAAATAAGCGCGGAGCGGCGATATGGAAAAGGGCCGAGGCTCAAAGCCCCGACCCTTTATCGCATTGATGACTATCGCTGCGCGTGGATGACAACCTAGAACGTCTGCTCGTAGTCGCTGTGCTTTTTGGCCGAACGCACCAGGAACTCTTGGTTGGTGTTGGTGCCCTTAAGACCCTTGATAAACGATGCGGCTGCGCGCTCGGTGTTGTTCATGCCGGCAAGAATGCGACGCAGACCAAAGACAAACGGACGCATCTGCTCGTCGACCAAAAGGTCCTCATTACGCGTACCGGAGGCAACGGGGTCGATAGCCGGGAAGATGCGACGGTCGGCCAGGTCGCGGTCGAGCTTAAGCTCCATATTGCCGGTGCCCTTGAACTCCTCAAAGATGACCTCGTCCATCTTGGAACCGGTGTCGATGAGGGCAGAAGCCAGGATGGTGAGCGAGCCACCGTTCTCGATATTACGGGCTGCGCCCAGGAAGCGCTTGGGAGGATACAGGGCCGCCGAATCGACGCCGCCCGAAAGGATGCGGCCCGAGGCGGGCGCCGCCAAGTTGTAGGCGCGGGCAAGACGCGTAATGGAGTCGAGCACCACCACAACATCGCCGCCCAGCTCCACGATGCGCTTGGCGCGCTCGATGACAAGCTCTGCCACGCGAGTGTGGTTATCGGCGGGCATATCGAAGGTCGACGCCACAACCTCGCCCTTGATGGAACGCTGCATATCGGTGACCTCTTCGGGGCGCTCGTCGACGAGCAGGCAGATGAGGTGCACCTCGGGATTATTAATCGAGATAGACTGGCAAATCTTCTTGAGGATCGTGGTCTTGCCGGCCTTGGGCGGGGACACGATCAGGCCACGCTGACCCTTGCCAATCGGCGACACGATGTCGATGGCGCGACCGGTAATGGAGTCCTTGCCGTGCTCCATGCGCAGCGGCTCGTTAGGATAGACCGGGGTGAGGTCACCAAACTTGGGGCGGTTGCGAATCTGCTCGGGGTCCAGGCCGTTGACGGTCGTGATTTTGGCGAGGCCGGCACGTTTGTCGCCGCCACGCGAAGGACGAAGCGAGCCCTCGATGACGTCGCCCGTGCGCAGACGCGCGGAGCGGATGAGGTAGGCGGGGACGAAGGCGTCGTCGTTGGACTTCATGTAACCGTGGGCATGGATGATACCGGAGCTGTCCGGACGAATCTGCAAGATGCCCTTGATGTCGCGGAAGCCCTCGGCCTTCGCGGCGGTGACGTAGATTTCCTCGACGAGCTCGGCTTTCTTCTTGCCGGTCGTCTCGATCTCGAACTCCTTGGCCTTCTCGCGCAGTTCGGCGACCTTCATGGCAGCGAGCTCCTCACGCGAAAGCGTGGGTTCGGTGGGGGCGGCGTTACGCTCCTTGTTGCGCTGTTTGCGATCGCGCTGGCGGTTGCGACGGTCGTTGTTGCGCTCGTCCCTGCGCTCATTGCGCTCGTCGTTGCGCTTGTGCTGGCGACGGTTGGGACGAGTGCCGTCTTCGCCCTCGGCGGGCGCGGCACCATCGGTTGCGGCGGCGTCGGCATTGGCCGCAGTGGTTTCATTGGCCTCGGCGCCAGAACCGACCTCCGCTTCGACATCAGCCTGCTGCTCGGAAGCCTTGGCCTTAACGGACTTCTTACGACCGCGCTTGGGCTTCTCGGACGCAGGCTGTTCGACGTCCTGGGGCTCGACGGCATCAATCGATGCATCGGCGGTCGTCTCGTCGGAATCCTCGGACGTACCCTTCTTGGCAGCCTTAGCCTTGGACGTGCGCTTAGCAGCAGTGCGACGGCTGCGACCGGGGCGGACGTCGGCGGGCTCGGCATCGGCGGGAGCGGCCTCGGAAGTCGTAGTATCCTGAACGGGTGCATCGGCAGCAGTTGCAGACTCGGCGGTCGCCGCAGCATCCCGAGCGGCGGCGGCTGCGGCTGCGGCCTTCTCTGCCTCGACGAAGGCCTTGGGCTTGCGACCGCGACGGTGCGGGCGCAAAGCCGGATCGACAACGGGAACTTCGCTGGCCTCGACAGGCGCAGCGGGCTCAGCAGGCGATGCGCCCTCCCCTGCCGTGGAACGGACCGAAGCCTCAGTGAGCTCGGGGGTTACCTGTTCAGCAACCTGCTCGGCCTTAGCAGCCGTGCGACGGCGTGTGCGCGGTGCCGGCTTCTCGGTCGGTTGGTCGGCGGCAGAGGTCTCGGGCACAGACGGGGCTGCAAGCTCGGTCAGAGCCGCGGCCTCGCGCTCGGCAGCACGACGGCGGGCGCGCACCACCTGAGCCTCGCTAATCTGCGCCAACGCACGTGCCTGCGCGACCTCATCGGAAATCGGCGCCGAGGAGTCAGCTGCAACGGTGCGCTTGGCGCGCGTCGTGCGCGTGGTACGGCGCTTGGGCTTGGTGACCTCCTCGCCGTCAGCAGCAGGCTTGGTCGTGCGGCGCGTACGCTTGGGCTTTGCCGGAGCAGCCTCCTCACCAGTTGCAGGCACGGCCTTCTCAGCCGCTGCAGGCGTAGGCGTCGAAGTAGCCTTAGGCGTCTCAGGAGCCGAGGCTTGCGCGGGCGCCGCGACCTGGTCCGACGCAACCGGTGCAGCGGGAGCGGTCTGCGTCGTCGTTATTTCGTTTTCTTGCTGTTGATCAGACACAGTGTTTGCTCAACTTTCTTTTCAAGCCCTGTGATCACATGCTCCCTGCATAAACCTTCAGGGCGGCTAAACAGTCTAGCTCCGTCAAATACCGACGGACATCATTGATCTGTATCGAGATGATTGCGTCATATACGCAGCTTTAGTGTAACACAACCGCAACCACCTGCAACTTAGTCATTGGGAACGCTCTTAAACGACTAATCAAAAGGGGCACTCCTCCTCAAAAGCGCCTGAAATGTCACGTCAGAGGAGTGAAACCGTGACATCCGGAATGGCCGAGCCACGAATCGCGCCCATCTACTACGTTTACCCACGGGCCCCTGACCATACCCTTGTTTTTTCAAAAACAACGAGTCTGCTACCTGCGCTTTTAATATCGTACATTTCGGCATGGTTCGGGATATGCGTCCAAACGTAGGAGATGAGCCCAATTCGTGGCGGACGGTATCCCACCACCCCTCCACGAGACAAAAATGATCCGTTTCCCCCGTCCCCAAGGGACAATTTTCAAAACTATGCCGGATTACGGGGCCAGAATGCTGCAAGCCAACCATACCCTGCATTTTCAAGAAACAATAAGCCATCTACCTGCGGGTTTAATTTTGCTATTGGCACCATGGTCGCCAGTTGGCGATTCAGCCCCGTAAACCGGTATAGTTGCGATTTGGTAGCATTTCCCAGCAAACCAAATAGTCTCACCAAACGCAAAAAGCCCGACCTCCGTGGGAGATCGGGCTTTCAAGGCTTAGTTAAACCAAGTCTGTACGGTCAAATGACTCGCAGATTACATCTGCTCGGGCGCGGAAACGCCAACGAGGGTGAGCACCAGGGCGAGCGTCACGCGGACGGCGTCGCAAGCGGCCAGACGGGCACGCGAAAGCTCGGGGTCGACGGGACGGCCCTCGCTCGGCAGAACCTGGCAGGCAGCGTAGAAGCTGTGGAAGTCGCCAGCGAGTTCCTCAGCAAAGTGCGTCAGACGGAACGGAGCGCGGTCGCGAGCGCAGCTGGCGATGAGGTCGGTGAGCTCGTTGAGCTTACGCGAAAGGGCGAGCTCGGTCGGATCGGTCAGCAGCGAGTAATCGACGTTCTCACCGATGGCCTTGGCGGCGACGGCCTTCATGCCCATCTCGTCAGCCTGCTCGGGCGTAACGTCAGCGGCACGGCGCAGGATGGAGCACACGCGGGCGTGAGCGTACTGCACGTAGTACACCGGGTTGGAGTTGTCGCGCTTCTTAACGGCCTCGATGTCGAAGTCGACCATCTGGTTAGAGCTCTTGGAGATGAGCGTGTAGCGAGCGGCGTCGGAGCCAACCTCGTCGACGAGCTCCTGCAAGGTCACCATGGTGCCCTTGCGCTTGGACATACGGACGGGCTTGCCGTTGCGCAGCAGGTTGACGAGCTGGCCCAGCAGAACCTCAAACTTGCCGGGATAGCCAAGAGCGTCGCAGACGCAGCGGACGCGGTCGATATAGCCGTGGTGGTCGGCGCCCCAGATGTCGATGACGTGATCGACGCGCTGGAACTTATCCCAGTGATAGGCAACGTCGGAGGCGAAGTAGGTGTACTCGCCGTCGGACTTGATCAGGACGCGGTCCTTGTCATCGCCCAGGTCGGTGGAGCGGAACCACAGGGCGCCGTCCTTGGTGTAGAGGTAACCCATCTTGTCGAGCTTCTCAAAGGCGCGGTCGACGGCGGAGGTGCCGGCGGTCTCGCCCTCGGCGTCCTTCACATACAGCGAGCGCTCGGAGAACCAACGATCGAAGTCGCAATTGACGGCGTGGCAGAGGTCACGCATGTTGTCGACCATCTTCACATAGCCGCGCTCGCGGAAGCTCTCCATGCGCTCCTGAGGATCGGCGTTGACCCACTTGTCGCCGTCGGTGCGCCAGAACTCGGCAGCCTCGTCGATGATGTAGTCGCCGCCGTAGGAGTCCTTGCCCAGGGTCTCGGCAAAGTTGTCCTGGTACGGATGGGTCTCGGGATGCTCGTCGTTCTCGTCGGCAACAAAGGCGTCGCGGTCGGCGATCAGCAGCTTGTGAGCCTCGTCGATATCCACGCCCTGCTTGGCGATGATGTCGGCAAGCTGCATATAGCGCGTGCTGATGGAGTTGCCGAAGGTGTTCATCTGAGAGCCGTGGTCGTTGATGTAGAACTCACGCTGGATGTCGTAACCGGCGTGGTCCATAACACGGCAGAGCGAGTCGCCCAGCGCGGCCCAGCGGCCGTGGCCGATGTGCATGGGGCCGACGGGGTTGGCGGAAACGAACTCGACCTGGGTCTTCAGGCCACCACCGACGTTGGACTTAGCGAAGTCCATACCCTTCTCGCGAGCCTCGCCAAAGATGGCATTCTTGACGGCAACGGAGAGGTAGAAGTTGATGAAGCCGGGGCCTGCGATCTCAACCTTCTCGATCGCGGGGTCCTCGGGCATATGGGCAACGATGGCCTCGGCGATCTTGCGCGGGGCGCAGTGGGCCAGCTTGGCGGACTTCAGGGCCATGGTAGAGGTCCACTCGCCATGAGAAGTGTCAGCCGGTCGCTCGATAGCGCAATCGTCAAGTTCAAATGCGGAAAGGTCGCCGGCCTCCTGGGCCGCAGCAAGCGCAGCGCGTACCAGCTCTTCAATCTTCTCGGGCATAGATCCTCCTTGTGTTAAAGCCCCCGAGCTCTTGGTCACTCGTAGGGCAAAAGCCAGAGTTTGTAGCACTCTATCACAAGCGACGGGCACTGTCGCAGGGTAAAGCTAATAGATATTGCATATGCACAAAAATGACTACAGCTTGTATGGAGTCACTCAAAGATGCCGGTCTGCCTGCAGATTATGCAGGCGTTGAAAATGTATAAAGGTGTGAATGAGCTGCGTCTGTTATCGAATACTCTTACCTATCAGAGTTGTGTGCTTTTCCTGCATAAAGTAAGGGTTTGCGCACGTCAGCGTGTTATTCTAGACATACGTAAATTCGTATAAGTTGGAGGTAGCATGTTCTCAATCGGTCAACACGTCATTCATCCGGGTCAGGGAGTCTGCACCGTCGTCGGTTTTAGGGACGACACGCCGCAGCCCATGCTACTGCTCGAGACCAAGCAGGGACATGCGCAGACGATCCTCATGTACCCCGTGGCGCAGGCCGACCGTTTGCACGCCGCCATCTCGCAGCAAGATGCCGAGCACCTGCTGAGCCACTATGACGAGCTGGAGTGCGACACCTTTACCGAGCGCAACAGCTCACTTGAGGAGACACACTTTAAGCAGCAGCTCAAGCTGGGCGCGCCTGAGACGGTCCGCGTGGCAAAGACCATGATGCACCGCATTCGCCAGGCCGAGGAAGCTGATAAAAAACCCAGCTCCTACTACATGCGCGTACTCAAGGAGGCCAAACGCCGCTCCATCGAGGAGTTCGCCGTGGCCCTTGGTGTCACCGAGGAGGCCGCCGAAGCCCGCCTAGCCCAAGCCGCCCTCAACTAACCTGCCAAAAAGGGACAGGTTTATTTTGGTAGGTTTTATCTGGCCAAACGTTAACGAACAATTAGTAAATGGCCGGGTGCTCCGTTTTGTTTTTGAGCGCCCGGCTATTTTTCCATCGCCGCAGAAATACATGAAGTCCATTTGCGATAACATCGCTCGAGGGCCATCAAAATCGATGCAACCAACGCTCACATCAACAACAAGCGCGCCCGTCTTGCTCAATTACCATTTAAAAGCATCAATTTGAAAACGCAATAACATTTCGGCAGGTAGCAGCTATAGTCGGTGAACTGAATCTCGACAACCGTGGTCTCCGAATGCAGTATCTTCAGCTCATTCAAGCTAAAGGAGGGACCATGCCGAGAAAGCCTCGTTCAAAGTCACCAACCGGTTATTTCCACGTCACGTTGCGTGGAAACGGAGGGCAATTGCTGTTTGACGATGCCGAGAACCGAATCGCCTTGCTTCAGATCCTTGATGCGATCCTCCCCAAACACAATATTGAGCTTATCGCTTGGTGCCTTATGGGAAACCATATTCATCTGCTCATCGACGATCCGGACGACCGCAAGAGCGACGCGATGCATGCGATAGCCGTATCGTATGCGGGCAAGTACAATGCGCGGACGGGTCATATCGGCCACGTGTTTCAGGAGCGATTTTGGGATTCGCCCATCAAGTCGGAAGAATATTTACTCGAGGCAATTCGATACATTCATCTGAATCCCCAAAAGGCAGGACTGGCGGCATACCACGAATATCCATGGAGCAGCCATCGCGAGTACCTAATGAGTGCCAGGTCACGGCCGCATGTCACCGGCAGCGTTGTCGATATTTTATTTCCAACACCTCGCTCGTACCTTCAGCTCATGGAAAGTGCGCCGTCGCTTCCCTATCGCCCCAGCGCAACAGCTAAGGTGCGCGAGGAAGATCTATGCGAATTTGGCACAGCAATCGTGCAGAGTGTCGCAGGATGTGCTCCGACGGAGCTCAAATCCATTTCTAAGGCGCTACGCAATGAGGCGATTCTCGCGCTTCGAAAAGAAGGATTAACGATTAAGCAGGTTCAGCTGCTGACCGGACTGGGAACATGGATTATCAAGAACGCGGCCTAGCCGTCGGTCGGCAATGGCGGCCGTCAGCCCGCGACATCCGCAGATACGACAAACGCCTCCGCAGCTTAAAGCTAAAACGGAGGCGTTTTCCCAGATAAAACCCGCCAAAATAAACCTGTCCCTTTTTGGCA
>ERZ827150.4564-NODE-4564-length-12034-cov-3.138993_pt1 | contig 12034 bp, 10 predicted proteins | sample MGYA00519779_ERZ827150 | MGnify/ENA primary metagenome ERZ827150 (study PRJEB31778, sample SAMEA3449267) | human gut metagenome | biome: human gut; feature: human-associated habitat; material: faeces | place: United Kingdom | collected 2010/2012 ...
ACCTTCCGATCGAACATAGCAAAATATATCCTGATTCGTAATTTATATTCACCCCTTCATTTACCCCTGTAAATATATATTTCAGTACCGCACTAATTTGCGGTACTCCATTATACACATTTTCATATGTATATACATCTGAACCGCCCATATAATACCTGGTTCCCGACATAAATATCAAAAGCAAAAACACAATAATTCTTAAAATTTTTTCGTCTTTCTTTTTAACAGCAGTACTTAATGCATTGATTGCATAGGTTAAGCTATATATAATCATCTTTTTCTCTCTTATACTTTCAAATTATTACACCACAATTTTTATATACATTTATCATATCACTTATATACTGATCTATATTATCCAATTCTTCAGCTCTTTTATTTGCTCCACTTATCTTTTTCCTATATAGTTCACTATCAGATAATAGAGAACCAATTTCTTCTACAAAAGTCTCTTTTGAATCACACAACTTTCCACATGACTCGTCTATAATCCCCGGCAATCCCCCAACTTCTGTCGCTACAACAGGAACACCTAGTGCTAATGCCTCTACAGCAGCCAAACCAAACCCTTCCCACCGAGACGGCATACATAAGACTTTACACTTTTGCAAAATTTCATATGGATTTTCTAAAAATCCTTTCAGATTAATAATCTCTTCCAATCCCAATTCCTGTATTTTTTCTTCAACTATTTCTCGTAATTCTCCATCTCCGATCATAACTGCTTTTACAGGCATCTCGCACTGAATATCATTTATTATTTCTATATATTTTAGTGGATTCTTCTGTTCTGATAATCTTCCAAGAAATGCTATATCGTATTCTTCTCCACTATTTGAACCGTCAGTTTTTCTTCTAATCAGCTCCACTGAAATCGGATTTCCAACAATTTTCTCCTTCTTATCAAAAAATCTGCCAAATATAAATTCTTCAAAAACTGAATCTGATACCCCTAGCATATATTTATATTTAAAACATGTCATTCCATATGCCAGCGTCTTCAGGCAAATTTTTTTCAACCATGGACAATTATTATGTATATGCGAAATTACCGGAATCTTTTGGGCTGAAACAGCACAAATTATACTTGCTGTAAAATCATGTGCATGAATAATATCAGGGTTATATTTTTTTATAACCCTTTTTATTTCTCCTACAGACATTTTCTTTATCGGTTCGTATTTTATTTTTTCTTTTTCTAGTCTTTTCCTGATACTTCCCTCTAAAGAAACGTATATCAATTCTATATTTTCTATGTTTCTTTTTTGAAATTCATTAATAATTGAAATCACAACATTTTCAGCACCTGAAAACGAACCTGTATTTAGTACATGTAATATTACCATTTTTCGTATCCTGAAGTAAAACTCTACCTTTCTCCTTGTTCCTTTTATTAAAAGTAAATTTGCTTTGTTCTGTTTAAAACTTCTTCCATCTTATATTTTTCTGCTTTGGATTGATTCTTTTTTCCAAATTCTTTTCGTTTCATTTTATCATTTGCAAGTTCGTTTATCTTCTTCCTAAATTTCTCCTCATTCATTGGATTACATAAGTACCCACTTTTTCCCTCTTCAATAAGATCTACATTACCACGGATTTTACTTACTATACATGGTAGTCCACTTGCCATTGCCTCCATAAGAGACACTGAAAGTCCTTCTCGAATTGATGGAAACACAAAAATATCAGCTGAATTATAAAGTTCTGAAATGTCTGTCCTATATCCGAGAAGATGTAACTTTACATTTTTTTGTTCTGCCAATTTTTTAAGGAACTCTTCTTTATCACCTTTTCCAGCAATAAAATAATGAATATTTTGATTCTCTAATGCTCCTATTGCTTTAATAATAACTTCATGATTTTTATTTTGATTCAATTCTCCAACCGATAACAGCATAATATCATCCGCATCTAATCCAAGTTCTTTGCGTTTAGCAGCTCTATCAAACTCTCCATTATTAAATTTTTTTATATCAATCCCAACTCCTGGAATATACTCTATTTTCTTTGCTTTCATATGCTTCTTTGCAAATATATAATCTTCCTGATTAATCGTAATCAATACATCTGTCAACTTTGAACACATTTTTTCTATTGGATAAAAGACCAACCAATTTTTTTTCGGTGCTCCTTTATAAAAATGAAAACCATGTGCAGTATAAATTACTTTCATTCCCTTTTTTCTTGCATTACAAGCTGCAATTCTAGCTACCACTGAACCGATCGGAGAATGACAATGCATTAATGTATATCCATTTTTTTTGCACATTTTTCTTATTTCCGTTATTGAAGTTTTAATTCCTTTTATATTCGAAATTTTTCTTGGAATCGGAATATGATAGACTTTAACATTTTTCAATTTCAGCTTTTCAATTAATGCTTTAATTCTTTCATCTGAAATTGTATTTCCTTCTTTACAGTTACATGCCACATCCACATCATACCCTTTTTCAAGCAATAATTCTATATTTTGCATATTAAACTGATCGATCATAGATGCAACAGACGCAACAATCAATGCTTTCGGCTTCTCATCCTTTTTTTTTCATTACTTTCTGTTCTTTCAATACTTGCTTCAAAATCAACCACCTGATAATCAATTCCCTCATACTGCGACATTGCTAAAGCATATGTGCTATTTCCAAAAGCTTTATTCACCAGATCACTTATTTTCCCTGGTATTTTTCCACATAATTTTATTGCTGGTGTGAATAATTTCGTTGTAATAATTCTTTTTCCTGACACTTCTGCTATTTTCTTTACCATGTCAGAGGTTTTTGTCCATGCTGGATTCTGAGGAATCAACACAACAGCTTCTAATGTAAATAATTTTATTAGCATGATCTGACATAAAAACTCACATAAATTATCTATATGAAGCATGGAACGCTCGTTAATAACCTCAGGAAATACTGGAAGCTTTCTCGCCATCTTTGCCAGTATGGGATAATTACCTTTACTTCCTTTTCCATAAATCATAGGCGGTCTCAGCACGATAACTTTAAACTTTTCATCTGCCATTTCTCTAACTGCTACATCAGCCTGGAACTTTGAATTTCCATAAAAATTTGCCGGAACAGGAAGTGTTGTTTCATCCACCACCTTCTTTTTGCCAAATGGCGCTGAATCCCCATAAACAATCATTGAGGACATAAAAACGAATTCTTTTACGCCTTCCTTCTTGGCTTTTTCAGCCACTTCTAATGTCAGGCCTGTATTTATTTCATAGTATTTCTGTTTTACATCATCCGATACATTTCCCACATCTGCATGTGCGATTCCTGCCACATGATAAACAATATCATATTTAGAAAAGTCTTTTGTTCTCCAGATATCATCCAACATATCTACAGTATCAATCTGAAAATTATCAGCATAATTTTCTCTTGTATAATTCTCAAAAGCTTCTCCAATATAAGAACCAGCTCCTGTAATCAGTACTTTTTTTACTTGCGTTCTATCTACCTCTACCGGTTCACCAAAACCAATATTCCCTATCAGTTCTTCCTTTGATTTTCCTGTGGTAAAATCCCACTTCTTTTTTTCAGACATTTCTCTGGTTCCGCCTTCAACTACCGAATCATCATGCCCCACTTTGCTAATCGTTCCTATAAAACATTTTGTATCAAATAATAAGCTTTCTTTTTGAACATACTCTCCATCTAACCGGGCTTTTTCTTCTATTTCCAGTTCATCTCTTCCATTGATCTGAGCCCATCCTGTCAACCCTGGTTTCACATCATTCGCATTATATTTATCTCTTTCCGCAATCAACAGATCCTGATTCCATAAAGCTGGTCTCGGACCAATTACACTCATATTGCCAACAAAAATATCCCAAATCTGAGGTAATTCATCCAGACTATGTGCCCGGATAAACTTTCCTATTTTTGTAATATACTGCTCTGGATTCTCTAGCTGATGTGTAGGAACATCATGTGGTGTAGACAATTTCATCGAGCGAAATTTATGTAAAGTAAAATATTTCTTATTTTGTCCAACTCGTTTCTGTGTAAAAAATACCGGTCCTGGATCTTCAATCATAATTGCAAGAGCGACTCCTGCAAATACAGGTGATAAAACCACTAATCCTCCGAAAGATAATACAACATCCATAGTTCTCTTGATATATTTATCATAAAATGATGGTACGAAATCAGAATCTCCAATTTCCTCTAAATATCCACTTACTCCATCTGCATTTTCTTTTACATTTTCATCATTTACAAAAATTACTTTTTTCCCTTCAAAAGGATTCTGCTCTTTCAATGAATTTTGATAAATATAACTGCCTTTTTTATATTTTGCAAGAGCTTTTAATCCCACAAATGACGTGCCCACTATTCCTACTGATATACAAATATACTTTTTAAACTTTTTATTAAACATCATCATTTTCCTCATTTTTATCAGCTATGAACCTTCCTTACTTATGCTCCCATTTTCTGATTCATCTCTTCTGGTGTCTTGTAGGTCGGAACTACCTTTCTCAAGGCCTCTTTTGCCATCAGATCATCACCCATGTCACATGCTTTTCTCAGAATTTCCATTCTTTCACTAATCTCTTCTTTACTGAGTGCTGTATCTCTTTCAATAAAGATCATCTTATTTGGTGTCTTATCCAGTTCTTCTGTCTTCACCAGTAATTCTTCATAGAGCTTCTCTCCCGGCCGGAGTCCTGTCTCCACAATCTTAATTCCCTGCACTCCTGAAAGCTGGATCAGATTTTCTGCAAGATCCAGGATCTTTACAGGCTGTCCCATATCCAGCACAAATAGTTCTCCGTTTTTTGCCATTGCACCACTTTGAAGAACCAGCTGTGAAGCTTCCGGGATTGTCATGAAATATCTGATGATTCTCTTATCCGTAACGGTCACCGGACCTCCATTTGCAATCTGACGTTTAAACAATGGAATAACTGAACCGGCACTGCCCAATACATTTCCAAAACGTGTCGCACTGTACTTCACCTTTCCGTGAGTACTCGCACTCTGTACGATCATCTCACAGAAACGCTTCGTTGCTCCCATCACATTCGTTGGATTCACAGCTTTATCCGTAGATACCATCATAAAACGTTCTGCCTCATACTTTTCGCATAAATCCACTAAATTTTCCGTTCCAAAAATATTGTTGTAGATTGCTTCAATGCAGTTCTTTTCCATCAGCGGTACATGCTTATGTGCCGCCGCATTAATAACAATCTGCGGACGGTACTTCTTAAATACTTTTTCAAGAGCTTTCCTGTTCGTAATCGAACAGATCTCGATTTCCAGGTTCAATTTATCCCCATAAACAATCTTTAATTCCTGCTGTACGTCATATGCTCCATTTTCATAAATATCCAGAATAATGATCTGCTTTGGCTTCATCTTTGCCAGCTGACGGCATAACTCGCTTCCAATCGAGCCTCCGCCTCCCGTGAGAAGGACTACTTTATCTTTATAATAAGCATTGGTATTCTCGTCTGACACAATCAGCGGTTTTCTGAAAAGCAGCTCCTCTATATCGAACTCACGTAAATGCCTTTTTCCTCCTGCCGTATATACTATAGGATAATCATATACTTTCAGCTTATATCCGGCTTTCTTATAGTACTCATACAGCTTTTTCTTCTTTTTCGCATCCATGGACGGAATTGCAAAAATAATCTCCTGTACTTCATACTCTCCCAGTCTGCTGAAAGTCGCCTCATCTTCTGACCAGATCGGCAGTCCCTGGATCTCTCTTCCTACTTTTCCGGATTTGTCTCAATAAAGCACCTTGGCAGATAGGACGCTTCTGGATTATTCAAAAGTTCTTCCGCCAGACTGACTCCTACACGTCCTGCTCCAATAATCGCCACTTTAATCTTCTGGACTTCTTTATCCGGTTCACTTTCGATTCCTCCGAACATATGGAGCAATGCTGATAAAATTCTCCCTTTTACACTCCTCTGATCACCACATTTATATGCGTAACGGTATACTATTCGCAAGGTCAGTGCTCCGAGAAGATTCAGGCTGACCAACGATACCATTCTTGCAAAACTGATTTTTTGGATTGGGAGAAGAAGTTCTGTTCCAAGATATCCGATAAATGCCACCGCATCTGTAAACAAAAGTCTGATATAGCACTGGATTCCTCCATATCGCCATACCTGTCCACAAATATTTCCTGCTATTCTTACCAGAAAAATCCAGACTCCGGCCAGACATATCTGCTGCAGGACTCCGCTCCCCGTCAGCCTTTCTGATCCGCAATAAAATATCAGCAGTATTGCTGCAACTGCTGCATAAACCACAAGATCATATAAGACCAGCATCCAACGGATATTCCGATGATATTTTTTTCTGCTGATTTCTTCTTTCTTTTCTTCCACTTTACTCATCATTCATAACCTTGAAATTCCTCTGATTTTCTATTTTATCTGTTTCCTTGTTCAGCTTCACTTTTCTCCATCTCATTCCCTGTCGGATGTTCTCCTACCGGATGAAATGTTGTCACGATCTGCTCTACAAGCTCTACAATATGATCAGAATTGTTATAGCATGTATCAGCAAGTTTTTTTAATTGTTCAAAGAATACCTCTGTATCGAACGGAATCGGCTTTCCAATATGAATCAGTTCATTATCTGTCCGCATGATTCCTTCTTCTGCCATCAGCTTTTCTTCAAATAATTTTTCTCCTGGCCGAAGACCTGAATACTCGATCTTGATATCTACATCCGGTTCATATCCTGACAGCTTGATCAGGTTTCTTGCCAGTGTATCAATCTTCACCGGTTCTCCCATATCAAGGACAAAGATCTCTCCCCCCCCACAGGCAAATGTTCCCGCCTGAAGCACCAGACTCACCGCCTCCGGGATCGTCATAAAATAGCGGATGATATCCGGGTGCGTAACTGTAACCGGTCCACCTGCCTCGATCTGCTTCTTAAATAGTGGAATCACCGATCCATTACTTCCCAGTACATTTCCAAATCGTACCGCAACGAACTGAGTTCCTGTTCTCTCACGATTCTTGATACTTTCAATTTTCAGTCTGGCAGTATTTCCCATAGTTTCTGAGTCTTTGCCGTCCGTCTGCTCTTTTTCTGCCTTTTTCAGACAGATTTCTGCCTGCTTTGCCAGCTCTTCTGCATTGTCTCTGTGGCCATGCAGTAATGGAAGTAAATCCATTCTGCCACTTTTGCTGACTGCATCCATGCTCTGGATTACCATCTCACACAGTCGCTTGCTTGCACCCATGATATTCGTTGGATTTACAGCTTTATCTGTACTGATCAGAACAAACCGCTTTACTCCATTCTGCATTGCCGCATAGGCAGTTTTGTATGTTCCGATTACATTATTTTTAATCGCTTCATTCGGGCTTGTCTCCATCAGAGGAACATGCTTATGTGCAGCCGCATGATATACGATGTCCGGCTTATATTTTTTAAAAACCTGATTCAGCCTTCTGCTGTCACGTACGGAACCAATCAGAGTCACCAAATTCAGTTCCGAATGATTTCTGCGAAGCTCCTGTTCGATGGCATATGCATTATTCTCATAAATATCAAATAGGATCAACTGCTTTGGCTCATGGGACGCAATCTGACGGCACAGTTCGCTTCCGATTGAGCCTCCGCCTCCCGTCACCAGAATCGTCTTTCCCTTTATGTACTGAAAAATCTGTTCCATATCCACTTGAATCGTATCCCTTCCAAGCAGATCCTCTACCGTAACATCTTTAATCTGTGCCAGCGATACTTCTCCCTGCACAAACTGATACGCTCCCGGAAGTATCTTCAGTTCACACTTTGTCTCTTTACACAGGTTCAGGATCTCTCTTTTTGCCTCTGCACTTGCTGTCGGAATTGCAAAAAGGATCGTACTGATCTGATACTTTTCAACTGCTGAAAAGATAGATGCTCTTCCCCCTACGATCGGTACATCTTCAATATTTCTGCCCCATTTATTTCTGTTGTCATCAATAATGCATTGCGGCGTACCATTGATCCGTCTGGAAGTCTTCAATTCACGTACAAGGTTCTTTCCCGCATCACCAGCTCCGATCACCATAATATTCCGGCCATTTGTATGGTTCTGCTCTTTTCTCACCTGTGCCATCCTTGTTCTCTCAAGAGTAATATAGCGATATCCGAACCGAATCCCTGTAATCAGGCAAAACTGCATGACTGCTCCTACTATATAATAAGAAGCCGGCATTCTCTTACAAAGCATCGTAATTCCTACATTAAAAAGGGTTGTAATAATGCTTGCAAGTAAAATATGGTTCAGCTCTGTATAACTGGCAAATGCCCACAAACTATTATATAATTTAAGTACCCAAAATACAGCCAGACAGAACACCGTATAAATCGGTGCAAATCTGAGCATTGCATGGATATATTCTGTTGGAATCTTTGTGAAACTGAAATCAAATCTTAGAAGTAACCCCAGAAAATAAGAAAAATTCACTGCGAATATGTCATATATGACCAGATAGGCGGCTATAATCTGCCAATGTTCGAATCTTTTTTCCTTCCCCTTTACGTCATTCTCTCCTCGTTCCGCTCTCTTTTTTAATTCTTTTTCCCTCATTGTATAACTATACCTTTAAAACTCCATCTTATGCCTCTGCACCTTTCGATGCACCCTCTGTTTGTCATGCACAATGATAGCATTTTCCCCCTTTATTTTCAACATAATTCAGTATATTTCACTACCCCCCCTAATTTTTAATATTTTTTTAATATTCCCTTAATTTTTTACATATTTTTCCAGCAAAATCTGTCATTATTATTACACATTTACAAGATTTATCTGCTCCTTTATTTTCTTTTCTTTTTTCAAGAACTTTGTAGATTTTCATATTCCATTCAAACAATCATCACACAATTTTCACAAATTATTTCTATACTATAATTGTTCTTAACAAAGAACACTTTTTCATAAACTTTTTCCCCTTGAGTCACAGAAATGTGGCTCTTCCTTTTTGCCCTTTTTTACTCAGAAAAAAGCCGGTTTCTTATCTTTCCCCAGATCTGCAACTGTACATAGTCATATGCCTTATCATAAAGTGCAAAAATCACCTGTCCTGCCAGAACAGAACTGTAACGAAGCCACTCCGATATTTCTCCTCCGAAAAATAATTCTCCATATCCCAAAATCAATGGCAGATAGAGTCCGTTAAAAAGGATCACTTTTGCCAGCCGATACCACTGCATTTTCCGCTTTACTCCGGCAGAACGCTCCAGGATTTTCCAGATAAATTCTCTTCCCCAAATATAAAATCCCATTCCGGCAAAAGTAATAACATAGAGTTTATTCGGTGCCAGAAGAAACCCAAGCAACACTGCTGAAAGATAAAAAGCAAGTCCAGTCATCTGACCGAACTCTCTGAATACGACACCCACAAAAAAGGACGCTGCCGCCAATAAAAATAATGTATTTGTCTCTATCACACTTCCTAAAAACATAAAGATGACAGTCATCGCAAGCAGCAATCCACCAAACGCTGCCCTTTTCGCTTTTAAATGCATGTACAAAGATCTCCTCCCATACATTCACAGAGTGAATCCGCAATCCACAGGTCACAGCAGAGATTTCCTGTACCACAGGAATTACTGCTCCCCGGTGCATACCCTCCACCATATGGACTGTTGCTATAGCGGTTACTTCCAAATTCCAACTGATTCAGTAACTGCCGGTACTGCGGATTTCCAGGCTCCATGTTTACAGCCTGTGCTGCATGATCTCTCGCCAGAATATTATTTCCACAGCCTGCATTGGCACAACTGCTGAGATAATACCACATTCCACTCCTCTCATTTACCTGATCCAATGTATTTAACGCTTCTCTGTACCTGCGGCTGTTGATATAATTGGCCGCTGCCTGGAGCCTTGGATCAATCTGTCCGCCTGTATAACCATTTCCGTAGCTGTTCCCGTAACCACTACCATAACCATAACTATAACCTGATCCACTTGTCCGCTCTCTCATAATCGTATCATAAGCTTCCTGAACTTCTTTAAATTTTTCCGCTGCAAGATCTGCCAGTGGATTATTTATATTCGCATCCGGGTGATATTTCCTGCTCAATTCCCTGTATGCTTTCTTTATCTCATCATCCGATGCACTCGGAGACACCCCAAGTACCTCATACGGATTTTTCCTCATCTATTTCTTTTCCTCACTTTTCTTACTTTTTTTCATTTGTGCCTGATTCTGCTCCTGAATCCGACTCTGAATCTGATTATACCGATTCCAGACTCCATCATACAGGATATTCCTTAAAATGTCCACATCTACCAGACACGGGAGCTGCTCAAACCGTGCCGTACTTTCTGCGATCATCATTCGCAGGATCTGAACCATCCGTTCTTCATAATCTTCCTTTTCCGAGATCTGCTTTAACGGATTATAGCGATTTTTCTTTTTATCTTCAGAAAGATCCTCATAAGCATCCATGATATAAATAAACTTTCCTAAATAGAATCCCATCTTCCGGAGCGTCTTTTCCCAGATATCTTCCTTATAAAGCAGAAGTTCTGCCATCAGACGTCCGAAACACCACGCTGCCCGGTCAATATCCTGACAATTCTCCTTTTCACACTCTGAAAGTTCTTTTAAAGAGTCTCTGATCACTCTGCTCTGTCTTGGATACGCTTCAATGATCTTCTTCACTTTTCCTTCCATCATACTTTTTGCCAAAAGGCTTGTCACCTTCCGCTCATCCTGCCAGTCATCTTCCATATGATAATAAGCCAGCAAAACATTCATTGCTGCTGCATATGATGTGATCTCGTTCCGCTGCATCATCTGCTTCTTTACTGGATGGATCTTGCAGCGGTGCTTCTCCAGTTCTGGAATCCTCTCATACAATGAGGACAGCAGGATCACTGCAAACGTCATATCATATGTCAGCGTCATCTGCCCCATAAATCCATAATCTTCTTTTAAAGTACGACACAGCCCACAATAATATGCTCTGTATTTTTTCAGATCTTTTACCTTCAGTTCCGGTTCACACACCGTCACATAACCAAACATATCCTTCCTCTTTTCATTAAAATCTTAGTTTTTATTATAGCATGGCTGTATCTTTTATAGGAATAGCTGCAATTATTAAATTAGCATTAAATCACCTGAAACTGGTACTGTCGGTTTACAGTTTCACCTTTCTCTCACCTTTCTCGCATTCACATTGTTAACCTCGAAGCAGCTCGATTGTCAACCTTAATTCAGAATTGGTTGACAAATATTTTTTTGTGCTTTATACTTGCGTAGGACATATAAGAAATTTAATCAAGATATTTGAAAGGAGTCACTCATGACTAATCAACAACCAAACGGACAGACAACCTCTCTTACTCAAAATTCAAGAACCAGACAGATTACTCTGATTGGACTGATGACTGCGATCACCTGCATTCTTGCACCGCTGTCAATTCCGCTTCCATTCAGTCCGGTACCGATTTCTCTCACAAATCTGGTTATCTTTATTTCCGTATTTATTTTGGGAATGAAAGATGCTACGATCAGCTTTTTAATTTATCTGCTTCTCGGTGCAGTAGGACTTCCGGTTTTTGCCTCCTTCCATGCGGGTCTCAGTGTACTTGCAGGACCGACAGGCGGTTATCTGATCGGCTTTATTTTTCTTGCACTGATCCAGGGCTTTGCAATGAAATATTTTGACCGTAAGCTGATCCCAACGATCATCGGTATGCTCATTGGTATGGCTGTATGCTATATCTTCGGAACAGTCTGGCTCGCAAAACTGATGAGTCTTTCCTTCAAAGAAGGTCTTTTCATGGGCGTTATCCCGTATCTCCCAGGAGATGCTGTTAAGATCATTATTGCAGTAATCGTAGGACCAAAGCTGTATGCAGCAACGAAAAAAGTAAGATAAATAGAATTAAATTTGTATTTGTTGGAATGATACGCTTGTAAAGAAAAAGACTTCTTTGTGACGAATCGGACGCGGAAATCAGAGATATTCCTTCGCAGTGCAGGCCCGCTTTACCTCAGCCCGTTGACCGTTTGTAACTCGAAAGTGGAAAT
>ERZ827150.4571-NODE-4571-length-12016-cov-6.088036_pt1 | contig 12016 bp, 10 predicted proteins | sample MGYA00519779_ERZ827150 | MGnify/ENA primary metagenome ERZ827150 (study PRJEB31778, sample SAMEA3449267) | human gut metagenome | biome: human gut; feature: human-associated habitat; material: faeces | place: United Kingdom | collected 2010/2012 ...
TGCATCGCTATTTGGCTGGCTGTTTTGGCTTGATCTCAGGTAGACACTGTCTAAACATAACAAGGTAAATAAAAGAATTTTAAGATAATACCACCAAATTCTAAACGGTATAGTTTGGTGAATAACTGTAAGTGTGCTATTATGACTATGCGAGAGGAACGCAGCATGCCTTCCCTCAATAATCCAGGCGCCGGATTATAACCCGTTTCCTACACGACTCCCAATAATGGGGAAAGGATATTAAATGAAACTGTATTACATCAACAACGACCAGACCAGGAATCCCGGTTTGCATCATGAAGTGCACACCTCGGAACACGCAGCAGAACTGCGAATCAGCAGCAAAAAGCTTGTTGGCTACTATGACAACGAAGTGCAGGCTGTACAAGCTGCCAAGAGCTTTTACAATGACGCTGATGGATGCGCAATCTGCTGCCCCAGAGCGCATAGGGGGTAAATTGCTTATGGCACGAGAAACGCATCATGTTGTTCATAATCCCAACGGTGGATGGGATGTCAAACGTGGCGGTGGACAGCGATCGAGCGGTCATTATGAAATAAAGCAGCAGGCTGTGGCTGCAGGTCGAAAAATCAGTCAAAACCAAAAAACAGAACTGGTCATCCACGGCATGAATGGACGGATCCAATCGTCGGATAGTCACGGAAATGATCCGTGTCCGCCGAAAGGATAAAATCGACGGGGCCACTTTCCGCAACGAAAGTGGCCCAAAACATTTTTCAACAAAATGCACATCGGCAGTTTTAAAAGATATTGCCGATGTGCATTGACCATTTGAATCAAATGCGCTATAATGTATTATGGCAATATTGAAGTGAAATTGCCGAAATGCAGAATGGAGGTGAGTAATCGTGCAGTGGTATGAGGCGACCTCTAAAAAACTCGAAGCCGGGCATCGCTATTCCCATCAGGAATTAATCAGGCTGCTGAAAAGCGATTACCCACAGTTGCGCGACAGCTCGTATCATTGGGCTGTCTGCGGAATGCTTAAAAGCGGGGTCCTTACAAAGCTTGTGCGAAACGTTTATGTTGTTCAAAACGAGCGGGAAAAGCCAGTGTATCGTCCGGCCTATTCTGCTCTGGCAAAAAAACTAATAGAGCAAATTTCAGAAAAATATCCTTCGGTTCACTTTACGGTGTTTGAAACGGCACTGATGAATGATTTCCTGAATCATCTGGTTGCACAGAACACAGTATTTATTCAGGTGGAAAAGGACGTCAGTGTTTTTGTTTTCCGTTTCCTCCAGGAACTCGGCTATGAGCATTTGCTATATAAACCGAAAAAAGCAGACTATGCCCTGTACTGGGAAAAGGATTGCATTGTTGTAACAGATATGGTTTCCGAAGCGCCTTTATCTGCCACTGCGCCGCATGAAATCTGTCTGGAGAAAATGCTGGTGGATATGTATTGTGATAAACTGATCTCATCAGCATACAGCAAGTCAGAATATCCTGAAGTGCTGAAACAAGCAATGGAGACATATCACATTGAATCCACAAAGATGATGCGGTATGCCCGTCGGCGCGGCAGAGAAGATGAGTTGAAGAAGATACTGGAGGAAATTGAGGATGCTGAAGCGTGAGAATTACACAAGCGAACATATTGATGCTCTGAGAAAGCAGACCGGAGCAGATCCGTCCATTCTGGAGAGGACTGTTTTCGCATTTGGTTTGCTGGAAGCGCTGTGCCGTGTCAAAATGCCTTTCATCTTCAAAGGCGGAACCTCGCTGCTGATCCTATTGGATGAGCCGAGACGGTTGAGCACGGATATAGACATCATCGTTGCGCCTGGCACAGATGTGGATGGCTTCATTCAGCAAGCCGGTCAGATATTTCCTTTTCGGGATGTAAAGGAAAACATCCGCAAAGAGAACAACGGCATCGAAAAACGGCATTTCCGTTTTCTGTTCAATTCGCCAAAACAGGGAAAGGAAATCAGCATTCTGCTGGATGTAGTGTTTGAGGACAATCCGTATGCAAAGCTGATAACCAAGCCGGTGCAAAGCAGGCTGCTTATGAGCGAAGGAGACAGCTTGCTTGTGACTGTTCCGGATAAAAACTGTGTTCTCGGCGATAAGTTGACAGCCTTTGCCCCACATACAACAGGCATTCCTTTTGGTATTGATAAAGAACTGGAAATCATAAAGCAAATGTTTGACTGCTGGACATTGCTCCAGGAGATGGACGATTACCAGGCCGTCGCAGCAGTGTACAATCATGTGGCCCAGGTGGAAGCCGGATACCGCGGTTTACCCATTCAGCCAAAGGATGTGCTTCTGGATACGATTCAAAGCTGTCTCTGCATTATGGGCCGAAATGGGATTCGCCCGGATGATTACCGCCATTATCTGACCGGGATCAACGCCATTCAAGGCCATATCTTCCGCGGAAGGATCAATGGAGAAAATGCAGGAATGCTGGCGTGCGAAATCATGTACCTCGCAACTTGCCTGCTGACAAAAGCCGACTCCTTCGAACGTGTTTCTGACCCTGAAGCATATAAAGATTTTGCATTCACCCTTAAGGGAATGAAACGAATCAATTATATCCGCAGCGTTGATCCTATGGCGTATGCGTACCTCGTCAAAGCTCTGCAGCTGCTGCAGCCGCAAGGATTCTTTACTGATTCCATATTATGATTTAACTTGCTGGCAACTTGCAGAAACCAGCTTGAAAATGCTTTGAAAAATAACAAATCCGTTGTAGCATAAGGCTTTTCCTTAAGCCAAGCATCGCCATTTTAACTTGCTGGTAACTTGCAGCTGATATGTTTAGGATATTTCTTGGGTCTGTTAGAGCCATAAGAATATTTATAGACAAATTACTTTATGAAAGGAGGTGAACTGTATGGCGCGATACACAGACGACGATATTCGAAGCATGAAGAAAGTCACTGCCAAGATTGCTGCTGACTACCTGGGCATTTCTCCGATGGCAGTAACAATCGGAATGAGAAATTCATTGCTGCCCATTGGTTTTGCTGTCCATAATCAGGAAAGAGATCGAGGAAGGTTTTCTGAAAGCTGGAGCTATGCAATCGTTCCAGAAAGGCTTATTGCATACAAATATGGACGGATCAATGAGATTCAGATTCAAAATATCGAAAGCAGCATCACGAAAATAGTGGAAAGCTTTGAAGAAATGAAACAGGATTTGCTTTTTCTATTAAAAGAAAACGAGGAACAGGGGGAATAAAAACATTTAACGAAATCATGGAGCAGGCAAATAAAAGGTTACTAGAGCAAGATGAACCTGGGAAGGAGGATCAGAAGATGGCTGGATTTTCAATTCGCAGAGATGCTCTATATGAAGAAATTTGGAGCCTCTCAGCTACGAAGGTTGCAGAAAAATATGATCTTTCCTATGCCCGTCTCTTAAAAGCTTGCAGAGAAAACGATATTCCAATTCCACCGCCCGGATACTATACAAAGCTTAGCATCGGCATGCCTGTTGATAGAGCACCATTGCCTGACTCGAAGATCGAAATGATTGTCATAGAGGCACCAGTACCGAAAAAGCAAACCGATTCTCAAACAGAACAAAAGCAACCACCAGCCCTGATACCGGAATCAACTGAGCATGCGGATACATCAATGCCTGCCGAAGAAGATGATCACGACAAGGTTCCTCTTTTGCGCCGAGGAGACCGGGAACGCGCTACCAGAGAAGAATTGTTTCAAAAAGTGTGGGCACAGCCTGTTTCTATCGTCGCAAAAGAGTATCAGATTACGGATAATGCACTTCGAAAGCGCTGCATACATCTGAATGTGCCAATTCCAGAAAGAGGATACTGGGCAAAACTCAGAGCCGGGAAACCAGTAAATCGCCCTCAGTTGCCGCCTTTGGAATTGCCAAAGCTTCAAAAGCCCCATACAGGAGACCGCCGCAAATTGCACCTGAATTCGCCTGCATTGCAGTTTATGAAGAAGCGTGACAGGGAAGAGATTCTTACTCTCGCGTCAATTCTGAGAGTAGGCGGTCCAAATTCACAAATGCTCGATTCTGTGAGGCAGCTTGAAATTAAATGCAGAGAGTGGAGCAGTCCCAAGCCGCCAGATACCTACAACGGTTATTATATTCCCCGACGGATTCCTTCAGGAGATCCTCCGTATCTTGCAGATACAATTTCACCCAAATCGTATGCACGCGCCTTCCATCTGATGGATGCTTTGCTCAGAGCACTACTGCCTTATGAAGGCTTGATGCAGCTGGGGTTCAATCATTCTCTGCGTGTAAACGGCGAGGATGTATGCATTTCGATCACAGAGGAAAAAGACAGTATCATCCATGAAGTCACACACGCTGAACGGCTGGAAATGCTGGAGTATGAGGAAGCGCGCAGCAAAGGGCGCTATGCGAGCAAACCCAGAATCCCCAAGTATGATCATCCCTGGAGCGGCAGGCTGAAAATAATCATTCAGGAAAGATTCTCTTTTGAAGATTGCAAAGCATATGTTCTCGAAGACAGAATTGGGGAGATTCTGATTGCGCTTTTTGAAGCATCGAATATTTCGCGTCTTCAACGGATAGCTGCTGCTGAAAAGTATCAAAGGGAGGTAGAGGCACGCAGGATCATGGAGCAAAAGAAACAGCAATATAATGCTGAAATCGAAAAGACAAAAGCTCTTCTCAACAAAGCGAGGGATTATGAGACTGCACGCATGATCCGTGAATACATAGCAGCAATACGTACTGCTTCTGATCCAGCTGAACTTGATCAGGACTGGGTTGATTGGGCAGAGAAAAAAGCTGATTGGTTTGATCCGAACGTCGCTAGAGACGATGAGTTCTTTGGAAAACGGCGTCATGAAGATGATCCAGAGCGGAAAAAACTTGAATGTAAATGGTAATTCAAAAGGCCTGTGTTGAAAAAGGTTCTTCAACACAGGCCTCTGATGATCGGTTGTTTGTGTGATGATTTTAATCAGCTGTAAATGATCTCCTGCAAAACTATCTCTTCTGCCTGCGAGCGGATGCTGTTCATCCGGGAAATCCACCCCAACTGGTCAGAAGCTTTCAGCTTTTCATTGATGCCTTCAGCTTCAGCCATCTGGACGATCATCCGTTCCATTCGATCCCGGCAGACTTGATCTGTTTCCGCCAAATGCTCATACAGCTTGCCGGAGAGAATCAGACGAGTGTATAGTCCAGGAAGATGCTCTTCCAGATATGCCTTGCGCATCCGGCCATAATGGCCGATGTCTGTATGAGAATCAGAGGCTGAAATATCCGGGAAGTAATAGTCTCCATGCAGTGTGTAGTGGATACCGTTCTCTGTCATTTCGATGGGAAGCTTCTGCTTCATGGTGAGATCCTCCTTATGAAAGTCAGTCGTTTTTGTCTCTTACCCAAACCGTTTCTGATTTGGGTATTTGACACGAAATACCGCAGAATCTTCACCTGATCATACCCAAACCGTAATTACACACCATTCTATTTGGGTATACAACGATGTAAATTACGGTAATAAAGTTATACCAAATTGATTGAAAATGCACTATTTTTCATAATTTTAAGAGCAATCGGGCAATTCAAGTCCTGTTTCCCGCACCAAATAACCCCGATCGCAAAAAGCAGTCGGGGTTATTTTTATTTCAAAATATTCCGAAAACGGAGGGCTCCAGATGAACTTATCGTCCATTCACCATATTGCCATTATCGTGTCCGACTATGAGGCCGCCAAGCGCTTTTATGTTCAGCAGCTGGGCTTTGAGGTAATCCGGGAAAATTATCGCCCGGCACGGCGGGACTGGAAGCTGGACCTGCGGGTGAACGAGCACACCGAGCTGGAAATTTTCGCAGAGGAAAATCCACCCAAGCGTCCCAGTTGCCCGGAGGCCTGCGGCCTGCGCCACCTTGCCTTCCACGTGCAAAACATTGAGGCCGAAGTAAAAGCGCTGGCGGAAATGGGTATCCAGTGCGAACCCATCCGAACCGACGATTATACCGGCAGGAAAATGACGTTCTTCTTTGACCCGGATGGACTGCCATTGGAGCTGCATGAATAAGAACGGCCGTGCGCTTCGGCAACGGACGTGATTGGCTGTTTGGACGTAAAACGATCGTCCCTGCCAGTCTTTCCACGTGGCTTTGTATTTTTATTCTGAACTGTGGAAAGTGCTGCACAAGCTGTAGGGTGCTTCGCCATTTCAGCCCTTTTGAGTATGCTAAAATTTTTTAGCTTGACTGGCGGCTGCGAATGGTCTTTGATAACTCTTGAGCACGGGTAAGCGGTTTTATTTTATTATCAGCATTGTCGCTGACCATCGTCAGCGAAAAGGATAAGCAAAACAAAAGGCCAGCGTGGATCAAAAACCACGCTGGCCTTTTTAGCAAGCCATGAGGCCTGTCGCCGAATGGCGACCTTTGCTACACATGGAACAGGAAGCTTCATCAGACCGGCGAGCCATGGCACCTGTCGTGCCATGGCGGTAAAACTCCGGCCAACTCCCTTTTCACGAGCTCTCTGCGCGCATAGCGCGCAGTCCGGGGTGCAGGGGCACTGCCCCTGCTTAGTCCTCGTCGTCTTCTTCGGGGAGCTCGGCGTTGTGCCAGACGTTCTGCACGTCGTCGTTGTCTTCCAGCATGTCCAGCAGCTTCTGTACCTTGGTGAGGGTCTCTTCGTCAGGCAGAGCAACGGTGTTCTGGGGCACCATCTGCACTTCGGCGCTCAGGAAGGTCATGCCGCCGTTTTCCAGCTGCTCGCGCACAGCGGAAAATTCGTTGGGGTCGGTGTAAATTTCGAAGGCGTCATCCAGCGTCTTCATGTCTTCCGCACCGGCGTCCAGAACGGTCATCATCATTTCGTCCTCGTCGGTGTCGGCGGTGCGCTCCACTACCAGCACGCCCTTCTTGTCGAACATGAAGCCCACGCTGCCGGTCACGCCCAGCGTGCCGTCGTACTTGGCGAAGCAGTGACGCACGTCGCTGGCGGTACGGTTGCGGTTGTCGGTGATGGTCTCCACGATCACAGCCACGCCGCCGGGAGCATAGCCTTCGTAGGTGATGGTTTCATAATCCACATTGCCCAGCTCGCCGGAAGCCTTCTGGATGGAACGCTTGATGTTGTCGTTGGGCATGTTGTTGCTCTTGGCCTTGGCGATAACGTCGCGCAGCTTGGAGTTGCTTTCGGGATTGCTGCCGCCTTCGCGCACGGCGATGGCGATCTCACGGCCGATCTTGGTGAAGATCTTGCCGCGGGCCGCGTCGGTCTTGCCCTTCTTCACTGCGATATTATGCCATTTGCTGTGTCCGGACATGGGTATCAGCCTTTCTTTGTTAAGGTAATTGCGCCGCCGGGCGGCGAATGTATTTATGAACAGTTTATTATAGCACAGGATATAGGATCGGTCAAATATGGGTTTTGAGGGAAAGCCGGCAAATAGCAGCTCTTTTGGGAATAATAAAAAAGTTCCGTCTTCCTCCTAATGCCAAGGAAGACGGAACTGTGGACAAAACAATGAAGTCCCTTTGAAACAGGAAATCATAAAACTCGGGGCGGACCGTATTCTTCGCTCTCTCTGTATGCGCCGTCTTTGCACGATCCGCACACCCCGTCGCCCATCCGCTTTCTATAAACCACCCGCTCCATTTCGAGCGACCAAACCCGCGAGCCGTGGCACCTGTCGTGCCACGACGGTAAAACCGATTCAAGCCGCATCCCTCCTACGCCCCTGCGAGCATAGCGAGCAGTTCGGGGGTCAAGGGGCACCGCCCCTTGCGCAAGCCGTGGCACCTGTCGTACCACGGCGGTAAAATCCACCCAAGCCGCATCCCCCTATACCCCTGCGAGCATAGCGAGCAGTCCGGGGTGCAGGGGTACTACCCCTGCTGCCGGGTCATGAGGAGGAGAACTTGGGCGGTCATGTCGTCCCGGGGCGTGCCGCCGGAGGCCAGAATGGCGTTGCGGATGAGCGCGTCCGCCATGCGTTGGGGCTGAATGTAGACGCTTTCCTCCAGCATTTTGCGCATCTGCGCTTCGTCCGGGAAAACGTCCGAGATGCCGTCGGAAAGCATCACCAGAATGTCCCCGCTGTGCAGACGGCACTCTACCGAGGTGGAGCGCGCTTCCTCCATCACCCCAAGGGGCAGCGAGGACGCTTCCAGCTTTTTGACGTGGTCGCCGCGGATCAGCCAGCTGGCACAGGCCCCCAGCTTTTCCAGCGCAACGTCGCCCGTCCAGAGATCTACGTCCGCTAAGTCCACGGTGGAAAATCCCTCCGGCTGCTCCTTCTGGGACAGCATGATGCCGTTCACCGCCGTGATGGCCTGCCGCCGGGTGTAGCCCGCTTCCATCAAAAGCAGAAGCAGTTCGAGGGTCTTTTCGCTTAAGTCATGGGCTTCCTTGCCGTGCCCCATGCCGTCGCAGAGCATGAGCAGCAGCCGCCCGCCGTCGCAGCGCCGGGCCGCGCTGGCGTCGCCACAAATGCCGTCCCCTTCGCCGGAGTCCCGCTGCCCGGCGCAGACCGACGCCGTGCCGATGGAGGCGCTGTATAGCGGCAGTTCTTCCAGCTCGATGTGTCCTTTTTCCGCCCGGGAGATGGAAAGGGGCAGCTGCTCTTCCTGATCCAGCCGACGAAGAAGGGCCTCCAGCGGCTTCTGAATGGGAAACATGGCTTCCGCCTGCAGCGCCGCCTGCAGGTGCCCGTCCACTCGGCGGGCGTAGAGAAGCTGGGCGGGCACGTGCAGCTCGTCCATGGCCTGACGGATGACGTGCGCCGCCTGTAAGTCGTTCAGACTCTCCCCCGCTGCGACTGTGTTCAGTTCGCTAAGCGAACCCAGCATGGCCGCCAGATGGGTCAGGGTCAGCTCCCGCTCGTAACGGGCGCGCTTCTGCCGGTTCAGCCGCTGCTGGTGCAGGGTCAGCGCCTCCTGCGCCGCCTCCGGTATGGATTCCGCCCGTAAACAGCCCTGTTGACTTAAGGCGGGCAGCGCGTCCTCCTCGATGGGTTCGCCCTGACGGCTTCGTTCCATCATGGAACTCATCAGCTTTTCCGTGCGGGCACGGGCACGTCCCCAGCAAAGCTCCCGGTTGGAACACTGGGCGCAGAGCAGTTCCCCCAGCTCCAACCCCTCCGATGGGATCGTCTCCGCTACCTGCGGCAGCGCCTTGGCGACGCTGCGGATGGATTCCTGCATCCGCCCGATGGTCTCCCGAAGAAAAGCCCCGTCCATGCCGCCGGACTGACGGCTCAGGGGACAGAGCAGCTCCCGGACTTCGTCCAGACGGGATTTTGGCAATAGCACGTAGCAAAGCCCGCCCAACGCCACGGCCAGCCAGCCCAGGGTCGGCTGGGTCAGCGGGGTTACGAAAAACGAAAGCAGATTGCCCGCAAACGCCGCCGCCATGCCCAGCGGTCGTTTCTTTTTCAGAAAGGGAACGCCGCACAGAAGTCCGCAGAGAGACAGACTGAAAGCAATGCGGCAGTCGTGACCGCCGAAAGCCAGCACCAATCCGCAGAACAGCCCACCAGCCGCCCCGGCGGCGCAGCCTGCCTGCCCGGCAGCCAGCAGCGTGCCCAGCACCGCCCCGGCCTGTCCCAGCGAAACGCCGAAAAGCTGAAAATAGCCCAGCCCGGAGATCAGCAGAAGCCCCAGAAAGATTCGCACCGCCTTGTCCCGAAAACGGGGCGGCGCAAAGCCCGTTCGATCCAGCCCATCCCGGAACCATGCGGAAATCGCCATGCACACCGGCACCGCCGCCAGCGATAAAAGCATGGTCAGCGGTTCCCCGGTAAAGAGGCTCTGGATCGCCCGGGGCATCATGGCCGCGCCGCCCAGCGCTGCCGTTTCAATGCCGGGCCGGGGACGGGAGCGCCGCAGCAACAACCATAGAAAGAACAGCCCCGCATATTGCCAAGGGTCGCTTTCCACGCCCCAGAGCAGCCGCAGAGCCAGCGACAGCGTCATGCCCAGCAGGGAAAACACTTCTGGCGGACGGTTCAGCCCCAGAAGCAGCGCCGCCGCAAAGGGCGAAGGAATGCCGAACCAGCGCACGAAGGGCAACAGGAAAAAACAGGCGCAAAGCCCCAGCTGCCGGGCCGAACAGGCCAGCGTGGCGTAAGCCCATTGAAAAAAAGAACGAGCCGAAAATCTCGCTTTGACGGAAGCGGGATTTCTTCTTCCAGCTTCGGTCTGCATTTCGCTTTGCATGGAAAAAGCACCTCCTGTGCGCTTTGATGACGAATGATGCTGAAACGAGTATAGACAGGGCCGGAAATGCGGCCTGTCGATTCCCGGCGCGAAAAATGGCAGCCGTGCGACGGCCTTCGACAGGTTTTGGACGCATAGAATCCGGCACGGCTTCACAGCATAAGACGGAAAAGAAGGGAGCGTGCGGGTATGGACGGAAAGAAAAAGCTGGCGGGATGGCTGGCGCTGACGGTCATTGCGCTGGTAGCGGCGGTGGCGCTGGCCACTACCAACCTCATGACGGAAAAGCCCATTGCGGAACAAAATCTGGGCGAAAATCAGCAGGCGCTGAAGGCCATGTTTCCCGAGGCGGACGAGTTTGCGGAGCTGAGCCCCGGCGAGAGCAGCGGTGTGGACTTTGTGTATGAGGTAAAGCAGGGCGGCCAGACCATTGGCTACGCGGTCAAGGAGACCGTGCAGGGGTACGGCGGCGCCATTGAGGTACTGACCGGCATGGAGACCGGCGGGACACTGCGGGGGATCAGCGTGGGCGGCCCTGACTTCAAGGAAACGGAAGGGCTGGGGGCCCGGGCGAAGGAGCCGGAGTTTACCGATCAGTTCGCCGGAAAAACGCCCCCGCTAAAGCTGGGCGAAAATATCGACGGCATTTCCGGGGCGACCGTGACCAGCCGGGCCGTGGTGGACGGTGTGAATCAGGGCGTGGGAAAGGTGCAGTCTTTGACCGGCAGCGAAATGGGCGGCACGGCGGAAACGGAGCAGCCTGTCCGGGAGGCAAACGCCAGCGTCATCGGCTACGGCGGGCCCGTGCTGGTGCGGGTACGGCTGAACGCCGACGGAGCCATCGAATCGCTGAACGTGGGCGAGGCCCGGTTTGCCGAGACGGACGGCGTAGGCGGCAAGGTGAAAGACGAGAGCTTCATCCGCCAGTTTGTAGGCAAAACGCCGCCCTTGGAGCTGGGCAAGGATATCGACGGTATTTCCGGCGCGACGGTTTCTTCACAGGCCGTGGTGGACGCGGTCAATCAGGCGGCGGAATTTTTGGGAAAATAACCCGGTCTTCGACAAACAAAGCGAAATTTTGAGGCAGGAAAGCGCAGCCGCGGGACGGAACCTCCTTTTGAATGATCTTTCGGTCGAAAAAACAAAAGGGGGAAACCGTCTTGCGGCTGCTGATCGCCATTTTGGAGGAAAAGAAAGCGCTGGAGGTACGGCTTCGGCTGTACGGGATGGACGAGCACTGGGACGTGCGCGTAGCGGAGAACGGGCTTCAGGCCGCGGCCCTGCTGGAAATGGAACGCTGGGATGTGCTGCTGCTGGACAGCCGCCTGCGGGCTGACGGAACGTCTTTGTGGGAAAAGCTGTGCGCCGCGCCGCCGTTGTGCCCGCCGAGGGTGCTGGCCCTCTGGCAGGACGGTCCGCGCCCGTCGGCGGATGGCGCCGTGCCTGCGGACTGCAGCGGCGCAAGGCTGGCTGCGCTGCTTTCCGTGCTCGCCAAAAAGCCGCTGCCCTGTCTGGCAGCGGCTCACCGTGCCCGGACACAGCGGGCGGCAGAGCGTTTTCTGGACGCGCTGGGAATGCGCCGGGAATGGAAGGGACGGCGCTATGCGGCGTGGTGCCTGTGCCGCCGGGTCCCCGTCCCCGGACTGGATCAGCAGCCCGTCAACCGGCTGTACGCGGAGTGCGCCCGCGCCTTCGGCGTCAGCGCCGGGGCGGTGGAGCGCTGCCTCCGGGTGGCCGTGGAGGGCGTGTTCACCATGGGCAGCATTCCCGAAATCGAGCGTTTCTTCGGCGCGACCATCGACCCGGACAAGGGCAAGCCCACCAACCGGGCCTTTCTGATGGAG
>ERZ827150.4572-NODE-4572-length-12012-cov-2.960442_pt1 | contig 12012 bp, 5 predicted proteins | sample MGYA00519779_ERZ827150 | MGnify/ENA primary metagenome ERZ827150 (study PRJEB31778, sample SAMEA3449267) | human gut metagenome | biome: human gut; feature: human-associated habitat; material: faeces | place: United Kingdom | collected 2010/2012 ...
GCGGGTTCAGCCATATATTTTTTAATATGTTTGCCGTTTTTATGTTCGGACCGATTCTCGAACAAACCTGGGGTCCCAAACGTTTCCTGTTTTACTATATCCTTTGCGGTATCGGTGCAGGACTCATTCAGGAAGGGGTTCAATATATTCAGTACATAACGGAACTGAGCCAACACACGGAAGTGAACTTAATAGGTTACGGCATCATTTCTATGGACCAGTATCTCAACATGATGACTACCGTAGGTGCTTCAGGAGCCGTTTACGCCATTTTGCTGGCATTCGGAATGTTGTATCCCAACAACCAACTGTTTATCTTCCCGCTGCCTTTCCCTATCAAGGCTAAATTCTTCGTTATCGGATATGCTGCGATTGAGTTATGGGCAGGACTAGCCAACAGTGCCGGAGATAATGTAGCTCATTTTGCTCACTTGGGTGGAATGCTATTCGGGCTTATTCTGATTTTGTATTGGAGAAAAAAAAGTAAAAACAATGGGACATATTATAACTGATTTAAAAGAGACATTCAGAAGAGGGAATATATTTATCCAGCTGATTTACATTAACGTAAGCATTTTTATCATTGGCACGTTAATCAATGTTTTCTTGCAACTATTTCAGCACAGTATACCCGATATATTCGGCATATTCGCTTTACCGGCTTCCTTTATTCGGTTCTTTCATCAACCATGGTCGATTATCACTTATATGTTCATGCACGCCGGTCTTCTGCATATCCTATTCAATATGCTCTGGTTGTATTGGTTCGGAAGCTTGTTTCTACACTTTTTTTCAGCAAAGCATTTAAGAGGTTTGTACATATTGGGAGGTATCCTCGGAGGTTTATTATATATGGTTGCTTACAATGTATTTCCTTTGTTCAATCAGGAAGTAGCAGTTTCTACACTAGTAGGAGCTTCGGCTTCCGTCTTGGCGATTGTGGCTGCCACTGCTTACCGTGAGCCCAATTACCGGGTACAACTCTTTCTTTTCGGCGCAATCCGTCTCAAATATCTGGCACTCGTTGTTATAGGAATTGACGTATTATCTATCACGTCAAGCAATGCCGGAGGACATATCGCTCACTTGGGCGGTGCTCTTGCCGGACTTTGGTTTGCCGCCAGCCTAAGCAAAGGGGCGGATCTGACCGCATGGATCAACTGGCTTCTGGACGCTTTTATCTCTCTATTCCAGAAAAAGACATGGAAACACAAACCCAAAATGAAAGTACATTACGGAGGAGGCACGACCAGTCGTGAAAAAGATTATGATTACAACGCCCATAAAAAAGCACAGTCCGACGAAATAGACCGCATTCTGGATAAATTGAAAAAATCCGGTTACGACAGTCTGACGACGGAGGAAAAGAAAAGCTTGTTCGATGCAAGCAAAAGATAATAAGATGGAACATATTGGCAAAATTGTCGCATATCTGATATTAGCTATCAACGCTTTCTTCGTAGGAACGCTGATATTGAGCGCTTACAGTCCTTATCTTAATCCGAAATTGAATCCGCTTTCCTCCGGACTGGGGCTTGCATTTCCACTATTTTTGGTAATCAATATCGCTTTTATCATTTTCTGGGTATTCATCAATTACCGGTATGCTTTAGTACCGCTAATCGGTTTTTTGGTTTGCTTTCCGCAGATAAGGACCTATATTCCTTTCAATTCCACTACCAAGACAATCCCGGAAGGAAGTATCAAAATTCTTTCTTATAATGTAATGAATTTCAGCAATTTGGAAAAGAAAGACGGAAAGAATCCAATCTTATCATACCTGGTTAACAGCAAAGCAGATATTATCTGTTTGCAAGAATATAATGCAGCGCAGAATAAGAAATATCTGACAGAAGCAGACATCAAAAAAGCATTGAAAGCATATCCCTATTATTCCGTTCGCCGACAAAACAGAAGCGACGTACAGCTTGCCTGTTTTTCTAAATATCCCATACTTTCAGTATCTCCCATTGATTATGAAAGTACATACAATGGTTCCGTCCAATATGTGCTGGCAGTGAATAATGACACAGTCACTCTGATTAACAACCATTTGGAGTCCAACAAACTTACCAAGGAAGACCGGGGAATGTATGAGGATATGATTAAGGACCCGAACGCCAAGAAGGTCAAAACCGGACTTCGGCAACTGGTCAAAAAATTAGCGGAAGCGTCAGCCATCCGCGCTTCGCAGGCAGACTCCGTAAACAAAGCCATTACAGAAAGCAAATATCCGACTATTATAGCGTGTGGTGATTTCAACGACGGCTCTATCTCGTATACTCACCGTATCCTGACTCAAAAATTGGACGACGCATTTACCCAATCCGGCAAAGGATTAGGAATCTCGTATAATCAGAACAAATTCTATTTCCGTATCGACAATATCCTGATAAGCCCTAACCTGAAAGCTTATAACTGCACCGTAGACCGATCTATAAAGGCTTCGGACCACTACCCTATCTGGTGCCATATCAGCAAGCGATAAGAACTGTAAACTCTAATATAAAACACTTATGATGATAAAAAAAACACTAACCATTTTAGCTGCAAGTTGCATGATGTACTCCTGTACTACAAAAACAGAAAGTAATCCTTTCTTTACAGAGTTTCAAACAGAGTATGGTGTTCCTTCTTTCGATAAGATTAAACTGGAACATTACGAACCCGCCTTCCTGAAAGGCATCGAAGAACAAAATCAGAACATCGAGGCTATCATCGAGAGCCCGGAAGTTCCAACATTTGAAAATACAATCGTAGCACTGGACAACAGTGCTCCCATTTTAGACCGTGTCAGTGCTATCTTTTTCAATATGACAGACGCAGAAACGACCGATTCGCTGACCGAGTTGTCTATTAAACTGGCTCCGGTTCTTTCGGAACACGAAGATAATATTTCCTTGAACCAGGCACTTTTCAAACGGATAAACGATGTCTATCAACAAAAAGACTCATTGAACCTGACAATAGAACAACAACGACTGCTAGACAAGACCTATAAAAGCTTTGTCCGCTCCGGAGCCAACCTCGACACAAAACAACAAGCCCGCCTCCGTGAAATCAACAAGGAACTTTCTACACTCGGTATCACCTTCAGCAACAATGTATTGAACGAGAATAATGCTTTCCAACTTTTCGTTGACAAGCAGGAAGACCTTGCCGGCCTGCCGGAATGGTTCTGCCAAAGTGCCGCCGAAGAGGCTAAAGCTGCCGGACAACCGGGAAAATGGTTGTTTACTCTACATAACGCCAGCCGCCTGCCCTTCCTGCAGTATTCAGAAAACCGCCCACTCCGTGAGAAGATGTATAAAGCATATATCAACCGTGGAAATAATAACGATAAGAACGACAATAAAGAAGTAATCAGCAAAATCATTTCCCTCCGTCTGGAAAAGGCGAACTTATTGGGCTTCGATTGCTATGCCAACTTCGTGTTAGACGAAACCATGGCTAAAAATGCTAATAACGTAATGGACCTCCTGAATAATCTATGGAGCTACGCCCTGCCAAAAGCGAAATCGGAGGCCGCAGAACTTCAGCAACTTATGGACAAGGAAGGCAAAGGTGAAAAACTGGAAGCATGGGACTGGTGGTACTACACCGAAAAACTCAGAAAAGAGAAATACAACCTGTCCGAAGAAGACACGAAACCTTACTTCAAATTGGAAAATGTCCGCGAAGGTGCTTTTGCCGTAGCTAATAAACTATATGGTATCACCCTAAGCAAGCTAGAAGATATCCCTACTTATCACCCTGATGTAGAAGTGTTTGAAGTAAAAGACGCCGATGGTTCCCAGCTCGGTATCTTCTATGTAGACTACTTTCCACGTCCTGGAAAAAGCGGCGGAGCATGGATGAGCAACTACCGCGAACAAAGTGGGCCAATCCGTCCGCTAGTATGCAATGTTTGCAGCTTTACCAAACCGATAGGTGACACCCCTTCTCTACTCACAATGGATGAAGTGGAAACACTGTTTCACGAGTTCGGACATGCACTGCACGGCTTGCTCACCCAATGCAAATACAAAGGAACTTCCGGCACCAATGTTGTACGTGATTTTGTAGAACTTCCCTCTCAAATCAACGAACACTGGGCAACCGAACCGGAAGTGTTGAAAATGTATGCCAAGCATTATGCTACCGGTAAAGTAATCCCCGATGAAATCATCGAAAAAATACTTCAGCAGAAAACATTCAACCAGGGATTCATGACTACCGAACTGCTGGCTGCCGCTATCCTTGACATGAACCTGCACATGCTGAAAGATGTAAAGAATTTAGATGCTGTTTCGTACGAAAAAGAAGCTATGGACAAGCTCAATCTTATCTCTGAAATTGCCCCACGTTACCGTGTGACTTACTTCAATCACATCATCGGCGGATATGCAGCCGGCTATTACAGTTACCTGTGGGCTAACGTACTGGATAACGACGCCTTTGAAGCTTTCAAAGAGCATGGAATCTTCGACAAAAACACCGCCGAATTGTTCCGTCGGAACGTGTTGGAGAAGGGTGACAGCGAAGACCCGATGACTCTCTACAAAAATTTCCGTGGCACAGAACCGAGCATGGAGCCACTGCTGAAAAACAGAGGAATGAAATAAATCGGTAAAAAAGCCCTTAAACATCAAATATTTGAGGGCTTATTACACATGAATGTGAAAAAAAAACTATATTTGCAGCCTTGTATGCGGCAAAAAGAACTTGTGTACGACAGAATTTAACTGAAAATTAAATTAAAAAAGTAATCATCATAAATTAAAAGTAAAATGCAAAACAAAGGATTTGTAAAGGTTTTTGCGGTATTACTCACGCTGGTATGCGTGTTCTACCTCTCCTTCTCCTTCGTAACACGCCATTATACCAACAAGGCGAAAGAAATTGCGAACGGCGACCCGAAAGTGGAACAAGACTACCTCGACTCTCTCTCTAACGAGAAAGTAATGCTGTGGAACTGGACACTGAAACAATGTCGTGAAATGGAGATTAGTTTAGGTTTGGACCTGAAAGGTGGTATGAATGTTATCCTTGAAGTTTCTGTACCTGATGTTATTAAAGCACTGGCTGACAACAAGCCGGACGAAGCTTTCAATAACGCATTGGCAACAGCAGCAAAACAGGCTATCAACAGTCAGGATGATGTAATTACCCTGTTTGTCAAGGAATACCACAGAATTGCTCCGGACGCGAAACTTTCCGAACTATTCGCTACACAACAGTTGAAAGACAAAGTTAGCCAGAAATCAACGGATGCGGAAGTTGAAAAAGTATTGAGAGAAGAAGTAAAAGCGGCTGTTGAGAACTCATTCAACGTACTTCGTACCCGTATCGACCGCTTTGGTGTGGTTCAACCGAACATCCAGAGCCTGGAAGACAAAATGGGACGTATCATGGTAGAATTGCCGGGTATCAAAGAACCGGAACGTGTGAGAAAACTTCTTCAAGGTTCGGCTAACCTGGAATTCTGGGAAACATATACCGCCAAAGAAATTCTTCCGGCTATGCAGTCAGCAGACGCTAAATTGCGTGCAGTGTTAACTCAGGAAACAACTACTGATTCTGTTACAACAGACACTACAAAAGCTGCTGTTCTTACCGAAGCAACTCCGACTAAGAAAGCCGTAAGTGCTGCCGACAGCCTTGCTGCCGCTCTGAAAGGAGACGCCAAACAAGATGATGCAACTGCTGCGAACATGGAAGAGATCAAGAAACAGTATCCTTTGCTGTCTATACTGCAATTAAACTCTAGTGGGCAGGGCCCGGTTATCGGATATGCAAACTACAAGGACACTGCAGACATTAACAAATATCTGGCTATGCCGGAAATCAAAGCAGAACTTCCAAAAGACCTCCGTCTGAAATGGGGTGTTTCTCCTTCCGAATTTGACAAAAAAGGTCAGACTTTCGAATTGTATGCAATCAAATCTACCGAACGCAACGGCAAAGCTCCGTTGGAAGGTGACGTAGTAACAGATGCCAAAGACGAATTCGACCAGTACAGCAAACCGGCTGTCAGCATGTCTATGAATTCTGACGGTGCACGCCGTTGGGCTCAACTGACCAAACAGAATATCGGTCGTGCTATCGCTATCGTTCTTGATAACTATGTATATTCTGCACCGAACGTAAACACTGAGATCACAGGCGGACGTTCACAGATTACAGGTCACTTCACTCCGGAGCAGGCAAAGGACTTAGCTAACGTATTGAAATCAGGTAAGATGGCTGCATCTGTACATATCGTACAGGAAGACGTTGTCGGTCCGTCACTGGGTCAGGAAGCTATCAGCTCAGGTGTTATCTCCTTTGCTTTGGCATTGATCCTGTTGATGATCTATATGTGTGCATTCTACGGAATTATCCCGGGTCTGATCGCAGACGGTGCATTGGTATTGAACATCTTCTTCACGATGGGTATCCTTGCTTCTTTCCAGGCTGTACTTACTTTGCCGGGTATCGCCGGTATGGTGTTGACACTGGGTATGGCAGTCGATGCTAACGTGTTGATCTATGAACGTACAAAAGAAGAGCTTCGAGCCGGTAAGTCGTTGAGCAAAGCTATTGCCGATGGTTACAGTAACGCGTTCTCTGCTATCTTCGACTCCAACTTGACATCTATCATTACAGGTGTTGTATTGTTCTACTTCGGTACAGGTCCTATCCGTGGTTTCGCTACTACAATGATTATCGGTCTGTTTGCTTCTTTCCTTACTGCGGTCTTCCTGACTCGTATGGTTTATGAAGCATTATTGGCTAAGGATAAACTGAAGAATGTAACATTTGTAACATCTATCACGAAAGACCTGTTGACTAATCCGAAGATCAACTTCCTGGGTGCCCGTAAGACTGGTTATCTGATTCCTGCCGGTATCGTTCTTTTGGGAGCGATCTCCATGATGACGATCGGTTTGAATAACGGTATCGACTTCACCGGTGGACGTAACTATATCGTTCGTTTTGCACAGGATGTAAAAACGGATGAAGTTCGTAATATGCTGGACGAAAAACTGGATGGTGCTGTAAGTGTTATCACGATCGGTACACCGGATCAGGTTCGTGTTTCTACCAACTATAAGATCGACGATGCCGATCCTGCTGTAGACCAGGAAATCGAATCATTATTGTTCGAAGGCGTTAAACCGCTGCTTCCGGAAGGAACAACATTGGATCAGTTCACAACAACTTACATCCAGAGTTCTCAGAAAGTGGGACCGAGTATGGCCGACGACATCAAGAACAGCGCTATCATGGCGGTTATCTTCGCGATGTTCTGTATGGCAGCTTATATCCTGCTTCGTTTCCGTGACTGGTCGTTCTCAGTAGGTGCATTTGCCTCAGTAGCAGTGACAACATTGTGTATCATCTCTTTCTATACTTTATTATGGAAAGTGTTACCGTTCTCTATGGAAGTCGACCAGACATTTATCGCGGCTATCCTGACGATTATCGGTTACTCTATCAATGATACCGTGGTTGTATTCGACCGTATCCGTGAAACGATCGGTCTGTATCCGAAGCGTGATCGTTATCAGGTGATCAACGATGCATTGAACTCGACTTTATCCCGTACCTTCAATACATCATTAACTACATTGGTAGTTGTATTGTGTATCTTCATCCTGGGTGGTGCGACGATCCGTAGCTTTACGTTCGCTATCTTGTTAGGTATCATTATCGGTACATATTCTACTCTGTTCGTGGCAACTCCTATCGCTTACGAATTGCAGAAGAAGAAGATCAATAAGAAAGCAGCTGCTGAAGCTGGTAAATAAGAATAGATTTTAATCCGATAGAAAAGGGCTGTTCCTGGTTAAGGGAATGGCCCTTTTTGTGCTTCTAAACATAATTGTGCCGGTTGGCAAGATGAAAGAGAATGCTTATCTTGTACGCCTCTTACTTCTGCTATTTACTTACAGATTGTAAGAAAACACCTTAAAATATCATGTTATGGAAGTACGCCTAAGTAACCAATTGCCGGTTTACCCATCTTTTGTTCCCGGTATCCGCCGCGCTCCTGATCGCGGCTATTCACTTACGCCTGCACAAACAGAAACGGCCTTGAAGAATGCGCTCCGTTACATTCCCGAAGAGTTGCATGAAGTGCTGGCTCCGGAGTTTATGGAAGAGTTGATGACTCGCGGCCGCATTTACGGATACCGTTATCGGCCGGAAGGAGACTTGAAAGCCAAGCCTGTCGACCAATATAAAGGGCAATGTCTGGAGGGAAAGGCTTTCCAGGTGATGATCGACAACAATCTCAGTTTCGATATCGCTCTCTATCCATACGAACTGGTTACGTATGGCGAAACCGGGCAGGTTTGCCAGAACTGGATGCAGTATCGCCTGATCAAGCAATATCTCGAAATACTGACGAACGAGCAGACACTCGTGATCGAGTCCGGACATCCGTTGGGACTGTTCCGTTCCAAGCCGGATGCACCCCGTGTGATTATTACCAATTCCATGATGGTCGGCCTGTTCGACAATCAGAAAGACTGGCATATAGCCGCCCAGATGGGTGTCGCTAATTACGGACAGATGACCGCCGGCGGCTGGATGTATATCGGTCCGCAGGGGATTGTGCACGGGACGTTCAATACCTTATTGAATGCCGGGCGGAAGAAATTAGGCATTCCGCAGGATCAGGATTTGCGCGGGCATCTCTTTGTCTCCTCCGGTCTCGGAGGAATGAGTGGGGCACAACCGAAAGCGGCCGTTATAGCCGGTGCTGCCAGTATCATTGCAGAAGTGGACAGTTCCCGCATCCAGACCCGCCATTCGCAAGGTTGGGTTCAGCATGTGACTGAAGATAAAGCAGAAGCATTCCGTATGGCGCAGGAGGCTATGCAGGTAAGGGAACCGATTTCGATCGCTTATCATGGCAATATAGTAGACTTGTTGGAGTTTGCCGAGGCGCAGGCGATCCGGATCGATCTGCTGAGTGACCAAACTTCCTGTCATGCCGTCTATGAAGGTGGTTACTGTCCTGTCGGCATCTCCTTTGCCGAGCGTACGGAACTTCTTTCTCACGATATGGACCGGTTCTGCTCGTTGGTCGATCAATCTCTGCACCGTCATTTCGAGGTAATCAAGAAGCTTGTGGCTTGCGGCACTTACTTTTTCGACTATGGAAACTCGTTTATGAAAGCCATCTACGATGCCGGTGTAAAGGAAATTTCCCGGAACGGAATAGATGAGAAAGACGGTTTCATCTGGCCATCCTATGTCGAGGACATTATGGGGCCGGAACTGTTCGATTATGGTTACGGGCCTTTCCGCTGGGTATGCCTGAGTGGGAAACATGAAGATCTGGTAAAGACCGACCAAGCAGCTATGGATTGCATCGATCCGAACCGGCGCGGGCAGGACAGGGATAACTACAACTGGATTCGCGATGCCGAGACAAACCGGCTTGTTGTCGGCACCGAGGCGCGCATTCTCTACCAGGATGCGGAAGGAAGATTGAATATCGCGCTCCGCTTCAACCGCATGGTGCGGGACGGAGAAGTCGGGCCGATCATGCTTGGACGTGACCATCATGATGTGAGTGGGACGGATTCGCCTTTCCGCGAAACGTCCAATATTTATGACGGAAGTAACGTCATGGCCGATATGGCTGTCCAGTGTTTTGCCGGAAATGCGGCACGGGGTATGAGCCTTGTTGCCCTTCATAATGGCGGCGGAGTCGGTATCGGGAAAGCGGTAAACGGTGGTTTCGGTATGGTGTTGGATGGAAGCGAACGGGTGGACGAAATCCTTCGTTCCGCCATGCTCTGGGATGTGATGGGAGGAGTGGCACGCCGTTCCTGGGCCAGGAATCCGAATGCCATGTCCACCAGCGCGGCCTTTAACGAAAGCTATGGCGATTGGTATCATATCACGTTGCCTTTTATTCCGAAAGAAGATTTAATTCAAAATAGTATACGTACCTCTTTAAAACGCAAAGTATGAGTACATGGAATAAGATAATGGAATGTGTCCCCAATTTCAGTGAGGGAAGGGATTTAGCGAAAATAGAAAAGATAGTAGATAAATTTCGTGCCAAAGCCGGTGTAAAGCTGTTGGATTACAGTAATGACGAAGATCATAACCGACTGGTCGTGACGGTAGTCGGTGAACCGGAAGCCTTGAAAGACGCGCTGCTCGAAGCTATCGGGCAGGCAGTGGAACTGATAGACCTCACGAAACACTCCGGGCAGCATCCTCGGATGGGAGCGGTCGATGTCGTTCCTTTTATCCCGATCAGAGGGTGTACGATGGATGAGGCGATTGCGCTCTCCAAAGAAGTGGGCGAGAAGGTGGCTGCTCTCTATCGAGTGCCGGTCTTCCTGTATGAGAAGTCGGCTTCGGCTCCACACCGAGAAAACTTGGCGGCGATCCGCAAAGGAGAGTTTGAGGGTATGGAAGCAAAGATCAAGCAGCCGGAATGGAAACCTGACTTCGGGCCTGCCGAACGGCATCCGTCGGCAGGGACAGTGGCGATCGGCGCCCGTATGCCGCTGGTGGCTTATAACGTCAATTTGGGCACGGCGAACCTGGAGATCGCGAGCAGTATCGCCAAAAAGATCCGCTTCATAGGTGGCGGGCTCCGCTACTGCAAGGCGATGGGAGTGGAACTGAAAGAACGCGGCATCGTGCAGGTTTCGATCAATATGACCGATTATACCCGCACCGCCCTTTATCGCGCTTTCGAGCTGGTACGCATTGAGGCACGTCGCTATGGTGTCCCAGTCGTCGGAAGCGAGATTATTGGGTTGGTTCCGATGGAGGCGTTGATTGATACGGCTTCTTACTATTTGGGACTGGAAGACTTTTCAATAGATCAGGTATTGGAAACCAGGATAATGGGATAGACGATGGAAGACGAAAAGATATTGATACGGAATGCGTCGCAGGTGGTGACTTGTTCTGGTTTTGAAGCGAAGAAGGGGAAGGCTATGTCCGATGTCGGGATAATCGAGGACGGGGCGGTTGCTATGTCGGATGGTATTATCACGCATGTGGGACCGACTGAAGAGGTCCTCCGGCAAGTGGATGTCGGAGATTATCTGGAAGTAGACGCTTCCGGACGTGCGCTTCTGCCAGGGTTTGTGGATAGCCATACACACTTCGTCTTCGGTGGTTACCGAGAGGAGGAGTTCTCTTGGCGGATGAAAGGAGACAGCTATATGTCGATCATGGAAAGGGGAGGCGGGATCGTCAATACGATGAATGCGACCCGGAACGCCAGCTATGATGACCTGTACGGCGATGCATACGACCGTCTCGACGCTATGATGGATATGGGCGTGACTACTGTCGAAGGAAAGAGTGGTTACGGTCTTGACTTGGCGACCGAGCTGATCCAGCTTCGTGTCATGAAGGAGTTGAACGACGAACACCCGTTGGATGTGGTCTCTACTTTCCTCGGTGCACATGCTGTCCCGCCGGAGTTTGCCGGGCGTACGGACGCATATGTCGATTACATAATAGAAGGAGTGTTGCCCCATGTGCGTGCAGAACATTCGGTAACCTTCTGCGATGTCTTTTGCGAACAAGGCGTTTTCTCGGTCGAACAAAGCGAACGTTTGTTGAAAGCAGCCCGCAGCCAGCGTTTCAAACTGAAACTTCATGCCGATGAGATCGTTTCTTTCGGAGGAGCCGAATTGGCAGCCCGCCTGAAAGCCGTGAGTGCCGACCATCTGTTGCATATCTCCGATACCGGCATCAAACGCCTGGCACGTTCGGGGACGATCGCGACTTTGCTTCCGCTTACCGCTTTCTCGCTAAATGAACCTTATGCTCCGGGACGCCGGATGATAGATGCCGGTTGCGCCGTGGCACTGGCTTCCGACCTGAACCCCGGTAGTTGCTTCTCCGGTTCGATCCCGTTGTTGTTCGCCCTGGCCTGCATCCAGATGAAACTTACTCCCGAAGAAGCCCTGACCGCCCTTACGATCAACGGAGCGGCAGCGTTAGGGCGGGAAAAGAAGGTCGGTAGCATCGATGTCGGAAAGAAGGCGGACTTGGTCT
>ERZ827150.4573-NODE-4573-length-12008-cov-3.298586_pt1 | contig 12008 bp, 11 predicted proteins | sample MGYA00519779_ERZ827150 | MGnify/ENA primary metagenome ERZ827150 (study PRJEB31778, sample SAMEA3449267) | human gut metagenome | biome: human gut; feature: human-associated habitat; material: faeces | place: United Kingdom | collected 2010/2012 ...
ACAACACGGACGAGGGAACGTATAAAATCGCGAGCGAGGGGAATTATCTTGCGATTTTTCCCGCAGCGACGGACGTTTCGGTCGGTTTTAAGCCCACGGCGGTTATGTGGTTCGACAAGACGCAACGATCTGTTATTTACAGCGACAAGTACGACAAACTCTTGCTTAAAACTGTTGACCGCATTACTTTTATGAAAGGCGAAAGCGCGGTTAAAGTTTCGATTTTTTACAACGAATACGAATCGCCTTACGTTTTGCTTATCGCCTTCGGGAGGAATCGGAAATGAGAACAAGTTTTTGCAATTCCGAACGAAATACATCGCACAATAACCCAAAAACAGAGATCCGCGGCGCGTGCAAAGGTTTTTCGCTTCTGGAAACGGTTATTTCGATGACGGTTATAACGATCGTTTTCGCTATGGCGGTTTCGTCGATGCTTTTTGTTTCCACAACGCTGAAAAAAACGGATAACCAAAGATTTTTCACCAACGAAGCCGCGAACTTTCTGGAATGTTACAAGGTGGAAGGCTCGGCGGGGTTTGCGAAAAACGCAAACGAATTTTTCTTTGGCACGGGGAGCGGTGACGGCTCGGGCGGCGCAGGTTCCGGCGCGTCGGAAGGCGAAGGCTCGGGGAGCGGTGACGCAGGGGGCGTTAATAATATCGTTGCGCCCGAAACGGGCAGTTATACCGTACTTATCGGCTATGATTCCGACTTTAACAGGCAAATAATCGCGACTTACGGCGCCGGCGAGAATATTCCCGAATCGGCTTACAGACAGAAATATTTTACGCTTGTGATAACGATTGATAAAAGTTTCGGGTGCGTCGTTTTCAACTTCAAGGGCAGCGTACTGTTCGACGGCGGTAAATTTTACAGCAGGTACGACTTATGAGAACGTTATTTTCAAAAAAATTTAATAACCGTCTTAGCGGTCGCCGAGCAAAAAAACCTGCCAAAGATTCGGCGGACGAGTTGAAAAAGAATAGCCGCGGATTCATTCTCGTGTACACGGTTATGATTATGACTTTCGTCGTTACGCTTATCGGTGCGGCGGTCAGCATGCTTCAGTCAACTTCGTCGCTTTCGCAAAAAGTCAACAGCAAATACGTTCAGGACGCCGCTTTTTATCAGATTGAAGAGTATATAGCCGCGGGTTATTACGCCACGGCGAGCGATTACGCGCTGAATAACGGATTTATGCTCGAAGTTAAAAGCGACACCGAGGAGGGTACGAACGCGAATATTTTTGAAGTGACGGTTTATCAGGGGGCGCGCGTCAGGCTCTATATCAAACAGCGCAACGGAATGACCGTCAAATACATTTACGGGGAGGACAAAGGCTGATGGAATTGTATCTTTACGTCTGTTTTTGCGTTCTCGCCGCTATTTTCGGCGCGTGTTTCGGCAGTTTTGCGAACGTTCTGATTTACAGATTGCCTGCCGGCGAAAGTCTCGTCAAGGGCGCGTCGCATTGCACGACGTGCGGAAAGAAAATTCTAAAAAGAGATAACGTTCCGATTATTTCGTACGTCGCGCTTCGCGGAAAGTGCCGTTTCTGCGGCTCGAAAATCAATCCGAGATACGTGATCGTCGAATCGATTACGGCGTTGGTTTTTCTCGGATTCGCGCTTCTGTCGCCGGTTATCGGGTTTGCTTACTCCGTTTTTTGCATGGCGTTTTCCGTGCCGGTCATCGCCGTCGCTTTTATCGATTTCGAAACGGGGTATATTCCCGATTCGCTCAACGTGACCATTCTCGTCATAGGCGCGCTCGCATGCGTTTATTCGGCTGTTTTCGGCGGGTACGTAGGCTGGATTTCGCGGCTCGTAGGGCTGGGGTTTTGCCTCGTGTTTTTCGGCGGAGCGTACTTTATCTCGAAATGGATTTTAAAACGTGAGGGGCTCGGTTTCGGCGACGTTAAATTTACCGCAGCGTGCGGGTTGTTCCTCGGAATCAAATCGGCGTTTTTCGCGACGCTCGTATCGACGATTCTCGCTTCGGTGATTCTCGTAATTATTCAGGCGAAAACTAAAAGCGAAGAGAAGCAGAAGGAATATCCGTTCGCGCCGTTTCTGGCTTTCGGTATTCTCGTCGCGGCGTTTGTCGGAGAAATCGTCGTCAACTCATATCTCGCATTGTTTTAAAATTCGCTTTGTTTTAAAATATAAAAAGCCCGACATATAAAAAGCCCGACATATAAAAAAACGACATAAAAAAAGCCCGACGGCGATTGTCGCAGGCTTACGCTTGCGCCGTTAAGAGTGTTTTCGGCTATCTCCGAAAATGCTCGGCACTCGATTAAGGAAAAATATGAAAAAATACAAATACGTTGCCGTCAATATCGAAAAGAAACGTTTTACCGGGATTTTCGTGGCGGAAAACGAGGACAATTTAAGACAATTGCTTTCGCAGCAGAACCTTTATCTGATCTCCTGCAAACCGATTAAAAACGAAACGCCGAACCCGTTTTTCAGCGTAAGCGGTAAAATCGAAATCAAGGAACTTACCACGTTCTGCCGACAGTTCGCGATAATGCTTAACTCGGGTATTTCCATTCTCGAGAGTTTAAACCAACTTAAACAACAAAAGTTTTCGGGATATTTTAAAGCGTTGCTTTTCATTATTTACGACGACGTTAAGGTTGGTTTACTCCTTTCGCAGGCGATGGAGAAGCATAAGAAGATATTCCCCGAGTTTTTCCGCAGTATGATTTACGTCGGCGAGATTTCGGGTAACCTCGAAAAAGTTCTTATTTCGCTTGCGGATTATTACGACAACGAAATCGAACTCAAAAAGAAGATAACCGGCGCGCTCGCTTACCCTATATTCATGGGCGTTCTGATTATTGCCGTTGCCGTTCTGATGCTCGTTCTGGTCGTACCTATGTTTAAGGACACCTTATCGCAAATGGATATCGCAAGAGAAGATTTCAATATAATAACGCTTATATTGTTCGATATGAGCGATTGGGTACTGCAATACGGTCTGAATCTCGTGTATGTCCTTGTCGGATTGATAGCGCTAATCTTTTTCGGGCTGAAAACGCAAAAAGGAAAAGATATATCCGATTATCTGAAATATAATCTGCCGATAATCCGCGACGTTCAGATAAACATGGTCGCAAGTAAATTCGTTAAATCTCTCGGTTTGCTCTTGTCGAGCGGAATGAATATGGCGGACGCTCTCGAAGTCGTTCAACACCTTCTCGGCAACAGATACGCAGAAAAGAAGTTCAGATTTATCGTCGACGATATCCGTCAGGGCGCGTCGCTTACGTTTGCGATGGACCAGTACAAAATATTCCCGCAGATACTCATTCAGATGATATCGACGGGAGAAAAGACGGGCGGAGTTGAGGAGATTCTTAACAGAACAATGAGGTTCTTCGACTCTCAGGTGGAAAGTTCGCTTTTAAAAGCGACGGGAATTCTTCAGCCCGTGATGCTTTGCGTAATGGGTATCGTAATCGGCGGAACGTTCATGGCGATTTATTCTCCCATACTTACAATTATGACAAAGGCGATGTAATTGCGTCAAAGGGTTTAATATGAATATAAATTACGAGATAATTCAATATTACATCTACAAAAAGATAATCAAAAAGAAGCAACGCGACGTTTCGCTTGCCGATTGCGAACGTCTTAACATGACCGTAGAGAAGTACATGCAGGTCAAGAACTATGCCACCGAGGTGCAGGCTCTTCCCGCGCTCGGCGAGTTCTACAACATGGCTTACGCCGAAATCGACATGTTCGATATCGACGACGATCTCGCGGACAGGTTTAACCTTAATTTCCTGAAAAAGATAAAAGCCGTTCCGCTGTTTGAAACGGACGCGGGCGTTCTTCTCGTTGCCGTCGGCAGACCTCTCGATTTCAATAATATGTCGATGCTTTCGACGTTTTATGCGGGGCAGATAGAGTATATTCTCGTTCCGCCCACGCAAATCGACGTTCTGATGGATTCTATTCTTGCCGTCCGTTCCACGACGAGCGCGCTCGAAACTCTTCAGACGGAGAGAGATAAGCAACTTCTGCGCGACGCGGGGGCGACGGATAATTCCAATTCCGTCACAAGTACGGACGATATAATCAACGCGCCGTCGGTTAAACTTGTCGATTCTATCATCAAAGAAGCGATTCCTTTCCGAGCGAGCGATATTCACATAGAGCCTTACGAAAAAATCGTTAAAGTCCGTTATCGTATCGACGGCGACTTGCAGGAAAGAGCGGATTTCCCGATCGAATCTTACCCCGCGATCTGCGCGAGAATTAAAATTCTTGCCGGCCTGAACATAGCGGAGAGAAGAGTTCCGCAAGACGGAAGAATCAATCTTATCGTCAACGGCACGGAGTACGATTTCCGTGTATCGTCGCTCCCGACGGTTTACGGCGAAAAGTTCGTTATCCGTATTCTCGATAAAACGTCGTTCAGATTTACCCGTCAGGAACTCGGTTTCACGCCTGCGGAAAACGAGGTTATCGATAAAATCCTCAGCCACCCGCACGGCATAGTTTTGCTTACCGGGCCGACGGGCTGCGGAAAATCCACCACGCTTTATTCCTTCCTTAAGGAAAAGAATACGCCAGAAGTGAATATCGTCACCGTCGAAGACCCTGTCGAGTACACACTTTACGGCGTAAATCAGGTTCAGGTCAACGCGAAAGCGAATATGACGTTCGCGTCGGCGCTGAGAAGTATTCTCCGTCAGGACCCGGACGTCATAATGATCGGAGAAATCCGTGACGAGGAAACGGCTGAAATCGCTATCAGAGCGGCAATCACGGGGCACTTGGTGTTCAGTACGCTGCATACCAACGACGCGCCCGGCGCGGTAACCCGTCTTGTAGATATGGGCGTAAGTAGTTATCTTCTTAAGGATTCGCTTGTCGGCGTAATCTCTCAAAGGCTTGTCAAAAGGCTTTGCCCGGTTTGCAAAAAACGTTCCAAAACGACGGAAGAGGAGATGCAACTTCTCGATATCGCAGAGCCTGCCACGATTTTCAGAAGCGTGGGTTGTCAGTTCTGCAACCAGACGGGCTATAAGGGCAGAGCGGGCGTTCACGAGATACTTTATCTCAACAACGCGCTCAAAAATAAGATAACCGCCGACACGAAAGCCGACGAAATCCGTCGTTACGCCGTTGAAAACGGAATGGTTGAGATGAATAAGTGTTGTCGCGACCTTGTTCTGAACGGAACTACGGATATGACGGAATATATGTCCATCAACGTTGAATAAATCGCAGCATAACGCAGATTTTTCGGCGCAAATAAAAATTACGAATTTTTTGTGTAAAATCGTTGACATATCGGAAAAGGTGTGTTAAAATACAAACAGAAAAACGTCGGAAAGTTCTGAACAGGGCGTTTTCAACTTAATATCTTTGGCAAAACCGCTGTGAGGCGGCGACGCAAAGCCATTGGGACTTTACGGATAAAAAAGTCAGCCAGGTTGCAATTTAGTTTAACTATTTTGCGACCTTTTTTTATTGTCGAAACCCAACCGTCCCCGAACGGGGAAAACAAAACTTCGGGGAAATACAAAACCTTAGGGGAAAACAAAACCTCAGTGGAAAACAAAACCTCAGGGGAAAACAAAACTTCAACGGAGCAACGAGGTACATAACGTGAATAACGGAATATCGGGCGCAGATACCGAAAAATTTAATATGTACGTCAGACGCTCCCTTTTAAGCGGCGTGAAACCTATCGAAATGTTTTTCGAGCCTGTTCTCGATTGCGACGTCGGCGAACCGCTTGCATACAGAGGTTACGCAAAGGTAAACAGCGTGGTTGCGGGCGTGCTTGCTCCGGGCGATTATCTCGGCGCGAACGTCAGCGAAAAGGTTTTGGCGGACTTCACGATGAGGGTTCTCAAAAAAACCGCGCTTATTTAACCGTTATAAACCTGAATTTTATTTTCTTTTCCACCGCAATGGCGGAAAAGAAAATAAAATTCAGGTTTATAACGGTTAAATGCCCCGTGAGCCTCGTTTATTCGGACGATTTGTATTCGCTCCTTAAAACCACGCTTCAAACGTTTGCGGAGGCGGAAAACGGACTTTTCAAGCCCGAAAAAATCTGCCTTGAGTTTGACAGCGAGTTGATGCAGACCGACGGCGCGAAGTTGAAAACTGTTTTTGACGATATCCGCGCGGCGGGCGTTAAAATCGCGGTGAGCGGTTACGGCGGCGACGGATTTTCTATCGAGAAACTTCTCGCGGCTTGCCCGGACGTGCTTTTCACGGACGAAAAACTTACAAGGCTTGTGACGGACAGAGAGAAGAGCGGAGCGGTTGCTCCAATTCTCAACGTGGCGAAGAGCCTCGGCGGCAATATCGTTGCGGACGGAGTTGTCGGCGACGACGAACTCCGAGAATTCAGAACGAGAGATTGCTTAGGGTTTATTCCCGCCGAAACGTATAGCGGCAGAATCGAAACAAAGGCGAGCCTTATGACGTTCGACGAGTTGATTTCCGCGGGAGATGGAGAGAACAATGACGGAGAATAAACAACCGTTTTCGAGCATCGCAAAAAACGGCGAGGAAGTTCGGAGAATAAAAAAGTGGCAGAGGGTAATTCCGCCGGTGATAGGCGTAATCGTAATGCTTCTCGTGCTTGTTTATATTTTCTCGCTTTTGTTCAATCGTTACGGCAGTTTCACGATATCCGTCAAGGATTTTGCGGACAGAAAATATTCGTTGACGCTTTCCGAAACGGCGAGTTTCAAACGCACCACGTCAAGGCTTAACGCCGCGGCGGCAAACGACATAACGAACATTTCATACAAGAACATTCCGAAGGACGTAAACGACGTAGACGGCGCGCACAACGGCGAAAATTACCTTGCTTACACGTTCTATCTTAAAAACTCGGGCGAGGAAACCTGTAATTATCGTTACAGCATTATCATTTCCAAGGCAACTTCGGGGATAGACGCCGCCGCGAGAATAAGAGTTTATTATAACGAAGATTTTTACAAGTCCGCCACGGACGAATTTAATTACAGCGGAGATTTCGTCGATTACGCAAAGCCGAAAACGGGCGGAAACGGCGAGCCGGAAACGGATAAGGAAAATCGCCTTATGACGAATTTCGAGAGCGAACACCTTATCGTCAAAAAGGACGTTGACAATTTCGCATCGGGCGACGTTGCAAAAATAACCGTCGTAATCTGGCTCGAGGGCGACGATCCCGATTGTGTGGACGATATTCTCGGCGGTCAGTTAAAAATCGATATGGTTATGGAAATTCTCGGCGGTTCAGGTGACGCCGAAAAACAAAAATAAGAAAATTGCCAAACGCGGCTTTTCTTTATCTTCCCGAAGAGGCTTCCATTCCCGCGACAGGGTGGATAAAGTCAGCCGCGGTTGGGATTAAATCGGTCAAGAAAAAGCCGTTAATATATTATTTTTTTTACATAAGGTCTTATCCGTAACGGTGCAGTTGCGGAAGATATAAAAACAAAACTCTATTTTAAAAGGAGAAAAACAATGAAAAAGTTTAAAAAACTTATCCCTGCGCTCTGCATGTTGCTCGTAAGCGCCGTAATGCTTGGCTCGACGACTTTTGCATGGTTCTCTATGAACACGAAAGTTACCGCTTCCAATATGGAAGTTAAAGCAACCGCTTCCAAAAACTTGCTTATCTCTAAAACGAGTGCCGATGCTGATGATTATTCTGCAAGTGTTGATATGTCGATTAGTCAAACCTCGTTAGTTCCTGTTACTACAGTTGGTGGCGATACTGTAACGCCTGTATTTAGCAAAATTAAGGAAGTTGGTAATAACATGACACAAGATAACGCCGCAAGAGGTGAAGATACAACTTACGAGACTGCTTCCGCTGAAACTGATTATGTAAAAACAACGATTTGGCTTAAATGCGTTGGACAGAATTCATCGAACTTGAAAATTAAAATCAACAAGACTTCCGGTGGCGAAAAGAAATTGGATCCCGCTATTCGCGTTATGATTGTTGACAATACTAACGCAAAGACTTATATTTACAGTCCTATTAACACTGCTGCATATATTACTGCTGGACAGGCAGGCGCAAGTGTAGGTGGTGACTCGAAATTGGTTATGGGTGATATCAAAACTGCAGCGACAAAAGATACGACAATTATAACAAGTATGACAAAAGATACGGCTTATCAGTTTGATATTTATGTATGGTATGAGGGTGAAGATGTCAACTGTAAAGCAACGAACACTCTTGATATGGCGGCATACAAATTTGCTATTGATTTTACTGTAGAATAATATTGTATTATCGAGCCTTTCGGCGGGAAAACCCCGCCGAAAGCGTTCGGTTACTCAGATTATTTTTTAAAACTATTACATAATAAAGGATAAGGGGCGTTGCACCGCGCCGCAGTGTTCTTTGTTTTTAATGAGGAATGTGGGAATGGAAAACCAAAATAACAAATCAAAAACAAAAAAAATAATCGATATAGTGGTGAACGTCGTTTTGTGGCTGTTCGTCATTTTCTCGATTTTCGTAACTGTGGTAGCCGTATCCGTCGACAAGGACGGCGAAAACGTGCCTATTGTCGGCGGAAAATGCTATCTCACCGTCCTTTCATCTTCAATGGAAGGCAAAAAACCCGACGGTATTGCCGCGGATAAACCTTCCGGTTTCAACAAGGGCGACCTTATCGTTGCAAAATATATCGGCAAGGACCTTGACGCGAAAACAAAACTCGGAATCGGCGACGTTATATCTTTCAGATTCGACGTGAACAACGACGGAAAGATAGACAAAGGCGAACTCAACACTCACCGTATCGTTGACCTCGTTAAGGACGGAGAAGGCAACGTAACGGGTTATATCACCAAGGGCGATAACAATCTCACGAACGACGCAAATCCCGTTTATTTCGGCGATATCGTAGCCGTTTATTCGGGCAGAAGGCTCGTCGGAATCGGCAACGTTTTAACTTTTTTAAGTTCTAAACTCGGTTTCGGGCTTTGTATTATTTTGCCGTTGTTCCTGTTCTTCGCTTACGAACTCTTCGTGTTCATCAAAACTTTGCTCACCGTTAAAAACGAGGGTAAAAAGGTTATCACGGCAGAGGACGAAGAACTTATCAAACAGCGCGCTATCGAAGAGTATCTCCGCCGTCAGCAGGAATCTGCGAGCGCCGTTCAAGGTAGCGTTCAGGAAAGCGTTCAAGGTAACGACGCGGACAACGCGGACAACTGAAATCGCCTGTAAACTTAAACACGAAACTTCCGCCGCGCGGCTCGCCGAAAAAGCAAACGCCGCGAGGCTAACTATATCAAGGGTAAACTGTGACTTATGAATGGATTTTTATACGGATTTTTAAACTGGTTCAAAAGTTTCTTCGGCAATATGCTGGACGGCTTTCTGATGGTTTTTAAAGGAATATTCTACGGTATCGTTCAGATCTTCAATTTTCCGTATTATCTCAAATTATGGTCGAACGAAGGCGCGAATTTCGGCGTTCTGGACTGGATTTTATCAATATTGTCGTTTATCCTTATCGTTGCGGTATGGATTGCGATATTCTGTCTTATCGTTCTCGCCGTAAAAAAGCGTATCAGATACAAAAAGGCGCTTTTAAGCAACGAAGATCTGCTCGAAGAAATAACCGACCTTAACAGAGAAGTGGTAAGGCTCAACAACGAAAAAGAAAGAGTTATGCAACTCAAAATCACTCAGGCAGGGCTTTCATACGAACATATGAAAAAGTTGCTTCAGGAAGAAATGCAACAAGCCGCCGCTGCCGCCGACGGAGAAGAGAAGTCGAACGACGACGCAAGATTTCAACGTCTTGCCGCGGTCGATCAGAAATACGTTTATTTCGAGCCGCCGGCTTATAACAACAACGTTTCGCTCCGTTCGCTCTGCGAGGATCTGAGAAACTTCGCTTGTTCAAACAACGGTTTGTATTACGACATAAGGACGATTCGTCTTACGATAGCCGGGCTTGCCGCAACGAAACTTATCATTCTGCAAGGTATTTCCGGAACAGGTAAAACTTCGTTGCCTTACGTTATGGGCAAATTCTTCAAAAACGACGCGACTATCGCTTCCGTTCAGCCGAGTTGGAGGGACAGAAACGAATTGTTCGGTTATTTCAACGAATTCACCAAGAAATTCAACGAAACCGAAGTTCTCAAAAGAATTTACGAATCGGCTTATACCGACGACTTAAATATCATCATTCTCGACGAAATGAACATCGCGAGAGTAGAGTATTACTTTGCGGAAATGCTCTCCATTCTCGAAATGCCCGATCCGAAGGAATGGAAAATCGAACTCGTTCCCTCGTCCTGGCCGAACGATCCGACGAAACTCGTCAACGGCAATCTTTCGATTCCGCAGAACGTGTGGTATATCGGCACGATAAACAACGACGATTCCACTTTCTCCGTATCCGACAAGGTTTACGACCGTGCTTTCGTCGTCAATCTCGACAGCAAAGGTATTCCTTTCGACGCGCCCAAAACCCCCGCGAAAAGAGTTTCTTATTCCGCGGTCGAGGCTTTATATGCGGACGCTATCGAAGAGAACCCCGTCAGCGAGGAAATTCTTGAGAAAATCGCGAAACTCGACAACTACGTCATCGAGAAATTCAGAGTGGCTTTCGGTAACCGTATCATGAAGCAACTCAAAAATTTCGTTCCCGTTTACGTCGCCTGCGGCGGCACGGAAATCGAAGGCGTCGATTATATCCTTGCAACAAAAGTATTCCGTAAGTTTGAAAGTCTTAATCTTTCGCTTATCCGCGACGAAATCCGTCCGCTTATTTCCTATATGGACGGTTTGTTCGGCAAAGGCGCGATGAAAGACAGTATCGCTTATCTGCAAATGCTGCAGAAAATGTATTGATTTCTGCATTTTGTTTTGCTTTTTGACGTTTACGTGTTCGCTATTTTTCGCGGGCGCGGCAGGTTACGCTTTTCGGAAAAGAGGTTGAAAAATGGACTACGAAAATAATTTCGAAAACGATTTCGGAAATAATCCCGGAAACGATACCGGAAACGATATCGGAAACGTAAACGCGGCGGAGGCTAAGTCTTCGGCCGCTTTTTCCGATTGGACGCAAAAATTGCGTTTCGACCGTTCTTTTTCGGCTAAACTCATTCTTTCCGATCCGAAAATCAAAGAATATTACGCGGAAATCGCAACCGAAATCTTAAAATACGAACGAATAAAAACCAAAACCGGCTGGTCGGGAGTTTCGTTTTCTTACGGCAAGAACCGCTTTGCGTTTATTTCCATTACCGGCAAAACGCTTTGTTTGTATCTTGCGAGCGATCCCGTCGGCAACGTCGAGGGCAGATATAAGGCGAAAAACGTCGGTTCAATCAAAAAACGAGCCGCAACGCCCTCGCTTTTTAAAATCAGGAGCGACGGCGCGAAACGCCACGCATTGAAACTTATCGACGAAACCGCGCTCGCGGCAGGTTTGAAAATCAAAACCGTTCCAACGCCCGCAGTAAATCCGGCTAACTTCAGAACGGACACGTTCAACAATCTCATTACGCGCGGACTAATCCGCATCGTCAGAAATTCGCAAAAAACCAGAGGCGCAGGAGAGGATAATTCCGGTGATACCGTTCGCGGCGGAACGCCCGACCTCGATTTCACTTTTTCGCCCGAAAAACTCGGCGTTTATGCCGACACGCTCAAATCAACCGACGATCTGATTTCCCGCCACGGAATTTATAACGATATTTTAACTTCGCTTTCCGAGGGCGCGGGAACTGTCAGGGTTTCCGAAAAACTTTTGCTTCGCTCGATTGACGAAATATGGGTGAGAGCCGTTGAAGATTGCGTTAATTCGCTTGACGAACTCATCCGCAACCCAAACAGATATATCGCCGAAACGGAAGAGGTTCTGCCGATCGAATTGACTAAACGAATAAGCGGCAGGTCGATAACGCACCTTTCCCGCCACACCGATTATATCATTCCGGTCGATGACGGTGCTATTCGGGCATAGCCGTTTCAAATCGGCCGTGGTTTTA
>ERZ827150.4578-NODE-4578-length-11993-cov-19.189395_pt1 | contig 11993 bp, 7 predicted proteins | sample MGYA00519779_ERZ827150 | MGnify/ENA primary metagenome ERZ827150 (study PRJEB31778, sample SAMEA3449267) | human gut metagenome | biome: human gut; feature: human-associated habitat; material: faeces | place: United Kingdom | collected 2010/2012 ...
CACGGAGACGGCCACCGGCAGAGTTTATATAACCAGCCAAAACCACGGCTACGCGGTATTAAATGAAACCCTGCCCCCCAACGCCCGCGCCAGCTTTATCAACGCCAACGACGGCACCTGCGAGGGCGTGGAATATAACGACATGCCCGCCTTTTCAGTGCAATTCCATCCCGAAGCCTCGGCCGGCCCCAAGGATACGGCCTTTCTCTTTGATAAATTTGCGGCCATGCTAAAAAAATAGGCCCGCAGTCAAAAATCCCGGACGGCTGAAAATTCCGCACGGCTGTAAAATATAAATAATTGCAAAGGGGATATACATAAATGCCGCTGAATAAAAGCATAAGAAAAGTAATGGTAATAGGCTCGGGCCCAATAGTTATAGGCCAGGCAGCCGAATTTGACTACGCGGGCACTCAGGCCTGCCGCGCGCTTAAGGAGGACGGCCTGGAGGTAGTCCTGGTTAATTCCAATCCCGCCACCATAATGACGGACAGCGCCATGGCCGACCGCATATATATAGAGCCCTTAACTCTGCCCGTAATAAAGCGCATAATAGAAAAGGAGCGCCCCGACAGCCTGCTCGCGGGTCTCGGCGGACAGACGGGTCTGACACTCGCGAGCGAGCTGTACAAGGAGGGCTTTCTCGAGCGCTACGGCGTGCGCCTGATAGGCACGAATGCCGAGGCTATCGACAAGGCGGAGGACAGACAGCTCTTTAAGCTGACCATGGAGCAGATAGGCGAGCCGACCGTCCCCTCCGATATCGCCTGCACCCTCGAGGATGCCCTTGCCGTTGCCGACCGCATCGGCTATCCCGTCATTATCCGTCCCGCATTCACGCTCGGCGGCGCGGGCGGCGGAGTCGCACACAGCCGCGAGGAGATGACAGTCGCCGCACAGACGGGGCTCGATGCCTCGCCGATATCGCAGATACTCGTCGAGCGCTATATCTACGGCTGGAAGGAGATAGAGTTCGAGACCATGCGCGACGCTGTCGGCAACGCCATCGCGGTGTGCAGCATGGAGAATTTCGACCCCGTCGGTATCCATACGGGCGACAGTATCGTCGTCGCTCCCGCGCTTACGCTGTCCGACAAGGAGTATCAGATGCTCCGTTCCGCGTCGCTGCGTATCATCTCCGCGCTCGGCATCGTCGGCGGCTGCAACTGCCAGTTCGCACTGAATCCCGACAGCTTTGAGTACTCCGTGATCGAGGTCAATCCGAGAGTTTCGCGCTCCTCTGCGCTCGCATCAAAGGCGACGGGCTACCCCATCGCAAAGATCACCGCAAAGATCGCGCTCGGCTACAACCTCGACGAGATAAAGAACGACATCACGGGCAAGACCTGCGCCTGCTTCGAGCCTGCGCTCGACTACGTCGTCGTGAAGTTCCCCAAGTGGCCGTTTGACAAGTTCGTCGGCGCGTCCCGCCGCCTCGGCACGCAGATGAAGGCCACCGGCGAGGTCATGGCCATCGGCACGAACTTTGAGAGTGCGCTGCTCAAGGCGGTGCGCGGCGCCGAGATCCATCTCGACACGCTGCACGCAAAGCCCTTGTCCGACCGCCCGGTGCGCGACCGGCTCGCCGACTGCGACGATCACCGCCTGTTCACCGTCTTTGAGGCGCTGTGCAGCGGCGTGTCCATCGACGAGATCCACGACATCACCCGCATCGACCGCTGGTTTTTGTCCCGGCTGCAAAACCTCGTGGACTACGAGGCAAGCATTCAAAACGGCCTGACGCCGGAGCTTTATCAGCGCGGCAAGTACCTCGGCTATCCGGACGCGGCGCTGCGCCGCCTGTCCGGCAGCGAGACGCTGCCCCCCTTCCGCGCGGGCTACAAGATGGTCGACACCTGCGCCGCCGAGTTCGACGCGCAGACGCCGTATTTCTACGCCAGCGCGGACGCGCGCTGCGAGGCACGCACCTTCCCGCGCAGCGGCAAGCCCGTCGTCATGGTGCTCGGCTCCGGGCCGATCCGCATCGGCCAGGGCATCGAGTTTGACTATTCGTCCGTCCACTGCGTGTGGACGCTCAAGGCCATGGGCTATGACGTCGTCATCGTCAACAACAACCCCGAGACCGTCTCCACGGACTACGACACCGCCGACCGGCTGTATTTCGAGCCGCTCACGGCTGAGGACGTGCTGCAGATCATCGACGTGGAGCAGCCCGTCGGCGTCGTAGTCGCCTTCGGCGGCCAGACCGCCATCGCGCTCACGCAGACGCTCGACCGCCACGGCATCCGCATCCTCGGCACATCGGCCGAGGGAATCGACATCGCCGAGGACCGCGAGCGGTTTGACGAGCTGCTCGAGCGCTTCCACATCTCCCGCCCGAAGGGCATGGGCGTGCAGACGCTGCCCGAGGCCCTGCACGCCGCGCAGACGCTCGGCTACCCCGTGCTGCTGCGCCCGTCGTACGTCATCGGCGGCCAGAACATGAAGATCGTCCACGACGACGCCGAGGTCACGACGTACATGCAGCGCATCCTCGCGCAGGGCATCGACAACCCCGTGCTCGTGGACAAGTACATGATGGGCACGGAGCTGGAGGTGGACGTCATCTCCGACGGCACGGACGTGCTCATTCCCGGCATCATGGAGCACATCGAGCGCGCCGGCGTGCACAGCGGCGACTCCATCGCCGTCTACCCGCCGTACAACCTCAACGACATGATGACGGACAAGATCGTCGACAGCTCGCGCAAGCTCGCCCTCGCGCTCGGCACGAAGGGGCTTGTGAACATCCAGTACCTCATCTGGGAAAACGAGCTCTACGTCATCGAGGTCAACCCCCGCGCCTCGCGCACCGTGCCGTACATCAGCAAGGTCACGGGCGTGCCGATGGTGGACGTGGCATCGCGCGTCATGCTCGGCGCGCCGCTGGCTGGCCTCGGCTACGGCACCGGCCTGCACCCCATCCCGCCGTATTACGCGGTCAAGGTGCCGGTGTTCTCGTTTGAAAAGCTCGGCGACGTCAACGCCTACCTCGGCCCGGAGATGAAGTCCACGGGCGAGGTGCTCGGCCTCGGCAAGACGATGCAGGAGGCGCTGTTCAAGGGCCTGACCTCGGCCGGCATGGTCGTCGGCCAGCACCCGGACGGCCGCCACGGCGTATTCGTGAGCGTGGACACGCACGACCTCGGCGAGATCGTGTCGCTGGCCAAGAAGCTCGACGACCTGCACTTCGCCCTCTACGCGACCGAGGAGACCGCCGCCGCCATCGCGCGCCTCGGCATCGACGTCGTGACCGTCGACGGCATCCGCGAGAGCGACCACGCCTTCGCCCTGCTCGAGAGCGGCTGCATCGACTACATCGTCTACACCGGCGCGCTCAAGGACGCGACCATGGACGATTACATCGCCCTGCACCGCCGCGCGCTGCAGCTCGGCATCCCGTGCTTCACCTCGCTCGACACGGCCAACGCCCTGGCGGACATCATCGCCAGCCGCTACAACGAGCGCAACACCGAGCTCGTGGACATCAACCACATGCGCACCGAGCGCCAGAGCCTGAAGTTTGCGAAAATGCAGGCCACCGGCGACGACTATATCTACGTCGAGAACTTTGACGGACACATCACCTGCCCCGAGTCGCTGTGCATCCCGCTCTGCTCGCGCCACCGCGGCATCGGCGGCTACGGCATCGTGCTCATCGAGCACAGCGACGTGGCCGACGCGAAAATGCGTGTCTTCAACCGCGACGGCAGCGCCGGCGGCATGGGCGGCAACGCCATCCGCTGCGTGGCCAAGTACCTGTACGACAACGGCATCGTGCCGCGCGACGATCTCACGATCGAGGCCGGCGGCACCGTGCACCGGCTGCACTTGTACACGCGCTTCGGCACGGTCGGCCTCGTGACGGTCGACATGGGCAAGCCCGCGTTTGAGCCCGCCAATGTGCCCGTGATGCTCGAGGGCGAGCGCGTGATCGACCGGCCGGTGACGATCGCCGGCGGGGAGTACCGCATCACGTGCCTCTCGATGGGCAACCCCCACTGCGTCGTCTTTGCCGATCGCGTGGATGAGGTGGACGTCGCGCACCTCGGCCCGCAGTTTGAGCACGCGGACATCTTCCCCGCGCGCACGAACACGGAGTTCATCCGCGTCGTCAACCGCACGACGATCAAGATGCGCGTCTGGGAGCGCGGCAACGGCGAGACCCGCGCCTGCGGCACCGGCGCGTGCGCGGCCGTGGTGGCCGCCACGGAAAACGGCCTGTGCCCGAAGGGCGAACCCATCACCGTCAAGGTCAGCGGCGGCGACCTGATCGTCACCTATGACGACGACGGCGTGCGCCTGACCGGCAACGCCGAGCTCGCCTTCACCGGCGTGACCACGTACTGAGACTCCAAAAAGCAAAAAATCACCCGCATCCAGACCGGATGCGGGTGATTTTTTCTGCCGTGCCGCTCAGCCGCGCATGGCGGCGGCGAAGGCGTCGATGCGCGCGATGTCGAGTTTCGGCTCGGCATACTGCGCACGGTACTGCGGCGATGTCATCAGCGCGCCGAAGAGCTGCTTGTAGGCATAGCTCATCTTCTCGTACTGCATCTTGCCGCCAAGGATGTCCTTCGCGGCCGCGTGCGCAAGCAGCTCCGGCGAGAAGAAGTGCTCCAGATACCCCTCCGTGCCGGGCGTGGTGTAGCAGCACAGGTACACCCCGAGGCGCTTGCCCATGAGCGTCTTTTCGTTCCGGCGCAGGAAATGCCGGATGTGCTTATCGAGCTTGAACATGTACACGCAGCTGCCGATGATGACCGTGTCGTACCCGTCGAGCGTAATGCCGCGCTCGCGGATGTTGCGCACCGTCACGTCGCCGCCGACGGCGCTTTTGAGCATATAGGCGATCTCCTCCGTCGCGCCGTAGCGCGAGGCGAACAGGATCAGCGTTTTCATGCAGTGACCTCCTTTGTCCGCCCTGCCGGGCGGCCCCTTCTTTATGTAAGAGTATAGGAAGCCGCCGCGCCGCTGTCAAGCGCTACGCGCGATTTTTTTACCCGACCGGCACGGGCTCGCCCTGTTTCGGCGCCGGCTCTCTGCGCCGCGCCTTGGGGATGTTGATCGTCAGGATGAGCGCTTCGTCCGTCTCCTGCCGGTGCATGCCGGCGTCGATGCCGCCCTGCTTCATGAGGTCGAGGCTGTGCGAGATCGTGTTGAGAAACACGCGCACGTCCTTGAGGATGAAGGTCTTCTGCTGCTCGCTCTCGGGCGCGGTCTTGGCCTCGAGCAGGCGCTCGATGTAGGCGTCCGTTGCGGCGACGTTCAGGTCGCGGCTGAGGATATAGGCCAGCGCCTCGCGCTGCTCGGCCGGCGTCTCAAGGCGCAGCAGCGCGCGGCCGTGCCGCTCGGTGAGTCCGGCGTTGCGCATGGCGTTGAGCACATCCTCCGGCAGGCGCAGCAGGCGGAGCTTGTTCGCCACGGCCGACTGCGACTTGCCCAGCCGCCGCGCGCACTCCTCCTGGCTCAGGCCGAAGAGCCGGATGAGCTGCGCGATGCCGCGCGCCTCCTCGAGAAAGTCCAGGTCGTTGCGCTGGAGATTTTCCACCAGCGCGATGAAGCTCGCCTCCTCCAGATCCAGCTCCATGATGATGCACGGCACCTCATGGAGCCCCGCCATGCGCGCGGCGCGCAGGCGGCGCTCCCCGGCCACGAGCTCATACCCGCCCTGCCGCGGCCGCACGGTCAGCGGGCTGAGCACGCCGTACTCGGCGATGCTGCGCGAGAGCTCCTCGAGCTGCGCCGGGGAAAAATTCTGCCGCGGCTGGACCGCGCTCGGCGCGATCGCGTCCACCGCCAGATACACGATGCTGCCGCGGGCCGCGCGGCTGCGATGGTTGGAAAACTGCATAGCACACCCTCCATATCTTGTGTTTTACAACACAAAAATAATCCACATATTGCGCAAAACGCGGCGAAATCGGGCGCGCGCAGAAAAAAAGAGGGCGGACTGAAAACAGTCCGCCAAAAACAGGGTCGTGGGATAAAGATATGAGCCGTGGTTTCCAAACTGCGGAAGTCAATTGGATAAGCTGTAATGGTATTGTAGCGCCGGGCGCGCAAAATGTAAAGAGCGAACGGTGTCGGTCGGACACTTGTTTTGTCGGCGGCGGAATCTTTTTTCGCGCGCCGGGGCATACTGACCGGGAGTACACAGCAAAGGAGATGGAAGCATATGCAGGTGATCGACCGCATCGCGCTGATCCTTGCGATCATCGGCGGGCTCAACTGGGGCAGCATCGGTCTGTTCCGGTTCGATCTCGTGGCGTGGATCTGCGGCGGGCAGGCCTCCGTGGTCGCCCGCGTGATCTACACGCTCGTGGGTCTGGCCGCGATCTGGTGCATTTCCCTGCTCTTCCGCGGCCGCGACGAAATCGACGGCGACACGGAGGAGGCATAATGCCCCGGCAGCAAAAAAACGGCATGGCCGACGCCATGCTGTTTTTTTCTCCAACGAAAACCGCTTCGCTGGGTCCTCGTTGGAATATGTTTATCCAAGTCTCTGCATCGCCAGCGCGCTGCTGCCCGGGAAGCGGTCGAACGCATCGAGCGGCGGCAGATGCGCTTCCAGCGCGTGCACCAGCTCGCCGCCGAGCAGGCCGCCGAGCGTGTTGAGCATCAGGTCGTCCACGTCGCACAGGCGGTACGAGCCGCGGAACACGAAAAACAGCCCCGTGAGCTGCCCCAGCTCAATGAACGCCGAAAACGCGAGCGACGCGAGCGCGACCTTGCCGAGATCCAGCCCGCAGACATAGCGCAGGTACATACCAAACGGCAGCAGCATCAAAATGTTGCACACGACCTGCAGCACCGTGCGGTCAAAAAGCGCCGGCAGATACGTGCGCGCATCGGAGAGCACGAGCGGCGTCTCGCGCAGGAAATCGGCCACGAACTGAAACGGCACGAGCTGGATCTCATACCCGCTCAGCCGCGCCGCCTGCGCCGCATCCGGCAGCGGGAAGAACACGAGCGCCAGCACGCACAGCACGTAAAACAAAAACAGACCGCCGAACACGGTGCGCACCCAGTTGAAGCAGCGCGCACGCACCTGCCGGTCAAAAAACGGCACGGCCACCAGCACCGCGATGAGCGGAAACGCATAAGCCGCCAGCCGGATACTGCCCAGAAGATTTGTCATGATCCTTGCCTCCCATCGGGGCGCTCCCGCCCCGGTTTCTGGCATCAGTATAGCCCCGGACGGCATCACATCGCCATCGTTTTGGCTTACAGTTGGCTTACATCTTCGTAAGGCAGCGCGCAGGGCGCAAAAAACCGGGCGCGTCCATTCAGACGCGCCCGGCCGTGCGGACGGATATTTTTCCTCAGGCAACGAGGAAGAACTTCACAAGGAAGATCACCGAGATGACATACGTCAGCACCGAGACCTCCTTGCCCTTGCCCGTGCAGAGCTTGAGCACGGAATAGCTGATGAGGCCCAGACCGATGCCGTGGCCGATCGAGCCGGAGATCGGCATGGAGATGAGCATGATGGCCACCGGCAGGCTCTGATAGATATCGTCAAAGTCGATCTTCTTGAGACCGCCGAGCATGAGTAGGCCGACGTAGATGAGCGCGGAGCTCGTCGCAGCGGCGGGGATGATGGCGGCGATGGGCGCAAGGAACATGCTCGCAAGGAAGAGCACGCCGGTCGTCAGAGCGGTCAGGCCCGTGCGGCCGCCGGCCTCGACGCCGGAGGCGGACTCGACGAACGTCGTGACGGTGGACGTGCCGGTGCACGCGCTCGCGACGGTGCCGACGGCGTCGGCCAGCAGCGCCTCGCGCATGCGCGGCATGTTGCCGTCCTTGTCGACCATGCCGGCGCGGCTCGCCGTGCCGACGAGCGTGCCGATGGTGTCGAACATGTCAATGATGCAGAACGTGATGACGAGCGTCACGACCGTGAACCAGCCGATCTCGCCGAGGGCGGCAAAGTCGAACTTGAACAGGGTCGTCTCGGCCATGTCGCCGAACGCAGGCACGAACGACGCGCCCTTGAGCGACGCAAACGGGTTCGTGTGCAGGAAGATGGCCTCGCCCGCCCAGTAGATGCCGGACGCGCAGAGCATGCCCAGCAGCACGGAGCCCTTGATCTTCTTGTGCGCGAACAGCACGATCAGGAACAGGCCCACGAACATGGTCACGACCGTGAGCACCATCTGCGGGTAGCCGTCGCCCATGTTGGCCTTGGCAAGGCTGGGCGTGAGCGCGCCGAAGAAATCGCGCATGACGTAAAACGGGCCGCCGTCGCTCGAGTACACACCGGCGTTGGAGCCGATGCCAATGTTGAGCAGCATGAGACCGATGGCCGGCGCGATGCCGAGCCGGATGCCGAGCGGAATGGCCTCGACGATCTTCTCGCGCACCTTGAGCACCGAGAGAATGATGAACACGATGCCCTCGATGAGGATGACGCACAGCGCCGTCTGGAACGACTGCAGGTAGCTCATGCCGGTCAGGGTGACGATGTTGGCCACGACGACGGCAAAGAAGCTGTTGAGACCCATGCCGGGCGCCATGGCAAAGGGCTTGTTGGCCGCGAACGCCATGACGAGCGTGCCGACGGCGGAGGCGATGCAGGTGGCGAGGAACACGCCGTTCCAGAGCTGCGAGCCGCCCTGGGCGCCGAAGCCGGTCAGCAGGTTCGGGTTGAGCGCGATGATGTACGCCATGGTCATGAACGTCGTCAGGCCGGCGACGATCTCGGTGCGTACGGTGGTGTTGTTTTCTTTCAGGTGAAAGAGCTTTTCCATTGGGATCCCCTCTCCATAAAGTTTTTGCCGGGAACGCAAAACGCCGTCAGTATAACGCGATTTGTCCCGCCTGTCAACGACAAAAACCGGACACGGAATGTCCCGTGTCCGGTCCTGCTGTTTTCGCGTGTTTTACGCCTGCGCGGGGCAGTCGCGCTCGTGGCAGGTGAAGAGAATGACCTGCCGGTGCTGCGCGATCTCCCGGAAGAGCGCCATGGCGCGCCCGGCGCGCGCATCGTCGAAATTCACGAGCGTGTCATCGAGCACGAGCGGGCACGGATCGTCCGCCGGGCACGTCAGCTCACACAGCGCCAGGCGCACGGACAGGTACAGCAGATCCGCCGTCCCGGCCGAGAGATAGGCCGTGTCGCGCGGCGTCGGGTCGTCGGTGCTGCGCGCCTTGGCCGACAGGTCGCGCGCGAGCACGAGCTCGTCATAGCGTCCGTCGGTGAGGTAGTCCATGTAGTCCGCCGCCTTCTGCGCCAGCTGCGGGGAAAAGCGGCTCTGCAGCTCCGCGTCCGCACGGCCGAGCGTCTCGATCGCAAGCGCGATGGCCGCATACTGCCGCTCGAGCGCGTCGCGCTGTTCGAGCAGCTGCGCGTGTTCGCTTTTCAGCGCCATCGGGTCGCCGATGGCGAGGGCCGCGCCTGTGAGCTGCGCCTGCTGCGTGCGCAGGCGCGTGCACACGCTCTCGAGCGCGCTCCTGCGCTGATAGAGCGCGGCGGCCTCGCCCGTGCCGCTCTCAAAGTCCAGACTCTGCAGCAGCCGCTCGTGCGTCTCGCACTGGTGCTCGCGCGCATCCTCGAGCGCGGCGGCGGCTTTCTGCTCCGCCTGCATGGCGGCCGCGCACGCGCGGTAGGCAGCCCGGTGCACCTCCGCCTGATAGTAGATGCCGTCCGCGTCCTGCGCGCCGTAGCTGCGCAGGAGCTCCCCGAGCGCGGCGGCGGCCTGCTGCGCGCGCTTCTTGCCGTTATTGGCAGCGACCAGCAGCACGACGGCCAGCACCGCGAGCGCGATGGCCGCATAATACAGCGGCTGCGCCACAAGATAACCCAGCACCGCGCACAGTGCCGAGAGCACGAGCGCCGCGATCCAGAAGTACGGCTTGCCGCCGTGGGCTGCCGTGTCAGCAAGGGCCTCCGCCCGCTGCGCGTCGCGCTCGGCGGTCTCGCCCGCCTCGTCCGGCGTCTGCACGCCGAAATGCGTCTGCTCGAGCGCGGTGCGCCTGGCCGCGGCGTCCCGCCGCGCCTGTTCGAGCGTCTGCTCGAGCGTGCGCAGGTTCGATTTTTCCTCGCCCATGCTGCTCAGCGCCGCGCGGCGCTGCCGCTGCCGGGCGGCGTTCATCTGCTCGGTCACGGTCTGCAGTTCCGCGTCCGTCTGCCGGAGCTCGGCGGCGCAGGCAGCCTGCTCCTGCGCGTTGCGCTCGAGCCGGTGCAGCTGCTCTTCTACCTCCGTGATGCGGCCCTCCAGCTCCGGCAGCGCGCCGTGCCGGCCGCTGCGCCGGCGGCGCAGCCATGCGCGCAGCTGCGCGTCGGCCTCGGTGTAGGAGCTCGCCTCCTCGCCGGAGGTCACGATGGCGGAGATGCGCTTTTCCAGCTCCGGCGTACCCGTCACGACGAGGCCGCCCTGCCCGATGAATGCGCTGCGCGCGAACACCTCGGCCGACACGCCCGTGAGCTGCTCGCCCACGTCCGTCGCCGTCAGCCCCGGCACCGGGATGTCCGTGCCGGTGTACACCGCCGAAAAGCCGCGCAGCGGCGCGCCCGGCGTCTCCGTCCAGCGGCGGATCGTGATGCATTTTCCGCCCTGTTCGAGCTCCAGCTCGCCCGCCATGGGCTTGCCGCTCCAGGGCGCGTATTTCTGCTTGTCGGGCACGAACCCGGCGCGCGCGCGCTGGGACGTGTCGATCCCGTAGAGCATGGCGCGCAGAAACGCGCACCACGTGCTCTTGCCGCTCTCATTCGGCGCGTAGATGATATTCAGACCCGTGTCGAGCCGCAGCTGCTCGCCGTCGAGCGTGCCGAACGTGCCCTGCATATGCCGGATGATCACAGCGTCACCACCTCCTCGTCGTGGTCCAGTGCCGCAAGCCCCCAACGCGCGGCCATGACAATGGTCTCACGCGCGCGGTCAGAGTCCGCGGCGTCGTATTGTTGCTTCAGTTGGGCCAGAAACTGCCCGCGCAGCGTGCCCTCTCCCGCCCGCGCCCAGAGATCCCGGCGCGCGCGCGTCTCATCGCGCAGCTGCAGCGCGAACACCCGCCCCTCGAGCGCCGCGCGCAGCGCGGCGGGGTTCGGCGCGCGGTCGGTCTCACCCGTGAGCACGATGCGGTAAATATTGCGCGCAGCCCCCTCCGGCAGCGCGGCGAGCGCCGCCTGCACGGGGTCCGTGTCCGTGACGTCCACGCGCAGGATCTCATACCGCCGCCCGGGCACGGGCACAAACCGCGCCTGCACGTCGCCCGCAGCGACGTCCACGAGCAGCACACCCTTTTCCCCCGTCTCGTCAAAGCCGCGACCCTCCATGCAGCCCGGCCAGGCGTACACCGTGCCCCCGGCGCGCTGCACGCCGCCGAAGCGGTGCACGTGGCCGAAGGCGGCGTAGTCCAACCCGCTGGCGGCCAGCTCCGCAGCCGACACGGGGTCATACGCCGAGGCGGGATTGCCCACCTCGCCGTGCAGGCAGAGCACGTCGAGCAGCCCCGCCTGCTTCGGCACGGAAAAGCCCCGCAGCAGACCGGGGCAGCGGCTGTCGGTGAACGCCGCGCCCCAGACGCGCACGCCCAGCTCCGGCAGCGTGACTGCCTCGATGCGCGGCGAGCGGAAGATATGTACGTTCTCCGGAAACGTCAGGCGCGCATACGGCGCGCCCGCGCTGTAATAGTCGTGGTTGCCGGGCGCGAGAAACACCTCCGCCCCACAGCCGTCAAACGTCTCAGCGAGCGCCTTTGCCGTCTCGGGATAGGGGCTCGCGCTGTCGAGCAGGTCGCCCGCGAGCAGGATGATCTGCGCCCCGTGCGTCCGCGCCAGCTCCGGCAGGGCGCGCAGCAGGTCGCGCTGCTCCCGGCGGCGCTGCGCCGCCTGCGCGAGCGTGAGCGCCTCAAACGGCGAGTCGAGGTGCAGATCCGCCGCGTGCAGGATGCGCACGCTCATCTCAGGCGCACCAGCTGCACGTCGCGGCAGCGGCCGGTGTCGCTGTCGACCTCGAAGATCGCGCCCTCGAGCTTGGCCGCGCCCATGG
>ERZ827150.4583-NODE-4583-length-11983-cov-8.480382_pt1 | contig 11983 bp, 14 predicted proteins | sample MGYA00519779_ERZ827150 | MGnify/ENA primary metagenome ERZ827150 (study PRJEB31778, sample SAMEA3449267) | human gut metagenome | biome: human gut; feature: human-associated habitat; material: faeces | place: United Kingdom | collected 2010/2012 ...
CTGTGCGTCCATGTATGTGTCATTTACACTTAAAATTATGCACTCCAGCGGGCAGAGCCGTATTCGATGCCCTTGCGGTATTTCTTCGCGTTCTTGCCCTTGACATACACCGCCAGCCGGACAAGGACCGCGCCGAGGATACCGACGCAGATATCCAGCGCATGAAAGCTGGGTGCGGAGCTGGCAAAGGCTGTCTGGAAGCCCTGCCCGATATGCAGCAGCTTTTCCGAGGCGTCGAGCCCCGGCGCCAGCCGTACCGCCTGGCAGAGCTTATCAAAGAGATACACGAAGAACAGATACGGCAGATTTGGCAGAAGATATTTTTTGAGTTTGTCCTTCATCGTTCCACGCTCCGTTCTCTGGTCTTGACCTTTTCGCCGCGCTCCTGCTCCTTGTGCTGCGTTTTGGACTGCTCCTGCGCCTTTTCCAGCTTGCGCCGGATGGAAGGGGCTTTCTCGCGGCTCAGGTTTTTAGCGGAAAACTCCCGGAAGGCCGCCGTGATCACATCGGCGTCCCGGCCCTTGAAGAACACCAGGTAACGGGTATGCTCGCCGGAAGTGTCCTTCTTCAACGCAAAATCCAGGCCGTACTTCTTCGCCGTGGAAGAAAAGGCCCGGATGTTCTGATCCGTGATCTCGATGTTGGAAACGCCGGTGTTGTGTTTCATAAGCTGCCGGAGCGTCTGCTTGCCGTGCCGGAGCTGAGGATTTTTCTTGTGCTTCTCCATGTCTGCCAGCACCTTCTTCATGGCCTGCTGCAAGAGCTGTGCGGTCATTTTGCTGGCCTCCACACATAGCGCAAGGGTTTTCTGCGTGATTTCTTCCTGCAAGGCGTTCACCTCCGATCTCCGCTGCCGTACAGGTCATGGCTGACAAGGGATGTGTAATAGCTGTCCATCGTGACCGGGGCGTTATACAGCGCCGCCAGCAGATATTTCTTGATGTTGCGGACATAGGTGGTGTTCTCCCGCATCCGGTCAAGGACATACTCGATGTGCGAGGTGTTCAGCTTCAGGAACCGCGACCGGACGACCTCTGCCGGGTAGTCGTCCCCGGCCACGCGGATCATCTCCCGGTTGGAACAGACGGTATCCACCATAAGCTCCACCAGCTCGTCCAGCCGGTCTTTGTCGAGCTGCACATTCTGCGAAAGAACGTCATACTCGATGTTCTCCAAAATCAATGCCCGATAGCTTTCCCGCTTTCGCATCCCGTCCTGTCCAATCCGCTCCCTGGGGGCTGGGGGACTTGATTGGATGGGACTTGATCCTTCCGTAATTGATAAATCTGTCTTTGATAGATAGTTACTTGATTCTTCTTTATTTAATTGGGCGGGGTTCTCCTGAATTGGAGCGTCCAACATTGGATTTGCCTGTACGGGATTTTCCCGTATAGGTTTTTCCTGTGTAGGTGATGGCGTTTTAGGCTGTTCCAGAATGGTGTATTCGATAGAGCCGAGCTGTCCGTTTGCACCGCGGACACGCGCACGGATCAGATAGCCGTGCGCCTCCAGCTCTCGGATGCCGCCGCTGATGCTGTCAATGCCGTCCTTGCAGATACGGGCAAGCCCCTTCATGGTGTAGTCCCAATTCTCCGGCAGGGACAACATGAGAGATAGAAGCCCCTTCGCTTTTAGAGACAGCGACATATCCCGCAGATGATAGTTGGACATGACCGTGTAATCTCTGGTCTTTTCGATACGGAATACAGCCATCTTCGCACCTCCTTCCTGTGAAAATGAAAAGTGTTGATTTTGAGCGGTTTGTCCGTCTGTGAGCCTCCGCTGCCTCCCGCATGGGAAAACACCCACGTCATGTTCAGAACGCAAGCCACAGCGAAAGAAAACGCAGATTTTCCACCCAAATCACGGCACTTGAATTGGGGTATAGAAAAAGGGCGGCTGTCTGAAAAACAGTCGCCCAAAAAGGGGATATATACAAGTTATTTGCTACTCGTCCGCCTTGAAAACCGTTGATATTACTGGCTTTTTCAAAAAGTTCTGTATCACCACTCGCACCAAAAATAAAAGACCGCCAACGGCGGTCTTTTATTTTTGGGTTCCGCGGCGGCTCGCCGCTCCACCCCAAGGGGATTGAACGTGCTCGGCGGAAGTGAATTCCGCCTGTGCCAAGGTTTTGCCTGCGGCAAAACGCTTGTAACGCGCCATTGGGCGCGATGGGCCGCATCTTGAGGGAAAACCCGGCAAAGGTTCCCCCCCTCACACGCTCCCTTCCTTGCGGTATGCGGGGAAGAATAACAAAACCTGTGGTATTGACAAAATAAAATAGAATAAAAGACCGCCAACGGCGGTCTTTTATTTTTGAACCCGCGGCTGGTCGCCACCAAAGAGACATCCTTTTGGATGTCTCTTTTTGTTTGGTTGCGGGGGGCGGCGCTTTATGCTATACTGCCCATACAGGATGCCCGCATCCTGAAGTGCAGAGAGAAAGCGAGGACGGTGCCGCTTGAAGGGGAATACCAGACAACTGCTGTCGATGATCTTCGTTTTCACGGTCATCGCCGTGGCCTACGCCTGCCGGATACTGGGCAAATTCGATATCGGCGGCGCGTATACCAATTATATCCGCTCCGCGCTGTACCTGCTGCTTTTCGCGTGGTGGGGCTTTACCATTGACCGGCGCATCATACAGAAGCAGGTGCTGCACTGCCTGCGCCTGACGGCGCTGCTGATGCTCCTGTGGCTGGTTCTGCGGACGCTGAAATACCACGTGGTGACCGGCGTGACGGCGGCGCGGTATGTGTGGTATCTCTACTATTTGCCGATGCTGTTTCTCCCGCTGCTGGGGGTGTATATTGCCCTGCTGCTGGGAAAGCCGGAGGAATACCGCCTGCCCGGACGGGCGAGGCTGCTGGCCATCATCCCTGCCGTGCTGTTTCTGCTTGTGATCACCAACGACCTGCACCAGTGGGCCTTTGCCTTTAAGGACGGCGTACCCGGAAGGCCGGTCAGCAGCGCCTTTACCCACAGGCTGCTGTACTTCGTCTGCCTTGTGTGGATGGTGGCGTGCATCACCTTTTCACTGGTGCGGCTGTTTCGCAAGAGCCGCATTCCGGGCGGCGCGCAAAAGAGACTGACGCCGTTTGTACTGGGCTGCGTCACGCTGCTGTACGGGCTGCTCTATCTGTCGGGCCTGCCGGCTGTCCGGTGGTGGTTCGGAGATATGAACGTGACGCTCTGCCTGCTGTACGCCGCCCTCTACGAAAGCTGCATCCGCTGCCGGATGATCCCGTCCAATACGGGGTATGTGGAGCTGTTCGAGGCGTCGACACTGGCGGCCTGCATCGCAGACCCCGGCGGACAGATCGTCCTGCGTTCCCGCGCCGCAGGGGAGGACATGGTCTGCCCCCGGGAGGGGCAGCGTCTCATCCGCCCCGACGGGATGCGGATCTCCTCGGCGCCCATCGGCGGCGGCTATGTGGTCTGGCAGGACAACGTGCGCCCGCTGCTGGAGCTGCACACCAAGCTGAATGAGAACAAGGCGGAGCTGGAGAGCAACCGGAAAAAATTGCAGGACGCCTACCTTGTGCAGAAAAAGCTCCACGAGCTGACGGAGAAGAACCGTATATACGACGCGCTGGAGGCCAAGCACAGCCGCCAGATCACCCGGATCCGGCAGCTTCTCGCCCAGTGCGAGGGCGCCGCGCCCGCCGAATTGCGGAGCCTGCTGAAGCGGATCCTGCTGCTTGGCACCTACATCAAGCGCAGCGCCAATCTGTATTTCCTCAGCAGCGAGTACGAGCGCCTGCCCCAGCAGGAGGTGCGCCTGACCATTGACGAGGCGGTGCGCGCCCTGACCGCCTGCGGCACAGAGTGCGGCGTTGTCTACCGCACGACGGCGCCCATGTGCGCCGGGGAGGTGGTGCGGCTCTTTGAGCTGCTGGCAGCTGTGGCGGAGGCAACGGCGGACGACCTGCGCTCTCTGTTTATTTCCGTTTCCGACAGCGAGATGGATCTGTCGGTGGAGTGCGCCGCGCCGCTGTCGGCGCTGGCGTCGCCGGAGGTGACGGTGCAGCAGGAGGACGGGCTGTGGCTCATCCGCACGGCGATAGGAGGACGGGACGATGATGTATAAGCTGAAGCGCTTCCGGTTCAATGCCATCAAGGAGAGCCTTGACCAGCTCCCCACCGCCGTATGCTTTTTTGACCGGGACGGCGGCATTGTGCTGTGCAACCGGCAGATGTACCGGCTGAGCCAGCAGCTGCTGCGCAGCGACCTGCAATACATGGGGGAGCTGGAGGAGGCGCTGGCCGCGCCGCCGGAGGGCGTGACGCCGCTTGAGAAGATGGAGAACACCTACCGCTTTCCGGACGGGACGGTGTGGAAATTTGAAAAGACCGACGTGACGGACCGGTACGGCACATCCTATATCCAGCTCACCGCCGCGGATGTGACGGCGCTGCACTGGGCGCTTGTCCAGCTGGCGGAGGATAACCGGGCGCTGGAGCGGGACGCGGAGCGGATGCGCCGCCTCTCCGAGAATGTGGAGGCGGTGGCCCGGGAGAAGGAGCAGCTTGCCGCCAAATCCGCCATGCACGACAGTCTGGCCGCCTGTATCACCGTGACGAAGCAGTATCTCGCCGGGGATCTCCACGGCGTCGACGGGGAGGCGGTGCTGCGGGAGTGGGAGAAGAGCATCTCCTTCCGGGAGGCGCTGTGCCTGCCGGCCAAGGAGACGCTGTACGAAAACGCAAGGAGCAGCGGCGTGACCGTCAGGGTGCGGGGGCCGGAGCCGGTGGGCGCGGCGGCGGAGCTGCTGTATGCGGCCATGCAGGTCTGTCTGAGCAACGCCGTGCAGTACGCGCAGGCCACGGAGCTGACCGCCCACATCTGGGAGGACGGGGACAGGTACAATATCCTGCTGCGCAACAACGGCAAGCCGCCGGAAAAGCCCATTGCAGAGGGCGGCGGGCTGTCCAATCTGCGGCGGCGGATCCAACGGGCGGGCGGCACGATGACCGTGCAGAGCCTGCCGATGTTCGCGCTGGTGATCGGCCTGCCAAATCTGGGAAAGTCTGGAGGGGAAGCGGATGGCTGTCAGAAACATATTGGTGGTTGAGGATCAGGCGCTGGCCAGAATGTACCTGTGTGCCTGCGCGGAAAAGTGCGCGGACTGCCGGGTGGCGGGCGCGCTGAATCGCGCCGACGCGGCGCTGGGCCGGTGCGGAGACGGACAGATCGACCTGATTTTGATGGACATCTGCACCGAAAATGACTCGGACGGTCTGACCGCCGCCGAGGCCATCAAGAAGGCGTATCCCCGCATTAAGATCGTGATGGTGACCTCCATGCTGGAGGGGCGCTTTCTGGAGCGGGCGAGACGGATCGGCGCCGACAGCTTCTGGTACAAGGATTCCCCCGCCGGCGACCTTGTGGGCGTCATCGAGGGTACCCTGTCCGGTAAGCACTTCTGGCCGGACGGCGCACCATCGGTGCGGCTGGGCAACGCCCTGTCCTGCGATTTGTCCGATCAGGAGCTGGAGACGCTGCGCCTGCTCTGCGAGGGACAGACCAACGCGGAGATCGCCGCCCAGATGAACGTGGCGGAATCCACGGTGCGCACCTACATCAACCGGATGCTGGAAAAGACCGGCTATCCCAACCGCAACCGGCTGATGGTGGCGGCGGTGGGTAAACGGCTGGTGGTGCCCGGCAGCCAGCTTGCGCCGGTGGAGGAAAACTGAATGAACATACAGAGCGCCGCATAGAGCGGCGCTCTTTTCCGTTCTGCCCGCGCCGGAGAAGCGGCGTCGGCACACCACAACTCGGCGGAAACGGAAAATGCTCGCGAAAAAACGAGAGCCGCGGCCTGATCTGTCCTCACTTTTGAGGACAGACAGGGCCGCGCTTTTTTGCTACAATGGGTATAAAGCTGAAAGTATACCGGAGTGGAATATATTCGATGAATATACAAGAAAGGAATGAGGGCGGTTCGATGCGTAAAATTGTGATCGATATGCAGAATTATCTGTTTGCAGACGCCGTAGCCAGCGCTTTTAAGAACTCGGAATATGATATCGACGTGATCCGTGCGGAGTCCCCGCAGGACACGGTGGAGCTGTGCCAGGTGTATGAGCCCTTCGCCCTCGTCATGGAGGTCACGGGCTACACACCGTGGAGGCTCAGCGAGCGGCTGAAGCTGCGCGACCGGGTACGGGAGCTGTGTCCCGGCTGCAAGATCGCGCTGATGGTGGACTCCAACACCGAGCGGCAGGCCGCCAAGGACATCCGGGACGCCAAGAAAAACGGGCTGATCGACCAGTTTTTCTACGGCTCCATGACCGCTGAGTATCTGATGGATCAGATCTACGCCATGTGACGGAGGCAGCGCGGCCAGACCATAACGGGAATACCCCCAACACGGGAGATTCAACAGGGAACCATAGAAACCATCAAAACCATAGGAATCTGCCGGGCGACCGGCACCGACTGAAAGGAGAAATGGATCATGGCGAACAAGTGTGGAATTTGCGGAGCGGACATCAACCTGATGCAGACCCAGAAGCTGGCGGACGGCAACTGCATCTGCCGCAAGAATTGCAGAAGCCGGGGCTTCAAGGTGTACGACTATGTGCATGGCAACCTGCCCGGCGTGAAGGCGCATCTGGCACAGGTGGAGCGGGGGACGAAGCTGTGGGAGCACTACTTTGTGCCGCGGCTGAAGACCAAGGATAAGAACCAGAAGCTGACGCGCTTCGGCGCGCACCTGTATGTGGCGGAGGACATCGGACTGGTGGCCTTTACGCAGGTGGACTACAAGATCCTGATATTCGGCAAGACCACCCGCGCCTGCGTGTACCGCATCGCCGATCTGCGGAACTATAAGTATGAGGAGCAGATGGTGAAGAACGGCGACAAGACGGAGAAGAAGTCCACCGTGCGTCTGGTGTTCATCAACACCGAGGGTATGAACGCCTTCAACCTTGAGGTCAACAACTTCAAAGAGTATGAGAAGCTCAGCAAGTATTTCGACACGCTGTTCGGCGTGCAGAAGACGCTGGGCAACGCCGCCAACACGTGGAAGCAGCAGATGACCGCCATCAAGGACGTGGCCTCGGGCCTCAGCGCCGCCATGCGGGGCGAGGAGGATGCCGGGGAGAAGGCGGCCGCCGCCATCAACTCGCTGGACGCGGCGGTCTACGGCGACCGTACCGAGTGGATCCGCCGGGCAGATGCGGCCCTTGCCGCATTTAACGGCTGATACTTTCGAGAGGAGGCAGGCGTATGAGCAGAAGATGGCTGTGGCTGTGTATTCCGGCCGCCCTGCTGATGCTGGCCGGTATCGGATGGGCTGTGGGCAGGCGATGCATGAAAGAAGCTCTCTGATACTCTCCATTCCGTTTATTTTACGGCGGCGGCTGGGTGCTGTGTCCCGCTGGCCCGCCAAAGCAGGTGAGGCGCGACCATGAAAAAAATCGGTATAGTTTGTCTGTTGGTGTTACTGCTGCTGCCGATAACAGGCTGCGGGCAGAAAAAGAGCACAGAGCCGCTGACCGTAACGCTGTGGCATGTCTATGGCGGCGAGGTGGATTCTCCGCTGAACAGTCTGATCGATCGGTTTAACAGCACAGTAGGCGCGGAGCAGAACATCCGCGTAAAGGTGGAGCTGGTCAGCAACAGCGGCAGCATTCACAAAAGCGTGCTGGCTGCTGCCAACAGTGACCCGGGCGCACCGGCGCTGCCGGATATGTTCGTTTCCTATCCCAAAACGGTGCTGGCTCTGCCGGATCAGGACATTCTTGTGGACTACCAGGACTATTTCAGCGAGGAGGAGCTGGCGGCGTTTATCCCCGCCTTCCGGGAGGAGGGGACGATCGGCGGACGGCAGGCGATCCTGCCCCTCACCAAATCCACCGAGGTGCTGTTTGTCAACCGGACGCTGTTCGACAGGTGGGCAGCTAAGTCCGGCGCCGACTATGACGATCTGACCACATGGGAGGGCGTTTACGCGCTGGCGGAGCAGTACGCCGCGGATACCGGTAAGTGCTTCTTTGTCCACGATTACCACTTCAACTATTTTCAGGTAGGGGTAGAGTCTCTGGGGGAGGACTTCTTCCGGGACGACGGCGTAAGGTTTGGCTCCGGGTTCGAGCGTGCCTGGGAGCCGTATGCCAGGGCGGGGCTGGCGGGCGGCCTGTGGCTGCACGACGGATACGCCACAGAGCCGCTTCGCACGGGAGACGCGGTGGTGTCCGTGGCCTCCTCCGCCAGCGTGCTCTACTACTCCGACACGGTGACATATCCGGACAACACCTCGGAAAAGGTGACGATCACCTCCATGCCCTGTCCGGTGTTTGAGGAGGGCGACAAGCTGGTGATGCAGCGTGGCGTCGGAATGTGCACCGTAAAATCCACCCCGGAACGGGAGAGTGCGTGCATCACGTTCCTGAAATGGCTGACCGAGCCGGCGTGCAACGTGGAATTTGTGACCAGTCTGGGCTATATGCCGGTGACGCAGGAGGCCTTTGACAGATACCTGCCCGAAGCCGTGGAAAAGCTCAGCGACCCGCTGTATGTGTCGCTGTACGAGACATACCTGCAAACACAGGAGGCATATACCTTCTACTACCCGCCGCAGATGGAGAATTATCTGGATCTGGAGTCGCGGTTTGAGAAGCTGGCGCGGCTGAAGCTGACGGCGGGCCGGGCACAGTATCTGGAGGGCGGCCACACGCAGAACGCCCTGATTTGGGAGACCCTGAACAGCTTTAAGCTGGATTACGGCACATGAAAGAGGAAAGGCGCATGCGGTCGATTCGGGATATGATCCACAACCCATATACAGCCAGCCGCAGTATAGGCGTGCGGCTGCTGCTGTATTGGTTCACCATGGCGCTGCTGCTGGTGGCAGCCATTCTGTCTATCCTGATGGCCACAGGCGTGCTGTCCCATCCTGCCCGGCAGCTGGCCGGCGCTCTCGACATTCAGCAGAGAAATACATACGCGGCACTGGATGCGCAGATGGATGATTTGACAGCGCACGGCGTGGTTCTGTCGGAAAAGCTGGGACGGGAGCTGGACGCCTTCCTTGCGGCCAAGGGCATTCCCTTTGACGCGCTCAACGACGATCCGGGCACTATCGCGGAGCTGGAAAAGCGTCTGTACGCGCCGCTGAGCAGTACGCTGAGCGCCACCTCGTGCAGTGGGATCTTCTTCTGCCTGAACGTCACCGCCAACACGTCGCTGCCCGATGCGGGCGCTCTCAGAGCAGGGCTGTATCTGCGCTATAGCGGGCTTCAGCCCACGGTGGCCTCGGAGCAGGATGTGATTTGCTTCCGCGGCGCGGCGGAAGCGTCGAGGGGGCTGCAGCTTCAGATGCACAACCGCTGGAATCCGGAGCTGAACACCGCGCTGATCCCCGGCAGCGAACGAGTCCTCAGCAGTCGGGCTGCTCGTCCGGCGGAGGGCAGCCTGTGGGCAAAGCGCTCGGAGCTGCTGGACACGTGGGAGCACGTGATGCTGCTGTGTGTGCCGATCCTGGACAGCAGCGGCACCGTGCGGGGCTTCTGCGGTGTGGAGATCAGCGATCTCTATTTCTCCCTTTCCCACGACACCGTGTCCAGCTCCTATGGCAATATGCTGACCCTGCTGGCGCCCATCGACGGCGACAGGCTCGACCTGTCGGGGGCCATGCTGGGTGCCACCTCCGGCTCGCGCCTGACGGCTGACGGCACACTGCACATTGAGCCAAGGAAATACTATACCGTCTATGCAGACGGTAAGGATTTCTATTTGGGACGCCACCGACTGCTGGATGTCGTCACCTCGGATGGCATCCCCCTTGCCGCGGTAACGCTTGTGTCGGCAAACGCCTTCCGCAGCTATGAGCGCGGAGTGCAGTTCGCATGGTTGCTGGGCTCACTGCTGTTTCTGCTGGCGATGCTGGCTGTGTCAGCCGTGCTGTCCCGCCACTTCGTCAAGCCGATCAATGAGAGCCTCGCGGCGGTCAGAGGCGGCACGACAGCGTTGGTGGCCTCCGGTATTCCGGAGATCGACGAGCTGCTGGCCATGATCCGGGCGCGGCCGGTGGGTGCGCTGCCGCCCGATGTGGAGGCACGGCTGTGTGGCTTTGCAGAGAGGGCAGGCACGCTGACCGGCATGGAGCGCACCATCCTGCAATACTACATGGATGGCTATACCGTCAAGGATATTCCTGAGCTGGCACGCATCAGTGCCAACACCGTAAAGACCCATAACCGCAATCTGTACCGGAAGCTGGGCGTGGATTCCTTCGATGAGCTGAAGGTGTATATCGAGCTGTTCGCCGCCTGCGGCCGCAGCGGTGAACTGCTGAACCAAAAACAAGAATAAGTACAATGAGCAGAGTGCACAACCCGTCGTGATCCGGATTGTGCACTCTGTCTACTCCTGAGGGTGATTTCGCCGTTTACAGACAAAATTCACCCTCAGGGTAATAGACGCTTCAAGCAAAAACTGCTAAAAAGAACATATACCTGTATAGATACTTTGGGCATGAGTACGGAAGAACGGACTGGCGATAAAGGCAAGGAGGGGACCCGGATGCGCCACATCATCAAAGCATCCATGGAGGATGTATCCACTGTGGAAAGATTTCGTTTTTCACTGCGCTGCGCGGCATGCGGCTATTGCTGGGAAAGCCAGCCTGTGCGGTTTTCCAAGGTGGGGGTGCAGCCGGAGAACGAGGGAAAGCGCGTGATCTTTCAGGCGCTGTACCAACGGGAACGGGAGGACGCCTTTGAGCGAGCCGTCACAGAGGCGCTGGAGCATTTCAGCCTGTGCCCCATCTGCAAGCGGCTGGTGTGCGACCACTGCTTCCTGATGGGAGAGGATATCGACCTGTGTATGGACTGCGCCGCGTTTTTGCAGGAGAGGGGCGAGCCGGTGGCAGATGTGTCCGCAAAGAACGCCTGAGTGGATCGTCAGGAGGGACGCATATGAGATATCGCTTTTGGATAGGAGGTGTACTGCTGGTCATGGCGCTGTGGGGAATGGTGGGCTGCGGCAGGGCGAAGACCCCGCCGTCCGGCCAAATGGTGGACGGCCCCGGTATGATGTATACGCCGGAGGATCAATCCCCCTTCATGGGGACGTGGCAGAGCCGGAACGGCAGCATCATCATGGAGGTGGAGAACAGCGACCCGTTTGAGAGCTCCCGCATACAGGTTCTTGTGGACGGCGAACTGGATTTTGAGGCCGATATGTGGGTGTACAAAACCGGAACGGTAAAGCTGACGCAGGAGCAGAAGGATATTCTCATGACGGGCACCTTCGACAATCTGACATTCAGCCATGCGGAAAACGCCTTCCGTATCCGGTACAGCGACGGCAGCGGCCATAGATGGCTGACTAAGGAAGGCGCGGAGTGCGGCGAGGAGGACGTGATCTTCTCCACGGAGTCGAAAACGCCGCTATCTAAGGAGTGGAGCTGTCCCGCCTGCCGGACGGAAAACGAGGGCAGCTTCTGCACCGGCTGCGGTCTGGCGAAGCCGCTGAACTGCGAAACCTGCGGCTGGCAGCCCAAGCCGGGCTCTTCAGCCCCGGCATACTGCCCGGAATGCGGCAACCGTCTCAAGTGAGACGTGCCGATATATGTACATTTAGGATTTAGGCAGAAAGAAACAATTTCGTAGAAAACAGTAAAAACAGGAGGAACGGTGATGAAAAGTATGAAAAAGCTGACGGCACTGCTGCTGGCGCTGGTGATGGCATTGACGCTGGCGGCCTGCGGAGGCGGCAAGGGCGGCTCCAAGACCAACCCCGCCGTGGGCAAGTACATGGGCGAGGAGGTCCTCTCCTTCGATGAGTGGATACCCATGGAAGAGGTGTACGATCTGGGTGACAACTACATTGAGCTGAAAGAGGACGGTACGGGCTGCTTTATGCTGGACGGTGACCCGACGACCATCGAGTGGAAGCTGACGCAGGACGGCGCCCTGACGCTGGACAGAGACGGATCGATCTGCAACTGCACGCTGAAGGACG
>ERZ827150.4587-NODE-4587-length-11965-cov-26.000672_pt1 | contig 11965 bp, 9 predicted proteins | sample MGYA00519779_ERZ827150 | MGnify/ENA primary metagenome ERZ827150 (study PRJEB31778, sample SAMEA3449267) | human gut metagenome | biome: human gut; feature: human-associated habitat; material: faeces | place: United Kingdom | collected 2010/2012 ...
CCAGCGCGGGCATCAGCGCGATCACGACGTCGCGCATGATCCGGGTCGTCGACTGGGCCGTCTGCACGTGGGGTGCGGGAGCCACAATGAGTTTATTAGCCATATCTATACTGTTTTTTCATTTACTTTTTAGGTGCAGCCGCTGCTCGTGCGCGGATCAGGCCCATCACGGTCTGCTTGCCGAGGCGCACCCAGTCCAGCAGCGGCAGATAGGCCGGACACGTCGACTGGCAGCAGCCGCACTCGATGCACGAGGTGATCATCAGCGCTTCCAGTTCGTCCCAGCCCTTCTTCTGGGTCATCTTCGAGAGGTAATAGGGTTCCAGTCCCATCGGACAGGCGGAGACGCACTTGGCGCACTTGATGCACTGCGTCGCCTCGCGGCGCTGTGCGTCGCGGCCCGACATGACGGTAATGCCCGAGCAGCCCTTCGTCACGGGCGAGTCGAGGTTCACCATCGCCCGGCCCATCATCGGACCGCCGTTGATCACCTTGCCCGCATCCCCGGGAAGGCCGCCCGCGGCCTCGATCAGCGCCGAGATCGGCGTACCCATGCGGGTCAGCAGGTTCTTCGGCTCCTTCACGCTCTTGCCCGTGACGGTCACCACCCGCTCGATCAGCGGTTTGTTCTTCAGCACGGCCTGATAGACGGCAACGGTCGTCGAGGCGTTGCACACCACGGCCCCCACGTCGATCGGCAGCGCGGGCGGAGGCGGAACCTGACGGCCCGTGACGGCTGCGATCAGCTGTTTCTCACCCCCCTGCGGGTACATCACCTTCAGGGGTACGACCTCGATGCCCTTGTATCCGGCGGCGATCTTCGTCAGATGCGCGATCGCGTCGGGTTTGTTGTTCTCGATGCCGATATAGGCTTTCCCGACGCCCACGGCCTTCATCAGAATCGTGACGCCGACGACCAGTTCCTCGCCGTGCTCCAGCATCGTGCGGTGGTCCGACGTAAGATAGGGTTCGCACTCCACGCCGTTGATGATGACGCACTCGGCCTTCTTTCCGGGAGGAACCGAGAGTTTCACGTGCGTGGGGAACGTCGCGCCGCCCATGCCGACGATACCGGCGTCCTTGATCTTGGCGATGATCTCCTGCGCCGAGAAGGAGCAGACCTTCACCAGCGCCTCCGAACGGTCGATGCCCTCGGCCCAGTCGTCGCCCTCGCGCTTGATGGTGATCATCATCTGGCGCAGACCCTGGCCGTTGACGGCCATATCGACAGCCGTCACCGTACCCGAAATCGGGGAGTGGATGTTCGCCGACATGAAACTGCCGGCTTCGGCGATGAGCTGGCCCGTGAGCACCCGATCGCCTTTGGCGACCTTGGCCACCGCCGGGGCGCCGATGTGCTGTGCGAGGGGAATCGTCACCACATCGGGCAGCGGCAGCACCTCGATCGGTTTGGCGCAGCTCAACTTATTTTCCGACGGATGGACTCCGCCCATTGGAAATGTTCTCATAGATATAGTAAGGTTCTATTTTTTATGCTTCTGCTTCGAAAAACCTGTTTCGTTTTTCCTTATCCGCAGGTCGTGATCGCGGCGCAACGCCGCGTTTATACATTTGACCCACCTCTAAATCCCCGCCTTGACGGGAACTTATCGCCCGCGACCGGATTGTCAACCGGAATGCGGATGGAAAAGTCTCAACTCGTCTCTTTCAGTTTTCAACTTTCGGCGCAGCCCCGGCCTTCGGAGCGGCGGGTGTTGCCGGTGTTGCCGGAGCCTTCGGGGCTTTGGGCAGCGGGTCCATGCCGACGAGCCGGATGGCTCCCGTAGGACATTCGTTCACACACTTGCGGCACAGCTTGCACTTCTGCGGGTCGATGTAGGCGAGGTTGTTCTCCACGGTGATGGCATCGAAGGCGCATACTTTCACACACTTGCCGCAGCCGATACATCCGGCCTTGCAGGCCTTCATCACCACGGCGCCCTTGTCCTTCGACACGCACGACACGTACACCGCACGGTTCTTGGGCCATTTCTTCCGCAGTTCGATGATCATTTTCGGACATGCCTTCACGCAGGCGCCGCAGGCCGTGCACTTGTCGGCGTCGACCTCCGGAAGTCCCGTTTCCGGGTTGATGTGAATGGCGTCGAAGGCGCAGACCGCGACGCAGTCGCCGAAGCCCAGACAGCCGAACGCGCAGCCCGTCTCGCCCACATAGAGCGACGAAGCCACGGCACACGACTTGGCCCCGTTGTACTCGTTGGTGCGGGGACGCTTCTCGCACGTGCCGCCGCAGCGGACGGTCGCCACCTCGGGCTGCTTTTCGGCAGCGGCCTTTCCGAGGTATGCAGCCACGGCTTTCATACAGTCGCCGCCGCCCACGGGGCAGAAGAGCGCCGAGATGTCGTCGCGCTTCACGAGCGCGTCGGCCATACCCCGGCATCCTGCGAATCCGCAGCCGCCGCAGTTGGCCCCGGGGAGCATCTTCTCCACCTCGTCGATCCGCGGGTCCTCCTCGACCCGGAATTTCCGGGCCACGAAATAGAGGATTACCGCCGAGAACACTCCCAGCGCACACAGCGTCAGGATCGTGTAAAGTAATACTTCCATCAGATTTTTGTTATTGTAAATTGAATTGTGTGTTCGATTTTCCGCCGGAAGAGCCACAGCGCAAAATAATAAACGCCCACGCCCGCAATAGCGGCGAGGGCGCCCGCACCTTCGCTCCATCCGGCAACGGCGATCGTCCCGACCAGAACGGCCAGCAGGACGGCCAGCGCACCGACATAGGCCAGCACGACGGCGCGTACGCCGGCACTCCGCCGCACGCCGACCATCACCTCCCTGCCGGCGGCATACTGCCCGGCCTCGGGGGTCGCCACGGCGACGATCTTGTCCTGCGCCTCGGCCAGGCCGCACGCCTGGCGGGCCTTGCAGGTTCCGCAGGCGCTCCGGGAGGTGATCCTCACATAGACCGTGTCGCGCTCCGTACGTTCCACCACGCCGCAGTGTTCGATCAAATCCGCCACGCCCTAATCTCCGTATTTGTTGGTGAGGGGCATCAGCCGCTCATGTCCGAACGTGCACGACGAGAGCCGCAGCACGGGCGGAAACTGGTAGCGTTTCTTCTCGTTGCGCATGATCATGCCGTGGATTTTCTCCACCACCTCCGAGTCGAAACCCGCGTTGACGATCTCCTCGCGGTGCTGCCCCTCCTCGATCATGCGGAACAGGATGGCGTCCACCACCTCGTAGGGCGGCAGAATGTCGCTGTCCTTCTGTCCGGGATGCAGTTCCGACGAAGGTTCCTTGGTCAGGATGCTTTCGGGGATCGGGTTGCCCTGCGTCCGGTTGATATAGCGTGCCACGTCGTACATTTCGCTCTTGTAAAGGTCGCCCGTGGGGCTGAAAGCGCCTGCCGTGTCGCCGTACAGGGTGCAGAGCCCCAGTGCGTTCTCGCTCTTGTTCGAGGAGTTCAGCAGGATGTAGTCCGTCTTGTTCTGGAGGGCCATCAGCAGCACCGTGCGGATACGCGTCTGGATATTCTCCTCCGTGGCGTCGAACTCCGTGCCGCCGATGACCGGCTTGAGGGTGTTCACCACGCTGGTATAGATTTCCGAGATCGGAATGACGTTGTATTCGATGCCGAGGTTGCGCGCCAGCTCCTTGGCGTCCTCCACCGACTCGAGGGACGAGAAGGGCGAGGGCATCAGCAGCGCGCGGACATTCTCCGCCCCCAGCGCATCGGCGGCGATCGAGGCCACCACGGCCGAGTCGATGCCGCCCGAAAGGCCGATCGAAGCCTTCCGGTAGCCGTTCTTGCGGAAGAAGTCCCGCAGTCCGCAGCGTGCCGCCTCGTAGACCAGACGCGTGCGGTCGTTGTAGGTCGAGGGGATCGTGATCGGCCGGGCGGACGCCTTCGTATCGAAAATCTGGAAATCCTCCTCGAAATTCTTCATCATCAGCACCAGTTCGCCGCGGCTGTTCAGCGCGCCCGACGTGCCATCGTAGACGATGTCGGTCGAACCGCCCACCTGATTGACCAGCACGAGGTTCTTGCTCTCGACGAAAGCCAGGTTGCGCATCATCTCGTAACGGTAGGTCATGGTTCCCTTGCCGTATTTGCGGGCGTTGATCGAGATGACCGTTTCGACCGACTGGTCGAAGTCGCGCTCGCGGCTCAAATCGTCGCCCACGATGATCGCGCACTTATGGCCCTTGATCGTGGCGTATTCATAGCCTTTCGAAGGGACCAGGAAACCCATTTCACGGCGCGCCGTGATGTATTTCTTGCCGATGTAGCGCAGCACCTTGCGATCCTGGATCAGCGCCGCGGCGCTGATCGTGCCGTCCGCCGTGAGGATCGGAAGACCGACGATGGCGGCGATGCCGTCGCAGCACGAGGCTATTTCGACCAGAGCGTCCTCGCAGAGTTCGAGGAAGGTCGTCTTGCGCAGCAGGTCGAAGGCGGGGGTTCCGCTCACGGCCTGTTCGGCGAAAATCACCAGGTCGGCATGCTGCGCTTTCGCCTTGTGAATGGAGTCGATGATCTTCGAGGCATTGCCGTCCACGTCTCCGATCGTGTAATTCAGCTGAGCTATGGCTATTTTCATGCGAATAATTTAAGTCCGGAAATTACAACTTTGCAAAGTTAAGGATTATTTGCAAAAGTCGGAAAGATTTTCGATGTTAATAAATTAACATTCCCGCATTTACAAAAATATTTAAAAACAAAAAAGGCTCCCGGTTTTCCGGAAGCCTTTTCGCTGTTCGTATCGTCTCTATTCCTGCGTTTCGTCGGGATCGGCGACGAGGATGCGGCCGCAGTATTCGCAGATAATGATCTTCTTGCCCTGGCGGATGTCCACCTGACGCTGGGGCGGGATGCGGTTGAAGCAGCCTCCGCAGGCATCGCGCTTGACGGTCACCACCGCCAGTCCGTTGCGGACGTTGCGGCGGATGCGGTCGTAAGCCGCCAGCAGACGCTCGTCGATCTTCTCCTTGACACGCTCGCCCTGTGCGGCGTATTCCGCCACCAGCGGAGCCGTCTCGGCTTCGATGCCCTCCAGTTCGGCCTTCTTGGCCGCGAGGTCGGCAGCGCGCTCTACGGAGAGGTTCTCGGCCTCCTCCAGCTGGAGTTTCTTGGCCTTCACGCCGGCGGAATACTCCTTCAGGCGCTTCTCGGCCAGCTCGATTTCAAGCTCCTGATACTCGATCTCCTTGGTGATGGCGTCGAACTCGCGGTTGTTGCGCACGTTGTTCTGCTGCTCCTTGTAGTTGCCGATCATGATTTTAGCCTGGTCCACCTCGCGCTTGCGCTGCTTGGTCAGCGTGTTCAGCTCCTCGATCTCGGCGTTGATGTGTTCGATGCGGGTCTTCATCCCGGCCATCTCATCCTCGAGGTCCTGAACCTCGAGAGGCAGTTCGCCTTTCACCTTGTTGATTTCGTCGATCTTGCTGTCGATCTTCTGCAGCTCATAGAGCGCCATGATCTTCTCCTGCATCGAATAATCGACGTCGGCCGTCTTCTTTTGCGTTGCCATATGTTGTCTTTATAGTTTAGACTTAAACCAGATAGTTTACCGGATTGCGCGAGCGTTCACTCTTGCGAACCGCAAAGGTACATAAATTTTTCGATAAAATATCAAATATTAATTGAATTGCGCAATATTCGCTTTCGAAATGACCTATATCCGCCACCGTGAGGGCCTTGTCGGGCGCCATGAAGTCGTTGTACTTCATGTCGGCGGTGATGTAGATGTCGGCCCCGGCACGGCGCGCTTCGCCGATCAGCGAGGCCCCGGCCCCGGTGCAGACCGCCACGCGGCGCACCCCGGATGTCGCTATGTCACTGTACCGTACGACGCTCACCTCAAGCCGCCGTTGGATAATCCGCATAAACTCCACGGTGTCAACGACTTCCGACAGTTCGCCCACGACGCCGAACCCCGCGCCGTCCCCGGTCTCCGAAGGCTGGAGAACCCGAAGGTTCCCCACGCCCAGCATTTCGGCCAGCCGCCAGCTCATGCCCCCGGGGGCGCTGTCGAGGTTGGTGTGGCAAGCGTAGAGCGCGATCCGGCTGCGGATGGCCCGCTCGACGCACCGCTCGACGGGATCGGCCGAATTGAACCGCTTGAGCGCGCGGAAGACGATCGGATGATGCGTGATCACCAGATCGCACCCTTCGGCTTCGGCCTCGTCCAGCACCTCTTCGGTAACATCCACGGCCAGCAGGGCCTTGTGCACTTCGTCGTCGGGGCGGCCGACGATAAGTCCCGCATTGTCATACGATTCCTGCCACTCAAGTGGGGCAAAGCGTTCGATGACATCGGTTATTTGCTTGATAATCATATGAGTTAATTATATTACACAGCATTCAGGAGTTCTTCGCCGCCTGCACCTGCGCTTTTAGCCGGTCTGTCGCTTCGCGGCATTACGCCCCGCCGGGGCGGGGGCTTGCGAAGACGGCGGCACGCCGTGAATACGCCCGGTAAAGCTGCGAATCCTTGAACAATACCCCGCGCGGATCGAGAGCGTCTTTACGGACAATGCTCAAAATAAGGATTGTTCGTAAAACGCGAACAGCTCTTTGGTTTCGGCCTCCTCCTTCTTGCGGCGGAGCCTGCGGACGTTGCGTTTGACGGCAGGCTGCGCCGAGGAATCCCCGGCGGCTTTCCCGGCGGCATCGTCCGACGGTTCGTCGATCTTCACCACGGCCTTGGCCCGGCGGCGGCGCACGGGCGTTTCGGCGGCGGCATCGGCGGCGGCAGCATCGGCGGCAGCAGCATCGGCGGCAGCATCGGCATCGGTCATATCGGCATCCGAAGCAGTCACGATCTCACCCTCCCCGGCTTTCAGGTCCTCGCGAACCTCGACCAGCAGGGCGCGGATACGCTGCAACCGCTCCATCAGTTCGGCATCACGGTCCACGCCGCTCTCGGAGGGCGCCTTCCGGAGCGCCTTCTTGGCCCCTTCGAGCGTCATGCCGCGCTCCTTGACCAGGTGGTAGATCATCTTGAGGTTCTCGACGTCCTCCGGCGAGAAGAGGCGGTTGCCTTTCTTGTTGCGCTTGGGGCGGAGAATGCTGAACTGCGACTCCCAGTGGCGGATCAACGACGTGTTGACGTCGAACATCTCGGCCACCTCGCCCATCGAATAAAAAAGTTTATCGGCCATATCTATTGTTTTATAATTCGCAATGAGTTGGGATACAGGTTATTCACCCGTGCGCCGATCCGTTTGGCGAATCCCAGCGCACGCCCCCGCGAGCAGACGAGGTTCATCCCCTCGGCCAGCCCTCCGGCGGCGATGTCCTGCCGGCGCAGGAAGCGCAGCGTCTCTTCGTCGTCCAGTTCCGCCGCAGGCAGCGCCCCGCGGTTCATCCCATCGAAAAAAGCCAGCGCGGGATCAGGTTTCAGCACTCCCTTGAACACCTGCCCCAGCGCCACGCCCGAATAGATCACGGGCAACGCCTCGGAGAGCGTCCGCACGGCGTCGGCCTGCGCGGCGTACCATGCATAGCAGGTGTCGGCCACCGCTGCGAAGCGCATACCGCCGGGATTCCGCACCCAGCGGGCCAGTTCGCCGGCGGTCTTCCGGTCCACGGCCGCAAATACCGTGCGACGCGCCTTCGGCGCACGCACGCGCCCCCCGGCGTCGAACGATTTGCGGGCCACGGCGGCGAAGAACCCTTCGCCGCAGGTCCGGTGGGGATAGAACCGGAACGTGCGAAACGCTCCGACACGCCCGCAAACGATGCCCCACGCATCTTCCACAGCCGTTTCTTCCGACTCGGCGATCTCGTCGCCGGCCCACGCCGCCATCCGCTCCAGCGCGCCTTCGTCCTCGTCGCGGTTGAACGTGCAGGTGCTGTACACGAGCGTGCCGCCCGGCCGCAGCGCCCGCCACGCCTCGCGCAGGATTTCATCCTGCCGCGCGGCGCACTGTTTCACGTTGCCTTCGCTCCATTCGCCGCGGGCGTCGGGGTCCTTGCGGAACATCCCCTCGCCCGAGCAGGGGGCATCGACGGCCACCACGTCGAACCACGCCTCGAAATCGCCCAGCGCACGCGGCTCGCAGGTCGTGACGGCCACGTTGCCCGTGCCCCACTTGCGCACGTTGTCCGCCAGTACCGAGGCGCGGCGGCGGTCGATCTCGTTGGCGACGACCAGCCCGTCGGGTCCGGCCAGCGAGGCGTAGAGCGTCGTCTTGCCGCCCGGAGCCGCACACAGGTCGAGAATGCGCGCCCCTTCGGTGCGGACCGCAGCGAGCAGGTGTCCCACGAACTGCGACGAAGCCTCCTGGACATAGTAGGCCCCGGCATGGAAGTCGGGATCGAGCGTGAAGGAGGGACGCACGGCAAGGTAACGCCCGTCGCGGCTCCACGGCACGCGCCCGGCGATCGCCAGAGCGGGAAGCCCCGCAGCCTCCGGAACGGGAAGCCCGGCGTCAGGTCCGGCGGGAAGCGTGTCCGCCCCGGTCTTGGCAGGGTTCAGTCGCACCGATACCGGCGGCTCCGCGTCGAGCGCCGCGCAGAGGGCCGCGCCCTCCGTCCCGCCGAGGTCGCGCAGGACCCGCTCCACGAATTTCGCAGGCAGCGTCATGCGCTATTTCTTCGCTTTGAGCGCGTCGAGGCGCGCGCAGATCCGTTCCAGCACCGCAGGGTTCGAGACGAAATCCTCGTGGTCCTTGTCCACGACGAGCACCTCGCCCTCGTAAATGGTGTCGATCCAGTGGTTGTATTTGTTGTTCAGCCGCTTGAGGTACAGTTCGTCGATGTTCATCTCGTACTCGCGGCCGCGCTTGCGGATCTGCGAAATGAGCGTCGGGACGCTCGCCTTGAGGTAGATCAGCAGGTCGGGTTTGGGAATGAGCGTCGTCACCAGCCGGAAAATCTTCATGTAGGTCTCGATGTCGCGCGTGGCCATCAGCCCCATTTCATGCAGGTTGTCGGCGAAGATGTGCGCATCCTCGTAGATCGTGCGGTCCTGGAAGATCACCCCCGACTTGCAGTCGGAGATCATGCCCATCGTCTGCTGGATGCGGCTCCCGAGGAACGAAATCTGAAGATTGAACGCCCAGCGGTTCATATCCTCGTAGAAGTCGCCGATATAGGGATTGTCGCACTCCTCGAGGTAGCACTTGGCGTCGTAGCGCTTCGTAAGGATCTGGGTAAGCGTCGTCTTGCCGCTCCCGATGTTTCCGGCTATGGCTATGTACATGGCAGTATAGGTGTTATTTTACGTTTCTCATTCGTTTTCCGGTCTCCGAAGCGCATATCCCGCCGCCTTCGGCCTCGTTTTACAAGCCTGACTCCACCCGGCTAAAAGCCGGGATTCAGGGGCGATGCAAAGTCACTGCATCCGGACTCAATTCCACGCTTCCATTCCCAAAAGCCGTTTCTTAAACGGCCCTCGGGTGGGGCTTCTCGCAGCGCGGCCAAAATGCGGACAGACAGCCTCAAAGGGTCTGTTCGGTCTGAAAAGCCAGTATCTCGTCGGCCACGCGGCGGTCGTTCACCAGCCGCGGAACCTTGTTTTTACCCCGCGCGCGCATCCACGCGAGGAACCGCCCCCGCTCCACGACCGTCAGACGCTGGCGTTCGAGCGTGGTCCGCCGCTTGGCGTCGTAGTCCGAATTGACGGCCCGCAACTCCCCGTCGAGCGCCTCGGCGAAACGTTCGAGGCTGTCCGGCTCGCGTTCGAACTCCACGATCCACTCGTGCGCGCCCCGTTCGCGGAGCGACATGTAGCACGGCGCGACGCTGTATTCGCTCACGACGGCCCCCGTCTTCCGGCAGGCGGCCAGCAACGCATGCTCGGCGTTGTCGACGATCAGCTCCTCGCCGAAAACGTTGATATACTGCCGCGTGCGGCCCGCGAAGCGGATGCGGTAGGGATTCGTCGAGGTGAATTCCACCGTGTCGCCGATCTCGTAACGCCACAGGCCGTTGTTCGAGGTGATCAGCACGGCGTAGACCTTGCCGCACTCCACGCCTTCGAGCGGCACGATCTGCGTCCCGCTGCGGAACTCGAAGAAGGTTCCGTAATCCAGCATCAGCAGCATGTCGCTGCGCGACGGGTCGTCGGCCATGGCGAAGAATCCCTCCGAAGCGTTGTAGGTCTCCATGTATTTCATCTTCTCCGAAGGGATCAGCTCCTCGAACGACGTCCGGTAGGGCGCGAACTCCACGCCTCCGTGGGCGAACATCTCCAGCCCGGGCCACACCTCCAGCAGATTTTTCCGGCCCGTATACTCCAGCACGCGGCGCATCAGCGCGAGGTTCCATGACGGGACGCCCGCAAAGGCCGTGATCGGTTCGCCGACGCACTGGCGGCAGATGGCGGCGCACTTCTCGTCGAAATCGGGAATGATCGCCGTCTCGGTCCGCGGCGCCCGAAACCAGCCGCTCCAGAAGGTCGTCTCGTGGATCAGCAGCGCCGAGAGGTCGCCGACCAGGTTGCGGCCCTCGCGGCTGCACGACCCGCCGAGCGTCAGGGTCTTGCCCTCGAAAACGCGGGTCTTCGGATTGTTGGCCGAAAAGACCGTCGCCACGTCGCGCATGCCCAGCGTATGGTTCCACCACAGCGACTCCATCGTCACGGGAATGTATTTGCTCCTGTCGGAGGTCGTGCCCGACGAACGGGCGAACAGCGACACCCGACCCGGAGCCGTGACGCTCCGCACGCCCTCCATCATCCGTTCGATATAGGGCTTGAAGGTCTCGTAGTCGAAAGTCTCCACCTGCGACTGGAACCGCTCCACCGAACGGATATGCCGCAGGTCGTAGCGGTCGCCGAACTCCGTGAAGCGTCCCCGGCGCAGCAGCTGCCGGAACATCCGCGCCTGCGTCTCGACAGGACGGCGGCGAAAACGGTCGATGGCCCGCTCGCGCTGCGAGAACCAGGCTTTGAGAATTATGTTTCGAAAAGACATGATGCGCTGCAATTCAGAATTGTGAATTCTGAATTGTGAATTCTTAATTAAAGTAATACCCTACCTTCCCCACCGAACCGGGCATGGCGAAGACCACCACGCGGTCGTAGGGGATTATTTCCATGTTGTCGACGGCGATGAAAACCTTGTCGCCGCGGACGATGCCGCCGATGATCGTATCTTCCGGCAGCCCGAGGTCCTTGATCCGCACCTTCGTGGCCGGGGAGTTGGGTTTCACGATGAACTCCAGCACCTCGGCGTCGCTCCCCGTCAGGCATTTGATGGCCTGCACGTCGGTCGACATCGTGAAGCGGAAAATGTTCGACGCGGTAACCAGCTTCTTGTTGATGATCGTGTCGATGCCGATCGACTCGGCGAGGTTTATGTAATTGAGATTCTCGACCTCGGCGATCACCTTCTTGACCCCCATGCGCTTGGCGAGCATCGCCGCCAGGATGTTGGTCTCGCTGCGCCCCGTCACGGCAACGAAGGCGTCCATGTTCGAAAGCCCCTCCTCCATCATCGCCTCGGTGTTGCGGCCGTCCTCGTTGATGATCAGCGTCTTGTCGAGCGTCTCGGCCAGCCGGTAGGCCTTCTCGGCGTTGTAGTCGATCAGTTTGATGTTCACCTCGTCCTGCAACTCGGTGGCGATGCGGATGCCGATGCGCGAACCGCCGAGGATCATCATGTTCTTGATCTCGATGTTCGACTGGCCCGAAAACTCCATCACCTCCCGCACGGCGTCCTGACGCGCGATGACATAGATCACGTCGCCCTCCATGAACTGTTCGCCCTCGCGCGGAATGATCGTCTGCCCGCCGCGCGTGATGGCCACCGTGCGGTAGCTCAACGGGGCCTGGTCGTCGTCGAAGCCCGTGAGCACCTCCCCCACCAGCGGCGAGGCCGGTTCGAGACGGAAAACCACGAGCGAAAGTTTGCCGCTCGAAAAATCGACGTACTCCGTGGTCGAAGTGTGTCCCAGCAGGTTGATCACCTCGCGGGCCGCGACCTTCTCGGGGTAGAACAGGTAGTCGATGCCCATGTCGATGAACATCTCCTTGTTGTTGGGTTC
>ERZ827150.4590-NODE-4590-length-11964-cov-11.670165_pt1 | contig 11964 bp, 8 predicted proteins | sample MGYA00519779_ERZ827150 | MGnify/ENA primary metagenome ERZ827150 (study PRJEB31778, sample SAMEA3449267) | human gut metagenome | biome: human gut; feature: human-associated habitat; material: faeces | place: United Kingdom | collected 2010/2012 ...
CGTTGGTAAAACTGGAAATTTCTAATACATCACACCCGTTCTACACTGGTAAATCCAAGTTAGTAGATACAGCTGGTCGTGTAGACAAGTTCATGAGTCGCTACGGCAACCGTATGAAAAAGTAATTTGTAACTTATACATAAGTTCCAAAATAAAAGGCTGCAACCCGATAAGTTTGCAGCCTTTTATTTTATCATACGTATCCACCTTTATTTCAAAGATACATCATTATACTTTCCCCCCTTCCATTCATACACTACAGGTTCTTTCCTGATGTATACAACCAATTTTTCCCGTTCCGTCTTTGCCAGATAATCCGGAGTAGTATAAGTAAAAGAAATAATAGGTTTGTCTTCTGATAAAGTGGCTTTCACCAACTCCATATCCGCCTTCTCTCTAATCGCGGCATAAGCCTCATCGGTCAGCGTATCCACCGGCAGATAAAAGGCCCCGACGGAGGGAAGCTGAATAAAATCCTCCTTCGCCAGTTGCTGCCAGTCCGTATTATAAAAACGAACTTCACTATCACAAGCCGGACCGCAAACAGTATTCACTACACAAATCACCTTTACAGAATCATTCAAGGGTAACAGTTTCATTTCCATAGAACTACTTCCGGTGGTTTGCAGAAACAAATAATCATCCGTCAGTCTTTTCAGTTCAGATACTTTGCCAAAACGATTTTTCACTTCCGCTTTCATATTGCTTGCCAGAAAATCCACACAATCCTCACGATTTACCTTTGTCAATAAAGGAGCCACCGAATCGGGCATGGCAATAAAAAGAGTTTTCATATCCTGAGCGTACAATGAAAGCCCACATAACAGCATACCTATTACAAACAATGTCTTTTTCATCACATTTTCAAATTAAAATCCTCCAAAGATACATATTTTGTCAGCTTATTCCCAACCGCATTATATTTTTTTCTATTTTTGTCGGACTGATAACCAACTAAACAGGAAATGCTATGTATTTACACAAAGAGTTAGAGACCCTGACACGACCCGAAATTGAGAAACTACAATTGGAACGACTGCAAAAGACTGTCCGCCATTGCATGAATTCCCCTTTCTATAAACAACGGTTTGCCGAAAATCATCTGAGTCCGGAAGATATCCGTTCATTGGATGATTTACAGAAAATCCCGTTTACCACCAAACAAGATCTACGTGACACTTATCCTTTCGGACTGGCGTCCGTACCTTTGGAAAAAACAGTCCGCCTTCACTCATCCAGTGGAACAACCGGAAATCCCACTGTCATTCTGCATACCCAAAAAGACCTTGACGAATGGGCTAATGCAGTGGCCCGCTGTCTTTATATGGTAGGATTACGTCCGGGAGATATTTTCCAGAACTCTTCCGGCTATGGAATGTTCACCGGCGGGCTGGGCTTTCAATATGGTGCTGAAAGGCTGGGAATGCTGACTGTACCTGCCGCTGCCGGAAACACCAAACGCCAGTTGAAATTCATCTCCGATTTCGGAACCACCGCCTTGCACGCCATTCCCAGTTACGCAGCCCGTATGTACGAGGTAATGCAGGAAATGGGGATTGATCCGCGTCGTGACACCAAATTGAGAACATTGATCATAGGAGCGGAACCTCATTCCGAAGAACAACGCCGCCGCATCGAAGATATGCTGGGTGTAAAAGCCTACAACTCTTTCGGCATGTCCGAAATGTGCGGTCCCGGTGTGGCTTTTGAATGCCAGGAACAAAACGGATTGCATATATGGGAAGACTATTATATCGTAGAAATCATCGACCCCGACACATTGGAACCTGTGCCCGAGGGTGAAGTGGGCGAACTGGTACTAACCACCATCAACCGCGAGGCGATGCCGTTATTGAGATACCGTACCCGTGATCTGACCCGCATTCTGCCGGGGGAATGCCCCTGCGGCCGCCATCACAAACGTCTGGACAGGATGAAAGGGCGCAGCGACGATATGATTATCCTGAAAGGGGTCAATATCTTCCCCATTCAGATTGAAACGATTTTATTGCAATTCAAAGAATTGGGCAGTGACTATCTGATCACACTCGAAACCGCCGAATCTAATGACGAAATGACTGTAGAAGTGGAATTGAGCCAACTGTTCACCGATGACTATGGACGCCTGCAAGCATTGACCCGGGAAATTACCCGCCAACTGAAAGATGAGATATTGGTTACCCCACGTGTGAAACTGGTACCCAAAGGAGCACTGCCTAAATCGGAAGGTAAAGCAGTCCGTGTGAAAGACTTACGTAAAACCTTTTAAAAAATAAGTTTATGACTATACAACAATTATCCGTCTTCATCGAAAACAAATCGGGGACACTACAGAAAGTATTGAACTTATTGAAAGAAGCAGGCATACAGCTGATTGCCTCTACCATTGCCGATACAGTAGAGTATGGCATTTACCGTATCATCTGCTCGGAACCCAAACGCGCATACGAGACGCTGAAAGAGGCAGGAATCTCCGTGGCACTCTCCGATGTGTTCGCCATCACACTAGACAATCAGCCGGGGCGGGCGGCAGACGCCATCACCATTTTCAGTGAAGCCCAAATAGGCATTACTTATCTGTATTCCTTCCTGTTAGGAAATAAAGGCATCTTGATTTTCCGGACAGACAATCCGGACAGAGCAAGGGAAGTGATTATTCTTAATAATCTCTCTTTTGTAGCCGAAAAAGATTTATCAACACTGATTTAAAGTATTCCTTGTAGGGGCGGAGCTGCGTGTCCGCCCCCACAATTATCCTCTGCGTTTCAAGAAATCCGTAGGACTTTCTCCGAAATATTCCTTGTAACACTTGGTAAAATAAGAAGGAGATGTAAAACCTACCTCATACGTTATCTCGGATATGGTTTTCTCAGAAGAAGCCAACAAAGAAGCAGCTTTCTTTAATCTGGCAATACGCACCAGTTCATTGGGAGAATAATTGGTAAGTGCCTTAATCTTACGATAAAGCTGCACCCTGCTTAATCCCATCTTACTGCCTAATTCTTCCACACTTAACTCAGAATCTGTCAAATTTGCTTCTATCAGCTCTCTGAAGCGCTCCACAAATCCTTTATCCACCTCGCTTACAGACTCTTTAGACAAAGTAATCTTATCTCCGAAAAACTGTTTCAACCGCTTATGGTTATCAATCAGATTCCGAAGACGCACCAGTAACAATTTGGAATTAAAAGGTTTGGAAATATAAGAATCCGCTCCACATTCAAACCCCTGTATCCGCTGTTCATCCAAAGAACAGGCAGTAAGCAACATCACCGGAATATGAGAAGTCTGTAATTCCATTTTCAGCTTCCTGCAACATTCCAATCCGTCCATCACCGGCATCATCACATCACAGATAATGGCATCAGGCACATATTTCATAGCTTTCTTTAATCCGGCATGTCCGTCGGCAGCCTCTATCACCGTATATTCCTCTTTCAATAATGATTTCACATAGCCACGTACATCCGCATTATCGTCAATTATCAAGATGCATTCCTTATTCTCATCCGGAAGCCTTTCTTCTGTTTCCGTTTCCTCCAATTCCTCCACCACCGTCGGCTGTGTAGTGTGCGGTTCCTGTATCCGATCTACAGACTGCCCCTCCACTATCTCCATAGGAATATCCACCGTAAACACTGTTCCTTTTCCTTCCACACTGTCCACCGTTATCACCCCGCCGTGCAACTCGACAAAAGCCTTTGCCAAAGCAAGACCAATACCTGAGCCCGCATGGTTCACATCCATCTGATAAAAGCGGTCGAAAATATGCCGGATGTGCCGGACAGAGATTCCCGAACCGGTATCAGCAACTACCAGACGGACATATCTTCTATTTTCCTCCTTTATTAAAGTAGAAAGTGTGACAGTGATAGTTCCATTCTCCGGGGTAAACTTAAACGCATTGGACAATAAATTAAAATAGACACGTTCCATCTTTTCGGCATCCAACGCCATCAGACAGTCTGTCCGGTCATCGTTCACGTCCAGAACAAAATGGATATGCTTTCTCAAAGCCAATGTTTGAAATGCATGGCTCCATTCCTGTAATTGCGCACGCAGGTCCATATTGGTTCTCACCAACTCCAGTTTACCATTTTCATACTTACGGAAATCAAGAATCTGGTTGACCAGCCTCAACAGAATATTCACATTCTTATGTACCACTTTCAATAAGGATCGTTGCTTAGAGGTCAAGTCTTTATCCTCTAAAAGCTGTTCCACCGGATCGGCAACCAAAGTAAGCGGAGTACGGAAATCATGAGAAACATTCGTAAAGAAGACCAGTTTGGCATGAGTCGCCTCTTCCAACTGCTTGGAGAGGCTGATCAGTTGGTCGCGTTGTTCCTCCAATTGTTTCTTTTGACGGGATAACTCCATGTTCATCCGGTTCTTTGTCCAATACGCACGGACGATGATCGCCAATAAGGCAGCAAACAGTAACAGGATAATCAGACATGCATACAGAAACATGGTCTGGGCAGAGTATCTTGACCAATATTCGTCCACCTGATTATTCAGCCGTTCTATCTTTCCGTCCTGTTCGGCAATGTGGTCTGTCTGCAACTGCATGACACGGGCATTCGTTTTATCAACAAGGGCTGTTGATAACTTAGTATCCCGTTCATACGGACGCTTCTCCAAAATATCCATCGCCACCTGCATCACTTTATCTCCTCCGGTAGGGTAAATAAAAGTGGCATCCAACACCCCTTCCAGTACCTGCTCCACTCCATACCCCTTGCCAGGCAACGCATCAATACCGACAAACAACATTTCCTTTTCCAACTGTCGCTGTCTGGCCGACAAATAAGCCCCGACAGCCATGCGGTCATTTTGGGCAAAAACCAGATTTATATCCTTATTGTCTTGAAGTATGGAATCCATTTTCTCCCCAGCCACACTTTGCAGCCAGGCTCCGTCCACGCTGGCGGCAATTTCTATTCCAGGCTCTGCCTTCAAGGCATCCGCCAATCCTCTATGACGCTCCATAGCCGGAGTGGAACCTTCCAGTCCCGTTATCTCCAAAATCTTCCCTTTTCCACCCAAACGGTTCACAATATATTGTCCCACATCTTTGCCAATCTCACAATTATCAGCGCCCACAAAAGCCGTATAACGGTCCGACAAAATCTTACGGTCAATTACCACAACAGGTATTCCCAGCCCGTATGCCTTCTCCACAACAGGAGTGACAGCCGCCGCCTCATTCGGAGCGACAATCAATAAATCAACTTTCCTGTCAATAAAATAGTTGATATCTTCTATCTGATTCCGGCTATTATCTTTCGCGGTACGGATCTCCACCTCCACCCCATCATAAAACAAGGCTTCACGTACAATTTCATGATTCATTTTATGCCGCCATTCGTCATCACTACATTGTGAAACACCAATGTAATAGCGCGTATGTTTCTGACTGCACGATGTCAGAATTCCCATAAGGCATAAAATCAAAAACAAAAGATGTTTTTTCATGTTCCTCAAGGTATTTATAGATAACAAAGATAAAAGGTAACCGCCAATAAAACAAACATCTGCAAGAGAAAGTAAAAAAAAGACATCGCGAAGAACCTGATTACATCTACTTTGTATTTACAGGTTCTTCGCGATACAGCCTCAGACAATATGATTTCCAATCCAATTTGAATGAGTATCCGCAACCATTAAAATTTAAATCAACTCATTCTTTAAACGAGCCGGCAACTCAGGCATAGCCCCGTTTTGCGTACATACGTATGCAGAAACCTCAACAGCCAGTTTATGCGCCTCGGCAACCGGCTTTCCCTTCAAAATAGCAGCTACAAAAGTCGCCGTAAACGAATCGCCCGCACCTACCGTATCGGCCACCTCCACCTTCGGAGTCTCTACAAATGAAATCTCACCCGGAGTAAAGACATAACTGCCATTGACACCACACGTTAAAATCAACATCTTCAGATTATATTTCGCCAACAGAATCCAGCATTTATCCTGCAAGTCTATGCCGGGATAACCGAACATACGGCTCACTGTGACCAACTCCTCGTCATTAATCTTTAAAATATTACATTTTTTCATCGAGTTGCAAAGAATCTCCTTCGTATAGAAACCTTGGCGCAAATTCACATCGAAAATTTTACATTGTCCTTCTCCTTCGGGCATCACATCCAGAAAACGGTTGATTGTTTCCCTTGAAACCACACTACGCTGTGCCAACGAGCCGAAGCATACGGAACGGGTATTCTTTGCCAACTCCTCCAAAGCAGGTGTAAAAGGTATATTATCCCAAGCCACCCCTTCTTTTATATCATACATAGGTACCCCATTAGGGTCCAGTTCCACCTGTACGGTTCCTGTGGGATAAGGCACTTTCTCTATCTGATACTTCAAGTTCTTGCCATCAAAATTCTCAAGTATCTCATTACCCAGCTTGTCATCGCCAATCGCACTGACCACCCGGCTGTCAAAACCGAATTGTGACACATGATAAGCGAAGTTTGCCGGAGCACCACCAATTTTCTTTCCTTCGGGCAGCACATCCCATAGTGCCTCACCCATTCCTACAATAATATTATTCATGGTCATTTCTTTATTTTTAAGGTATATAATAACAAGTAAATCACTCCTACAGTCATTACGGCAACAGCACCGCTTTGTCCCATCGCGTCACTGGCAACTCCCATAGCCAACGGAAATACCGTGCCGCCGAACAAGCCCATAATCATCAGTCCGGAAACTTCATTTTTCTTATCGGGCATCGCAAACAACGCCTGCGAGAAGATAATGGAAAACACATTGGAGTTACCGAAACCAATCATGGCAATGCAAATATAAATAATTGTTTCCGAATGGAATATAAATAATCCCACCATTGCCAGCAACATGAACACGACACTGAGAGCAAAGAAAGACTTTGCAGAAGCCTTTTGCAAGATAAAGGCTCCGAGGAAGCAACCCACCGTACGGAAAATAAAATAAAGACTTGTTGCAAAACCGGCCTCAGCCAATGTCATATCCAAACGCTCCATCAAGATTTTAGGAGCCGTTGTATTCGTACCGACATCAATACCGACATGGCACATGATCCCAATGAAAGACAAGAGAATAAACGGTTTTCCCAACAAGGAAAAGCACGCTTTGAAGCCGGACGCTTTATCGGGTTTCTCTTCCTCAATAGGGGTCAGCCCCAACAACACGATGGCAAAAACGGCTATCACCATATAAACAGGAAATAATACCCGCCAGCCAAGCCCGAAAGTAGGAATAGCCTGTATCGCTCCCCACATGGCAATGTAAGGGGCAAGAAAGGAAGCAATAGCTTTTACAAACTGACCGAAAGTCAATGTACTTGCCAACTTTTCCCCCGCAATAATATTACTCAGCAACGGATTCAAAGAGGTTTGCATCAACGCATTACCGATACCCAGTAAAGAGAAAGAAATCAACATAAGCGTATAGCCGTCGCCGAATATAGGGAGCAGCAAAGAGGCAAAAGTGACAATCAGACTCAGAAGAACTGTCTTCTTACGCCCTATCTTATTCATCAGAATACCTGTAGGTACGGAGAAAATCAGGAACCAGAAGAAGACCAAGGAAGGAAATATATTGGCTTGAGAGTCTGTCAGATCCAGATCCGCTTTTACATAATTCGATGCAATCCCCACCAGGTCTACAAATCCCATGGCGAAGAAACACAGCATCACCGGAATTAATTTGGCATACAGATTTTTATTGCTATTCATGGCTTTATACTTAGTTTACAAACCTAACTTATATATTGTGAAATTTGAAATCTTCATCTCTCCTCCTTTACTATAAAAACGCAAAGAGTTATAAGGTTCATTCGGGAATACCAGATTAGTCATGGCAACGCGGCCACCGTCAACAAACAACTCCACACTTCCATTATCCACAAAAACTTGAATTTTATGTGCCTTCGCGGTGTTTATCGGAGCCCAAGTGCCCAAAGCAAAATCATTTTTATAATTCACCGTAACCTCTTTATAACGAGCATAACTTTCTTCGGTATCCAAATCATGCGGTTTTACCTTCTTGCCAAAATCTACAATACCACTTTCCGCACGGTCCATTACCACACGTCCCTCCGAAGCGTCCAAATAAATCTTCACCTTCTCACCCAAACTGTTCAGCAATTCAAAACCAGCCTCTTTACCAGCCGACACCAGTTGCAATTCCAGTTCAAAAGCGCCGTCGTTATTTTCAAAAAGTGTTTCTAAACGCTTCTCGCCATTTACTGTAAAATCATCCAGCTTTTTAGAATCTTTCCGCAAGTGCTCCGTTTCCTTTACCGGTGCGGCACTCAGATAAAGCTGTTTGTCTTCTCCCGTATACAGACTCAGCTCACGCGGCAAAGCATTGGCACTGCGGAACTGTTGTATAGGAGTATAGTTAGCATACTGCCAGTTGCTCATCCAAGGTACGGCAATGACACGGTCGCCGGTATTCGAGAAACAAACAGTGGCATAATGATCTTTCCCCCAGTCGAGCCATTTCACCACCTCGGGTTTCGTATCACATACAAACTGATGCCCGTCAAAGTCGCCTGTAAAATACATCGTACCGCTGCCTCCATAGACAAATCCCGGATTGATATTGACAATCATCACCCATTTCATCCTGGTCCGGTCACCATCTACAGGAAGTTGGATGAAATCCGGACATTCGAACTGATTGGGCTGAGGACCAAATCCTTCTCCAAACTCACTCATATATTCCCATTGCTTCAAGTTGGCAGATGAATAAAAACGCATATTCTTATCCGCACTGACAATCATAATCCATTTCTGTTCGGGTTCATACCAAAAGACCTTCGGGTCACGGAAATTCTGTAGTCCGTCAAACGGAGTAAGAACCGGATTCTGTTCATACTTCGTATAAGTACGCCCGTTGTCCGTACTGTATGCCATACTTTGTACCTGGCTCTGCCCACCGGGTATATTACGGTGCGAAGTATAAAAAGCGACAATTGTATTTTCACCGTAGCCTGCGCTGTTATGTTTATCCACAATGGCACTTCCCGAAAAGATATGCCCCAATGTATCACGGGCAATCGCCGGGTCAAGATGCTCCCAATGAACCAAATCCTTGCTCACGGAATGTCCCCAGTGCATATTTCCCCATACGGAGCCGTATGGATTATATTGAAAATAAAGGTGATATTCACCGTCTTTATAAACCAGTCCGTTGGCATCATTCATCCAGCCATAAAGCGGAGTGTGATGATAAACCGGACGGAACTTATCCCTGTTTGCCGTATCAAATGTATCCGAAACCCGGATGCTGTCCCAACACAGCGCATCTGCCGCCACCTTCTTTATAATGACAGTAGCTTCCTCACTTCCCTGAGGCAAGGCAAACGGAACATAATATTCAACGCTGTCTGTAGCCAGACGCACATCCATATCGGTATCTGCGGGGCTCCCAGTATCCAGCCTTACCAGTCCTTCCTTGCTGCTCTCCTGAATCGGAAGCAACAAATATTTAGCGGGACGGACAATATGTACGATTGTCACCGTATCTCCCTGATGTTCGAAAACCAGGTCATTTTTTTGTGACTGACAAGAAACAGCGCCTCCTGTAAAGGCTAAACCTAATGCAAGGTTAACAAGATTTGTTTTCATGAAGTATAGGATATTAAAAGTTTTGTTTGATTGTTTTTCGTTATCGGCAAAGTTAACGGAAACCTGCCTTACCGGCCGAAACATTTGTTTCATTCTTATGTATAAATGTTACTTTTCCACCATAAAGAAGAATTAAATCCCTCTTGAATCAGAATGTTATTTTCGCCGCAAATTCTACGGTGAACGGACGGATATAGCTGCCTGCCATCCATGCGCCGTTATATGCCGCCGCATTCTCCTTATCTACCAGCTCGGCTCCCGAAATACTTCCTTTCGCCCCGGTCTGGTTCAAGAAGTTTATCACAGTTCCGCTTAAGGACAGATGTTTGTTCACATTCCAGTTTATTCCACCGAATGTTTCCCAACGGCCGTTGAAATAATAAGCATTTTTAATATTTGCATACGTCTTGCTGAAGTAACGGAAACTGGCCCATACCTTCAAGTCTTTGGTAATGTTGTAACTAGGGTCCAGCTCAATCAGCACCTTCGGAATTTCGGTAACGATATTGCCGGTGGCATTGATACCCGATGTTGTCCCGTCACTAAAGGTCACTCCCGTTTCATACTTCTTATACTTCGGGCTTTGGTAAGTGAACAGGAAGTGGAAATCAAATCCTTTGAAAGGTTTCACCACCGCATCCGTCGTCCACCCTATTGTTTCAATATCATAACTCAATGCAGCCGCCTTAATATCCTTATCATTATTCGGATTAATCAGATTCAAGGTAGAGTTGTTGTTAGTCTTGGCAATGTAACTGAACAGTGAGGTCAGACTAATCCAGTCATTATTGAAATAAATACCCGCACGCCCCAACGGAATCGTAATCTTATCTACATTCGGCATCTCGGCAGGAGCAAAGTTCGACATATTCGGACGCTGGGTATTGTAGGTGAAATCGGCGGTAAAGCCAAACTGCTTTGTCATTTTATAAGTGGCGGCAGCCGTGAAAGCCATGTTCAGCCAGTTGTAACTGAAATAACGGGGAGCTATCTTCGTACCATCGGCTGCAACTGCCCCGATATGATAACCGGCAAAGCGGCCTACCGGATTGCCTTCGGCATTATATACCGCCAGGTTCTTTCCTGCCTGACGCTGTTTGGACTGGTGATAGCCCTGGAGCTGGTCAACACTGCGATTGAGTCAGTTGTAGATTTGGTAACGACAGAGCGAAAGCCGCTTGCCAAGACAGCTAAGGATACGGCAGCAGGAGCAGTGCTTGTGGCAGCAATAATGGCTGCAATAGTTGGACTTATCATTTTTGTGCCAAGGATTGCTTCTCTATTATGATGATTAAAGGTGTAGTCAGATTACGGCAATCAATTTTAAATAACAGGAAACGGAGGATTTTACCATGGAAAGACTTACAGACGGATTAAAGAAGATTTTACTTGCAGGAATAGGAACAGTGGCAGTGACCGCTGAGAAATCAAAGGAAGTGCTTGATGAGATGGTCAAGAGAGGTGAGCTGACTGTCGAGCAGGGCAAGGTGCTCAATCAGGAGCTTAAGCATAATATCAAGGACACAGTAAAGAAAAATGTAAATGTATCTGTTAAGCCACAGTCACCGGAGGAGCTCGAGGAGCTTTTGGACAAGATGACACCTGAACAGATACAGGCTCTAAAGAGCAAGCTTGCACAGATGGATGAGGCTGACGTGGATCAAGAAGCTGATGAAAGCGTTTTCGAGGATGAGGACATTGTAACAGATACTTCAGCCGATGGAAAAAGTGCTTACGGTGGAGAATCACAGACAGTGGATATAAAAATAGAAGCTGAGGACGATAAAGAGGAAAGCGTGAACTAGTATGGATAGCCGCCTGAAGGAGATGACAGCGGTACTGAAGAAGTACAAGATCACGCATGGACTTACACCCGAAAAATTCAGACTTATATTGCAGGAGCTGGGACCTACCTATATTAAGCTTGGACAGATAATGTCGCTTCACTCGGATATTCTGCCAAAGGAATATTGTGAGGAGCTTATGAAGCTATGCTCAGATGTGGAGCCGATGCCGTTTGAGCAGGTGGAGGCTGTCATAGATGCTTCATTTGGCTATTCATGGAAGGATGTCTTTGCTTCAATAGATAAAAAGCCTCTTGGGGCAGCTTCTATAGCGCAGGTGCACAGGGCCACACTTAAAACCGGTGAGCAGGTGGTTGTGAAGGTGCAAAGGAAGGGCATTCACGAGGTGATGTCAAAGGATATGGCGTTGCTTCACAAGGCGGTTAAGCTTGTGCCGCCCATCTCTATAAAGGGCATTGTGGATTTTGACATGGTGCTTGATGAGATGTGGGCTGTGGCACAGGAGGAGATGAATTTCCTGCTTGAGGCATCCAATA
>ERZ827150.4592-NODE-4592-length-11963-cov-3.687017_pt1 | contig 11963 bp, 5 predicted proteins | sample MGYA00519779_ERZ827150 | MGnify/ENA primary metagenome ERZ827150 (study PRJEB31778, sample SAMEA3449267) | human gut metagenome | biome: human gut; feature: human-associated habitat; material: faeces | place: United Kingdom | collected 2010/2012 ...
CGGGGATGACGTAAAGGTATCGATCGTGGCCGGAGTGATGATCTGCCGTCCGTTATAGGAACCGTTATTGAGAATCATTTGGCAGAAGCGGGCGATATCGGATGCCGTCGAGAACAGGCCGGCATTCCCCCCTGCCCCGCCGGAAACTGCGGCGAGCTCGTCGTGCACGAAGCCTTGGATTGGTCCCCGCCTCAGTAGTTTATCGTTTTCGGTCGGTGCAATACGCTCTCGCGAGGTCCATTCGAGCGGCCGGTATCCTGTGTCGGCACACCCCAGTTCTGCAAACAGTTCGGCGGTCGATTCTTCGAGTGTGCGACCGGTAATTCGTTCGGCGATTAGCCGGAGCAGGTACATGTTCGTGTCGTTGTAGAGGTAGCGTCCACGCCGGCCGGGATCGTAGCTGCGGATAATCTTGCGGGCCATGATCGTATCGACGGACGGATTGACCCACAGCGAATCTGCGATCTGCCGGTAACCGGGCCGGGGAACTCCGGAGAGATAGACGGAATCCTGAACGACATTACGCACCATGTAAAGATTTTGATCTACCAGATAAGGATATTGTTCGTTACGGTGGCCGTTGAACAGTTTCCCGCCGTGGGCCGGTTTGATCAGATCGGGATAAACGACGGTCGGTTTTAATCCCGATGTGTGCGTCAGCAGTTCCTGTATGGTGAGCGTTGTGAGAGGTGTCCCTGCAAATCGGGGCAGGAACTCCCCTACGGTTCGCTCCAGGCTTATCTTTTTTTGGTCGTAAAGGCGCATCAGGACGAAAGTGGTCGAGAGTACTTTCGTACACGAGGCTACGTCGTAAAGCGTACTGTCCGTTACCGGAACCGTGTGAGTATAATCGAGGTCGCCGTAATTATGGGTGTAAAGAGTCTGGTCTGCGGTACCGCACAGAAACGCTGCACCGGGAAATGCGCGGGCAGAGAGCTCCCGTCGGATCATTGAATCCATCCGCTCCTCCTCTCTACGGGGCAATTCGCCGCTTCGTTTTGACAACACCGTACCCAGCAAGAGAAATATGGCGATCAATCCGGATTTCATCGGGACGTATTTTGTGGTAGTGGCTCCAATTTAGGCAGAATGTGCAAATCCTGCAGGGCGACGATCGCTTCTCCGTTGTCGCCCAGAATGTTGATCCGGACGGCTTTAACAGGTTGTTCGGGGCAAAACGTTGCACTGCCGCTGTCGTCGAGCGGGCCACAGTCGGTGAAATGCGTTCCGTCGGTCGAGTATGCTACCGTGCCCTGCGTGACGATGTAACGCGTGACGTTGGGAATACCGGTCTGGACGACGATAGCCCGGCACGAGACCGGCTCGGCGAAGGTGTATTGTATGTAATCGCCTTTTTTGCACGCCCTTGAACTGCGGCTGTAACTGGTCAGGTTGTAATCGGTGAGTCGCTGCGAGGGGAATCGTGAGGAGAACGGCAGCGACGAAGTAATGGTGGTTTTCGGTTCGATACAGGGCGACGGCCGGAAACTGAACGAAACCGGATTGGCCGCAGAGCTGTTATTCGATATCGTCAGGATAAGGTCTGCCGACTTGTTGCGGTTGTCTATATACAGGCGCAACGGAGAGAACGGGTTGGCCTTTTGTCCGTTACGGATGATGGCATACGTGGTGTCCGGTCCCGTTACATCGAGCCGGTTGATGACGGTTTCCGGGTCGCCGGGCGTAACGGTCAGGTACCAAATGCCGTTTCGGTCTGTATAGCGACTCAGCGGGAAGGTCAGCGTACGCCGGCTGCTGGCATGCAGCACTGTATCGAAAGTGGCGGCAGGCGGTACAACCGGGCTGTGCGCGTTGCCGTAGAATGCCCGGAACCGGTAGCGTTCGGGCAGCGTGTCCCGGATCGGAGCCGTGTAGCGTGGAGAACCGGCGGTCGGATCGGTGTCGTCGGCGGTATAACGGATCGTGGCGTGCGGCAACGAGGCGGCAGAGATAACACCGTGATCGTATTTGATTTCCGGTGCGAACAAATGGAAGCCGATGCCCATGGCGTCAAGCCGGGCCAAATGAGTGCCGGTCAGGCGGACATAAAAATCGTTCCAATCCCGTACCTCCGGTCGGCTCCATCCCACCTCGGCCAATGCACACAGGCGAGGATAGGCCTGGTATTCGGCAATACGGTCCGGATGGTCGAGCAACTCTGCCCACAGTGCGCCCTCTACTCCCCGGACGAGTTTGCTTTTTTCGGCGGAAGCGGTGACGGATGCAGGATCCAATGCATAGACCCGCCGCGTGTCGACAAGCCATGCCCATGTGTGTCCGCGGTCGAATGCATTTTGCTTCATGTCTATGTAGCAGTAAGATGCGGGCATTACGATGACGGGCAGTCCCCTGTCTACCGTCTCGGTACAGGCTTTCAAATCGTGCCAGCCCGAAATTACCGTGCCGGCGGATAATCCGTTCGTTGCCGATGCTTCGTCCCAGAACATACACCGTTTACCCTCTTCATGAGCGATTTTTTCCAGGCGCAGGACGAAATAACTGAATATCTCTTGAGGGGATTTCATACCCTGTTTTTTCATCAACGCTTGGCAGTGCGGGCATTTTTTCCAGTAGCGTGTACTGACTTCGTCACTGCCCAGGTGCAGGTAGTGCGACGGAAAGAGTTCGGCCACTTCGTGAATGATGTCGCGGATCATTTCGAAATTCTTTTCGCGGGCGGCGCAAAGCACATTGCCCGTTACTCCGTTCCCATTCGGATCCGGATCGTCCGTCGTCCGGCAGAAGGTCTCCGGGTAGGAGGCTGTCAGGGCGAGGGCGTGGCCCGGAAGGTTGATCTCCGGAATTACCTCGATGTTGCGGAATGCCGCGTAACGGACGATTTCACGGATATCGTCCTGCGAGTAGTAGCCTCCGTAGCGCCGTTGTCCCGAGCCGTATGAGGGAGGTAGCACCTCTCCCGGTCCGCGCCAAGCTCCTTTGGCAGTCAGTTCGGGATATTTCTTGATCTCGATACGCCAGCCGTTGTCGTCGGTCAGGTGCCAGTGGAATTTGTTGAGCTTGTGACGGCTCATCCAATCGAGGTATTGCATGACGGCCTGCTTGTCGAAAAAGGTGCGCGATACGTCGAGCATGGCTCCCCGGTAAGCGTACCGAGGACCGTCTTTGACCGATACGGCATCCAGTGTCAGTGGTTGCGGAGCCGAGGCGACCGATTGGCCGTACACTTCCGGAGGCATCAGTTGAAAAAGGGTTTGCAATCCGTAAAATACTCCGCCGCGGTCTCCGCCCCGGATGATGATATGTTCCGGTTCGATCGAGAGCGTGTAAGCCTCGTTTCCCAAATGCTCCCCCCGGCGCAGCGAGATGTAATTGGTTTCCGGCGTATGTGGTACGGTTCGGAGCCGGAAACCGCAAACTCTTTCGATGTGATCGTTCAGATACCCGGCCAGGTCGTCCGACTCGTGCGGGACGATCACCGTTTCCGGCGTAATGGTAAAACGCCCTTCCGCATAGGCCAGTTCCGATGGCTGCGGGATCAATTGCTGCCCGTGTCCGGGGACAGCATGCAGGATCACAAACGTCAGGATGGCCAGAAAACGGAAAGAATTTATCATCGGATTACTCTTCATACAACAGGTAAGGTTTGCGCTGGACAAGGAAGCGTTCTACATCCCCTTTCCAGCGGCTTTTGATTTCGTCGGCTCCGGCTCCCGCGACGATCATTTCGCGGATGTAACTGACACCAGTCAGCTTGTCGAATATCGGCAGGAAGAAACTCTCGCCTCCTCCGATTTGTCGGTAACTTTCGATCAGGTACGCGAGATTGATACCGTTTTTCCAAAGTATGCTGTCCGGTGGCTCCCGGCGCAGGTCTTCGCCGTGGCATAACACGCCCCGTAGCGGCGGATTTTTCGCACCCGGATTACTCTGCGGTGTGAACGAGTAGCTGCTTTGGAGTTTCGGATGTCCGTAAATCTGAAACGGGGCATCGGTACCCCGGCCTACGCTGAGAGGCGTGCCCTCGAAATAACACAGCGACCCGTAGAGGTAGATCGCCCGCATGTTGGGAAGATTCGGCGACGGTTTCACAGGCAGTGTGTATCGGGTTTGATGCGTATAATTCAGGCATGGAATTACCTCCAATGCACATTGTCCCCCGTTTCGGAGCCATTTTTCGCCGTTGATCATCCGAGCCAGTTCCCCGAGGGTCATGCCGTGTGCGATCGGGATGGGATGCATGCCGACGAACGAACGGTTTTTCGGATCTAAAATCGGCCCGTCTACATAGAAACCGTTGGGATTGGGACGGTCGAGGACCAGGAAGTCGACACCGTTTTCAGCGCATGCCTCCATCATGTAGTGCATCGAGGAAAGGTAGGTGTAAAAACGTAAACCTACGTCCTGAATGTCGAATACGATCACGTCAATCCCGTTTAATTGTTCCGGTTTCGGCCGCTTGTTGGCACCGTAGAGCGAGACGACTTCGATTCCTGTCTTTTGGTCCCGGTAGCTCGTGACGCTCTCACCCGCATCCGCTTCGCCGCGGAAACCGTGTTCGGGAGCGAAAATCCGGCGGATCGCCACGCCGCGCGCGAGCAGCGTATCGACTAAATGTGTATGTCCTACTAGCCCGGTGTGGTTGGTCAGGAGCCCCACATTGCGTCCTGCGAGCAGGGGAAGGTAACGCTCCGTCTGCCCGGCGCCTACGATGACATCCGATGAACAGGGTGTGGCGGGGACATTGGATTTAAAACTAGTTGCCGGTTCTTCCCCGGACGTTACGGAAGAACGGCGGGTGCCGGGATATTCGCCCGTTTCGTGGTCCCGGGAAGGTTTGGGCGCGGCGAATGCATCCGCTGTGCAGGCCGCGAGCAGCAACCCGCACAGCAGGTATTTATATGGTGTATTGTGCAACATTCTGTTATTCGACGGTTACGGATTTGGCGAGGTTGCGTGGCCGGTCCACGTCGCGGTTTTTGTTCACGGCGATGTGATAGGCCAGCATTTGCAACGGTAGCGAGACGACCAAAGGAATCAGCCGTTCGTCGACCCGGGGAATTTCGATGACGTAGTCCACCATCTTGCGCACGTCTTCATTGCCTTCGGTAACGATGGCGATTACTTTGCCCCGGCGTGCTTTGATCTCCTGAATGTTGCTGATAGTCTTTTCGTACACGCTGTCGGCGGTGGCAATCGCTACTACGGGCATTTCGCTGTCGATCAGTGCGATCGGTCCGTGTTTCATCTCGGCGGCCGGATAACCTTCGGCATGGATGTAGGAAATCTCCTTGAGCTTCAGTGCGCCTTCCAACGCGACCGGGTAATTGTAACCGCGGCCCAGGTAGATGAAATTATGCGCATAGGTGAAAATTTTCGCCAGGTCGCAGATTTCGGTATCCAGTTTCAGAACCCGTTCCATCAACTGCGGTATTTGTTGCAGGTCGTGCAGCATGGTGGTATATAATTCCGGCGAAATGCTTTTTTTCAGTTTGGCGACACTCAGCGCGAGCATGATCAGGACGGTTACCTGGCCCGTAAAGGCTTTGGTCGAAGCCACGCCGATTTCGGGACCTGCGTGGATGTAAGAGCCTGAATCCGTTGCCCGGGCGATCGATGAACCGATGACGTTGCAGATACCGTATATGAATGCGCCGCTGTTGCGGGCCAATTCGACAGCGGCCAGTGTGTCGGCGGTTTCGCCGGACTGCGACAGGGTAATTACGATGTCGTTGGGGCGTATGACCGGATTGCGGTAGCGGAACTCCGAGGCGTATTCCACTTCGACGGGAATGCGGCATAACTCTTCGATCAGGTGCTCCCCGATCAGGCCTGCGTGCCACGACGTGCCGCACGCGACGATGATGATGCGTCCGGCCTTGAGAAACTTGTCTTGGTGGTCGCGTACGCCGGAAAGGATAACGTCGGTGCCTTCGGGGTTGATCCGGCCGCGGATACAGTCGATGATCGTGCGGGGCTGTTCGTAAATCTCTTTGAGCATGAAGTGCGGGAAACCACCTTTTTCGAGTTGGCTGATATTCATCTCCAGCATCTTGATGTGCAGGGGCTTCACCACGTTATCGAGCGATACGACCTGGAGCGGTTCGTTTCGCCGGATGACGGCCACTTCTTCGTCATTGAGATACACTACCTCTTTGGTATGTTCGATAATCGGCGTGGCGTCCGAAGCGAGAAAACGCTCGTTGCCCCGGATGCCGATCACCAGCGGGCTGCTTTTGCGCGCTGCCACGATCAGGTCTGGATTCTCTTTCTCTATAACTGCGATCGCATAGGCGCCGACCACTTCGTGCAAGGCCAGTTGCACCGCCGTGCAGAGATCGCAATGGTTAGTCTGCTTGATGTACTCGATCAGTTGTACCAGTACTTCTGTATCGGTGTCGCTCTGGAAGGTGTAGTCGTGGTTGCGCAACATTTCGCGCAGTACGTTGTAGTTCTCGATAATGCCGTTGTGGATAATAGCGAGGGTCTTCGATTGCGAATAGTGCGGGTGCGCATTTGCGTCGTTTGGTTCGCCATGCGTGAGCGATCCCGATGGTGCCCGAAACGTCTTGGCCTTGGGTGGCGCGCTCCAGGTCGGCGACTTTGCCTTTGGATTTGAATACATCCAGCGTTCCGTTTTCGTGTACCAGCGCGACGCCCGCACTGTCATATCCCCGGTATTCCAATCGGCGCAGACCTTGGATCAGCATCGGATAGGCCGGCCGGTCACCGAGGTAACCTACAATTCCGCACATGCTCTGAATTTTTTAGTTTTACTCCTGACAAAAATAACGTTTTTCATAGGAATATCGTACCTTTACAGGATCAATAAACCTGATGAGTTATGAACAAAGATAAGCGTTTGGAGGCATTCGGGCGCCTGCTTGACGTGATGGACGAGTTGCGGGTGAAGTGCCCGTGGGACCGGGTACAGACCTTTGAATCGCTGCGTAGCAGCACCATAGAAGAGACCTATGAATTGGTCGATGCGTTGCTCGATCACGATATGAAGAATGTCAAGAAAGAGCTGGGCGACCTGTTGCTGCATGTGATATTTTATTCCAAAATAGCTTCTGAAGAGGGGGCGTTCGATATCGCGGATGTGGCCGATACGGAGTGTGACAAGCTGATTTTCCGTCATCCCCATGTTTTCGGTGCTGTGCATGCCGATACGCCCGACGAAGTAAAACAAAACTGGGAAGACCTCAAGCTGAAGGAGAAGGAAAAAGAACACGAGAAGAAACGCGTGCTTTCGGGGGTGCCCCGGACACTACCTTCGCTGGTAAAGGCCTATCGTATCAGCCAGAAAGCGGCTTCGGCAGGTTTCGACTGGGAGACGAAAGAGGATATCTGGAGCAAGGTGCAGGAGGAGATCTCCGAAGTGCAGGCAGCTATGCAGAGCGGCGACGAGGTTAATAAGGAAGAGGAGTTCGGCGACCTGCTTTTCGCATTGGTCAATGCCGCGCGGCTCTATGGCGTGAATGCGGAGACGGCGCTTGAAAAATGCAATAAAAAATTCATTTCAAGGTTTACTTATATTGAGGAACAGGCCGAAAAACAGGGATTGTCGCTGCGCGAACTTTCGCTTGCGGAGATGGAAAACTGGTGGTGTGAAGCCAAAAACAAGGCAAAAGAGAAAACGGAATAGTTATGGCAATCATTAAATCGGTCCGGGGATTCACCCCGGTAATTGGAGAGAATACCTTTCTGGCGGATAACGCCACGGTGATCGGCGATGCGACGATCGGGCGCGATTGCAGCATCTGGTTCAGCGCCGTGGTACGGGGCGACGTCAATAAAATTACTATCGGCGACCGGGTTAATATTCAGGACGGGGCGGTGATCCATACGCTTTACCAGCGTTCTGTGACCGAAATCGGCAACGATGTGTCGATCGGCCACAATGCGAATGTACATGGGGCGAAGATCGAGGACAAATGCCTGATTGGTATGGGAGCGACGGTACTCGACCATGCCGTGGTCGGTACAGGGTCGATCGTGGCGGCCAATTCGCTGGTATTGACCGGTACGGTGATCGAACCCGGCAGCGTTTATGCCGGTGTGCCGGCGCGCCGCGTGAAGGGCGTGACTCCCGAGCAGGTGCGCGATATCATCGAACGCACGGCGCGCGATTATATGATGTACGCTTCGTGGTATAAAGAATAGACATAATGCTCCAGGGCAATTGAGGCGGATATTTCATGCATTTATCGTGAAATATCCGCTTTTGATCGGTATGATAACGCCCTTTTGGGAAATTACGTCTATTTTGGCAACCGTAGCAAATGAACGGTCTATGAAGATGAAATTGATCAAATCCGCCTTTCCCATATTTTTATTGTTTTTGTCGGTTTCGGCTTTTGCGCAGCAGGCAGGCTCGGTGACAGGCACATTGCAGGATGCGCAGACCAAGGAGCCGATGGCCGGAGCGATGGTCGAAATTTTTCCGGTATCCGATTCTGCGGCACGCCGGTACGTGACGGCCAATGCCCAGGGGCGGTTTTCCGTGACCGGACTACCCTATCGCGAATATGCCTATAACGTCACCTTTCTGGGGTACGATACCCTTGCCGGCTCGGTCAAGGTGAACCGGGCAGCCGTTGCGCTCGGTGTACTGCAGATGGCGCAGAAGGCGCAGGATCTCGATGAAGTTCTTGTTTCAGCACGGGCGATGCGCACGTCGTCCAAAGGCGATACCGTCGTTTACAATTCCGGAGCCTTTAAGGTAACGCAAGACGCTGCGACCGAAGACCTGCTCAAAAAGATGCCGGGCATCAGTGTGCAGAACGGTACGGTAACCGCGCACGGCGAAACGGTGCAGAAAATCCTGGTGGACGGCAAGGAGTTCTTCGGCAGCGACGTGACCACTGCGATCAAGAACCTGCCTGCCGAGGCGATCGATAAAGTCGAGGTGTTCAACAAACTCAGCGACCAGGCAGAATTTAGCGGAGTGGATGACGGGGAAGGTTACAAAGCGATCAACCTGGTTACGCGGAAAAATATGAACCGCGGGACTTTCGGCAAGTTCTATGCGGGTTATGGGTTCAACGACAAGTACAATGCCGGGGCGAGCCTGAACCTGTTCAACGACAAGCGCCGGTTTTCGATTATCGGCATGGCTAATAACGTGAACCAGCAAAATTTCGCCATCGACGACATTCTCGGCGTAGTCGGCACCTCGAATAGCGGCGGAGGCGGCGCGCGTCACCGGAGCGGTCGGGAGATGTCGAATTTCATGGTGGGCAACCAGAGCGGCGTTTCGACCGTGTATTCGTTGGGAGTCAACTATTCCGAAGAGTGGAGCGAAAAAGTGAAGTTTGACGGCAGCTATTTCTTCAATTCGACCAAAACCCATGTGAATACCGTTACGAACCGCAACTACTATCTGGGCGACGACTCCACCCAGTATTACGATGCGTTGGGGATTCGCGATACGCGTAACTACAACCATCGTTTCAATGCGCGGCTCGATTACAAGATCAACGAGAACAATTCGCTGATGTTCCGTCCGAGCGTCAGTTTGCAGACGAACGATGCGTCGAGCAGCGATACATCGACCACGATGCTGAGTGCGAACGCGATGGAAAACGCATTGGTCAACCTGTTCCGCAGTACCACATCGTCGCATACGGAGGGGTATAACATTTCGGGGAACCTGATCTACCGGCATAAGTTCGGGGAAAAAATCGGGCGGACGCTGACGGTGATGTTTGGCGGCGGGGTGTCGAAAAACGACGGCAAGCAGGATCAATACTCGCTGACGCGCTATTTTAACCCCGATTCCGAATCGTTGCTGGATCAGTATATAGCCAATAATTCCCGTTCATACCGGCTCAGCGGCCATGTCATGTATTCCGAACCTCTGAGCGAAAAATCCCAGTTACTGTTCAGTTACAATGCGAATTACAGCTACTCCGACCGGGATAAGCGTTCGTACCAGCGCCCCGAGTACATAATGATCGACAGTTTGTCGAATACTTACAACAGCGGCTACCTGACCCAACAGGTCGGTCCGGGTTTCCGGTACAACAATAAAAAGGTGATGGTCATCGGAAACCTTTCCTACCAATATTCGACATTGGCTGGAGATCAGCAATTTCCGAAGGTAACCAAAACTTCTGCCGATTTCAATAATTTGGTTTACATGGCCTTGTTGGATGTGAAATTCAATCCGACCAATACGCTTCGTGCGATGCTCCGCTCGTCGACGAACAATCCGTCCGTCACTCAGCTGCAGGATGTACTCGATGTGTCGAATCCGCTGTTCGTTTCCCAGGGCAACCCCAATCTCCGTCCGGTGTATGCCAACCGGATGTTTGTGCGGTATGTCAATACGAATGTTACGAAAGGCCGTACGTTCATGGCGATGCTGGGCGGTTCCATGCAGTCGAATTACATCTCCAATGCTACGGTGATCGCGGGCAAAAACGGCTACGAGGTCAAAGATCCCGCGGGCAATACGGTGATCGTGCTGAACCAGGGTGCTCAGTATTCGCGTCCCGTCAATATGAACGGTTACTGGAATGTGAACGGGATGATGAGTTACGGACTGCCTGTTTCGTTTCTCAAAAGCAACCTGAATGTCAATCTGGGCATTAATTATGCGGCGACCCCGAACATTTTCAACGAGGTCAAAAGCACGACCAATACGACGACCTATACTGCCGGAGCCGTACTGGGCAGCAATATCAGCGAGAAACTCGATTTTACGCTGGGATATGATGTCGGTTATAACGTAGCGTCGAATAAGGTCCGCAAAGAGAGTAATAACCGTTATGTGAACCAGCAGGTATCCGGAAATTTCAAGTGGATTACCTGGGCCGGAATTACTTTGCAGGCCAATGGCTCTTATTTGAAATACAGCGGTATTACGGATTCGTTCGTTGAAGATTATTTCTTGCTGAATGCTTCGATCGGGAAAAAAATATTCAAACACCAGCGCGGTGAGATCAACGTATCGGCTTACGACCTGCTGAACCAGAACAAAAGTTTCTCGCGCAATGTGACGGCGACCTATATAGAAAACGTGAAAACCAATGTCTTGGGCCGCTATTTCAGCATTAACCTGATCTATAACCTGAGGCGTTTCGGAGGCAAGAATGTAGACGCTTCGTCCACTCGTCGGGGGGAAACTCCGGATTCGCTTCACGACGGACGGCCACCGATGGGACGCCCCCCAATGGGGCCGCCGCCGGGCGGACACCGGGGACCGATGTAGTTGCAACTGTTTGTTTCCTCAGGCCGGTTTCAGGGTGCGCCCGTTCTAAAAGTTCAGGCCTGCGGTCAGGTGGACCATGTAGCGTGAGTCATACGTCTTATAACTTTCGGCCAGGTTGGCTTTCCAGTAGCGTCCGTTGAGACGGACAAAGAATGTGCTGTTGGACGAGAAATTCAGGTTGCGGGAGTAGGTCACTTCGGCGGCTCCGTCGAAATAATCGGCAGAACGGATGGCCAGGTCCAGGTACATGAAATCTTTTACGATCTCGGAATCGGGAGCCGTGCCGTGATAATCGTAGGTCCCATCGAGATTGATGTTGTATTGTGCGGTTAATCCGCACAGCAAACGCCCGTTGTAACGGCTTCCGAATCGGAAGTTCTTTTTGAAATAGGCACCGATTTTCGTGTTGGAGATCAATTCCGTCGTGGAGGGTGTAGGCACCAAATAAATGTCGTTTTGCCGGTTGTAGTCAGCTAAAACGCCTGTCCGGAAACTATATTCGGCTTCATAACCGCGCATCAGGTCGTAGTTGAAACCGATATGGTGCGTACGGTATTGGGAGCGGATGCCTTTCCAGATCGTTATCCAGTCCTGCGATTCGTAGTTGTTGTCATATTTCTGGACATATTCTATCCCGTCGATCGCACGGTCCTGATAGCTGAGTCGTACGGAGTGGGTATATCCGCCCCGGGTCGTGGTATTCGCCGCCAGGGAGACCTTGAGACGGTCATCGACTACAGAACCCTGCTTTTTCGGCTGTGTGGCGATCGGGACCGTTACATCTTCG
>ERZ827150.4603-NODE-4603-length-11940-cov-5.857552_pt1 | contig 11940 bp, 8 predicted proteins | sample MGYA00519779_ERZ827150 | MGnify/ENA primary metagenome ERZ827150 (study PRJEB31778, sample SAMEA3449267) | human gut metagenome | biome: human gut; feature: human-associated habitat; material: faeces | place: United Kingdom | collected 2010/2012 ...
CGGGCGGGGCGGCAGGTGGGCGGCAGGTGGGCGGCAGTGCCGCCTGCCAGTTTTACCAGCTTGGCTTTTACGTCACACGCAGCTTTCTTTGCTGCTTGTTTGGGCTCCAAGAAAGAAGCGTCCCCTCGTTCCCTTTTCCGTTCGCCCCCATCCAAATTCAACGGAGGTTGTTCATGTACCGCAGAATTCTTGCCCTGATATTGTCGCTTGCTCTGCTAATGCCCGGCCTTGCGCTGGCGGAGAGCCTGCCCTATGTGGAGGACTGCGCCCTGCTGCCCGGCCAAAGCGTGGAGCTGCGCTACTTTCTGCCTGCCAGTGGGCACGCATCGCTGCGCCTGACCACGCAGGGCGGCGCGGATGTGGCTGTCATCCTGTCCGAGCGCATGCTGCTGGGCGGGCTGCATGTGCTGACGCTGGACGAGCAGTTCTTTGCCGAGCCGCTGGCCGAGGGCGCGTATCGCCTGATCCTTACCTATGAGGGGCAGACGTATACCGCCGTGCTGACCGTCGGCAAGACTGCGCAGAGCGCGCAGCCGACGCCTGCTGCGTCCGCGCCGACCGCCATGCCCGCGCCGACCGCCGCGCCCGCGCCGGCCTTTGCCGATCAAAGCGCCAGCATTACGCCCGCGCATCTGAGCAGCTATCATCCGCAGCATACGGGCTGCTACTGGTGCACGCCCATGGATATTACCGACGAGTCTGCTGTGTGGGCCATGCTGACCGCGCCCATTCAGGTGGTGGATGTGGGGCAGAAGGAGCAGGTTGTGCTGCGCGCCGAGCCCAGCGACAGCAGCGAGGGCATCGGCGTGGTAACGGGCGCGTCTCAGGCTGTGCATGTGCTGGAAACCCGCAGCGACGGCTGGTCGCTGGTGGAAACGTATTCCAGCTCCTTCCATGATTCCAAGGTCAAGGCCTGGAACGCCTTTGTAACCGGCTATATCCGCACCAACAAGCTGAAAACCTATAATGTGCGTACCGATTACGGCATGATCATTGACAAACTGACCCAGTCGCTGTATATCTTTAAGGATGGCAAGCTCTTTACCACCCTGGCCGTATCCACCGGGCTGTATAACGAGCGCCAGCCTTATAACGAAACGCGCTCGGGCGAGTTTGTGATCATCTCCCGCGTGGGCGATTTCAAATCCGATAACCTGGTGTGCGGCATGGGCCTGCGCTTTAACAGCGGCGATTTGCTGCACGAGGTGCCGCACGTCAAAAATGCCGACGGCACCAAGAACTATAAAAACTGTGAGCCCAAGCTGGGCTTCCGCGCCAGCCATGGCTGCGTGCGCGTGCAGCGGCTGAAAAACGCCGACGGCATCAACATGACCTGGGTGTGGAATAACATCAAGGTGGGCACAAAGCTGGTGATCTGGGAGGACTTTGCCGGCCGGCAGATGGAAATCCCCGCCGATGAAACGCCGCTGTATTACAATCCGGACGGCGGCTCCAGCTATCACAGCACGGCCAACTGCAAGGGCGTAAAGGACAAGTATCTGCCCCTGACAGCCTTTACCTATGGCGAGCTGGAAACGGGCGCGTTTGCCAAGCTGACTGCCTGCGCCTACTGCTTCCCGCCCCGCCGCCGCGCGGACATCGAAGAAATCAACCGCGTGCACGAAACACAGTCTCCGGGCTTGATTTCGCTGCTGCTGGAAAGCAAGCAGTAAGCGGGAAAATGCCGGGCGCAGCCCTGTTTTGTATTCAATCTCCAATTCACTATAAGGAGCGAAAATCATGACCAACGCCTATTCCGTATCCCCGCAGCAGATTGTCAGCGACGCCGAGCGCTTCCTGCGCGCGCGCTATCATGTGGACTTTGCCAACGCGCATGATTTCCAGCTGCACGACGCCATTGCTCAGGCTGTGATGCTCTCCATTGCCCCCAAGTGGGCGCAGGATGAGCAGGATCTTCGCCAGCGCCGCCGCGCCTGCTATATCAGCGCGGAATATCTGATGGGTCGCCTGTGGCACAATAACCTGTGCTGCCTGGGCGTGTACAACGAGGTAGAAAAGCTGCTCAATCAGCAGGGCGCGCACCTGAGCGATATGGAGGATATCGAGGATGCGGCGCTGGGCAACGGCGGCCTGGGCCGCCTGGCCGCGTGCTATCTGGACGCCGCCGCCGCGCAGAATATCCCCCTGAGCGGCTATGGCCTGTACTATCGCTTCGGCCTGTTCAAGCAGTCCTTTGAGGATGGACGGCAGGTGGAAGCCCCCGACGATTGGACCAAGCATGGCGATCCCTGGTCGGTGCGCCGCGAGGATGAAAGCGTGATCGTGCGCTTTGCCAATTTCTCCGTGCGCGCCGTGCCCTATGATATGCCGGTGATCGGCCTGCGCGGGGTCATTCGCACGCTGCGCCTTTGGAGGGCCGAGCCGGTGGAGCCCATCGACATGCCTGCCTTTAACGACCAGAACTATGAAAAGGCCTCCCGTGAGGCGGTGCGCGCGGCGGATATGACCGCCCTGCTCTATCCGGGCGACAGCAAGCGCGCGGGCAAAACGCTGCGCCTGCGCCAGCAGTATCTGCTGTGCAGCGCCACGGTGCAGGATCTGCTGCGTCAGTGCCCCCAGCGCGAGCGCTTTGCCGAGCAGTTTGCTGTGCAGCTCAACGACACCCATCCCACCATGGCCGTGCCGGAGCTCATTCGCATCCTGACCAGCGAGGGCATGGACTTTGAGCAGGCGGCGGAGATCGCCTTCCGCGCCTTCTCCTTTACCAACCATACCGTGATGCCCGAGGCCCTGGAATGCTGGAGCGAAAGCCTGATGCGCGCCGTCGCGCCCGAGCTGATTCCCATCATCCGCCGCCTGGACGAGCGCCTGCGCGCGCAGGGGCACGAGGGGCTGTACATTGTGGAAAACCACAGCATCCACATGGCCAACCTGGCCGTCGCCTGCACGCACTGCACCAACGGCGTGGCTGAGCTGCACACCCATATTCTCAAGGAGCGCGTGTTTGCCGACTGGCACCGCGCCTATCCCGATCGACTGCAGAACGTGACCAACGGCATCACGCCCCGGCGCTGGCTGGGGGTGTGCAATCCCGAGCTGACCGCGCTGCTGAGCGACACGCTGGGCGGGGATGATTTTCTGACCGATCTTGCGCGTCTGGGCGCGCTGCGCGAGCATCTGGACGACGCGCTGATCGACCGCTTTATGGCCGTCAAGCGCCAGAAAAAGGCGCAGTTGCGCGCGTATATCCGGGCGCACGAGGATGTGGATCTGCCTGAAAACTTCCTGTATGATGTGCAGGTAAAGCGCCTGCATGAGTATAAGCGCCAGCTGATGAACGCGCTGTCGCTGGTGGATCTGTATAACTGCCTGAAGGAGGACGAAGACTTCCGCGCGGCCTTCCCGCCCGTGGCGGTGATCTTCGGCGCCAAGGCGGCGGCCGGGTATGACCGCGCCAAGAGCATCATCTATTTCTGCAACAAGGTGGCCGAGCGCATCAACGGCGATCCCGAGGTGAACGACCGCCTGCGCGTGGTGTTTGTGCAAAACTACAATTGCTCCTATGCCGAGCGCATCATTCCCGCCGCCGACCTGAGCCAGCAGATTTCGCCCGCGGGCACCGAGGCCAGCGGCACCGGCAACATGAAGCTGATGCTCAACGGCGCAATCACCCTGGGCACGCTGGACGGCGCGAACATCGAAATCGCCCAGCAGGCCGGGCAGGAGAATGAATACATCTTCGGCGCGACCGCGCAGGAGATCGACGCGATCCGCGAAACCTACAACCCCAACGATATTTACCGCGCCAGCCCGCGCATCCGCCGGGCGGTGGACGCGCTGGTGGACGGCAGCATCTGTGAGCCGGATGCGGGCCTGACCGAGCTGCACGACGCGCTGCTCAAGGGCGCTAGCTGGCATCGCCCCGATCATCACTTCCTGCTGCTGGACTTTGCCGCCTATCAGGCTGCGCGCCTGCGCGCTTATATGGAATACAAGGACGAGCCGCGCGCGTTTGCCCGCAAATGCCTGCTCAACATTGCCGGCGCGGGCCCCTTCAGCGCCGACCGTGCGGTGCGTCAATATGCCGAAAATATCTGGCGCGTATAACCGTGCAATTGATTTTCACTTGATCTTTGCATGCTATGCTGAATTGAACAAGACCTGACATGTCGCCAAAGGGAGGGGTTCTTCATGCTGTTTTCTATGGTTGCCATTGGCTCAACGGGTGATGTACGCCCGTATATTCTGCTGGGCCGCGAGCTGCAGCGCCGCGGGCATCAAACGCGGCTGATCGCATTCGCTCCCTTTGAGGAGGCGGCGCGCCAGGTGGGCATGGATTTTCTGCCGCTGCCGGGCAGCCTGCACCACTATATGGAAAGCCTGATGCGCCCGGGCAACATGGCCGTTACCTTCCTGCCGCAGCTGCAAAAGGCCATCGCGGGCTGCAAGGATGCGCTGATGGATTCCATCCTGACGGGCAGCCAGGGGGCGGATGCGATCCTGTCCACCTTCAGCCTGTCGGCGGTGAACGCCGTGGCTGAAAAGCTGCACATTCCCTATATCCAGACATACTATTTCCCGCTGGATCCCAACGCTGATTTCCCGTTGCCGCTGTTCCCCCAGCTGCCGGGTAAGCGCTATGCCGGGGCGAGTTATCGTATCAGCTGGCTGGCCATCAACGCCTTTGAGCGCCACATGCTGGCCGATTGGCGCAAAGCACAGGGCATCGAGGCTCCGCCGATCAAGAGCGAACCGATCCTGACGGTGGACGGGCATCGCGTGCCTGTGCTGTATGCCATCAGCCCCAAGCTTCTGGAGCGTCCGTCAGACTGGGACGACAACATCTACATGACGGGTTTCTGGCAGGAGGAAAGTGAGCAGGCCGAGCCTGATCCCGAGCTGCAAGCCTTCCTGGATGCAGGCGACGCGCCGGTGTACATTGGCTTTGGCTCCATGGTGTCCAGCGATATGGAAAAGATTTTTGACAAGGTGGTTGCCGCCCTGCGCGAGACGGGGCTGCGCGCCATCGTGGACGGCGGCTGGAGCAGCGATATCCTGCCGGCTGAAAAGCTGCCCAACGTCTACTATCATACCGGCTATATCAATCATGGCTGGCTGTTCCCGCGCATGCGCGCTGTGGTTCACCATGGCGGCGCGGGCACCACGGCTTCGGGTCTGCGCGCGGGCCGTCCCACGCTGATCATTCCCTTCTGCGGTGAGCAGGCGTTCTGGGGGCATCAGGTGTATCAGCGCGAGCTGGGGCCCAAGCCCATTCAGCGTTCGCTGCTGACTGCCAGCAAGCTGGCCGATGCGCTGCGCGATCTGTGCTGCGATGCACGTTATGCGCAAAACGCCGCTCAGATGGGCGAGATGCTGCGCCAGGAGGATGGCGTGGGCTGCGCGGCGGATCTGATTGAAAGGCTGATCCGCGAGTGGTAACGGAAACCGAAGCATAAAAAACGGCTGACCGGGTGAAATCCGGTCAGCCGTTCTATATGTCTGCCGCGCTGCTCAGCCGCGTTCCAGCTTGGTGGTGTAGAGCAGGCCCATATCCCACAGCATGGAGCTGGACAGGTACTTGTCGCGGATATCGCGGGAGCCGATGAAGGCCTTTTCGGTATCCTGCCAGGTGACGTTGATATCCTCAGGCTGGGTGGGCATGCCCAGATCGCGCATCATGGCGGCGATGCTTTCGCAGGAGGGCAGCTCTTCATCGATGATGCGCAGGATGTCGTCCCAGTGCGCGATGATCTTGTCCAGGCGCTTGGCGTGACGGGCAGGATCGTTCTTGTGGAACACGGTGTGCTCCTGCAGGATGACGGTTTCGGCGGCCTTGCCGAAGATATCGCGGATCATGGCCTGCCACTGTTCGTCGGTGAAGGACTTGATAAAGTCCTCGGCTACCTTGCGGTCAGGATGCATCTTGCGGATCTGTTCATACAGCTTGAGCGTCAGCAGCGTCCCCACGCCCACCTGGATGCCGTGCAGTTCGTAGGGCGTACCGCGGTCCAGCGCCATCATTTCCCACAGGTGGCTGAAGTAATGCTCCAGACCGCTGGCGGGGCGCGAGATGCCCGCGTAGCTCATCGCAACGCCGGAAAGCACCAGGCCCTCGACAGTGGCCTGCACGGCCTTTTCATCGCGGGTCTTGAGGCCGGGGGCGTTTTCAACGATCTTTTTCAGGGAGGCGCGCATCAGCTGGGCGATGTTTTCGCAGTAGTATTCGCCGGTGACCAGATTGGAGATGCGCCACTCGCAAATGGCGATGTACTTGGCCAGCATATCGCCGAAGCCCGCCCACAGCATGCGCATGGGGGCGTTCTTGATGATATCGATATCGCAGATGATCGCGCGGGGAGCGCCGTCATACAGGGACACCTTGATGCGCTCGCAGATCATGGAGGAGGAGTTGCTGGCATAGCCATCCATGGAGGGAGCGGTGCCCACGATCAGCTCTTTCACGCCCACCTTGTGGCTGAGCACCTTGCAGCAGTCGTTCACCACGCCCGAGCCGATGCCCATCACGCCGTCGCAGGTGACGTCATAGTGCATTACCAGCGAGCCCATGGCGTACTCGTCCGGCTCCACATGCTCAAAGGGGAAGCAGTACAGGGTATATTCGATGCCGGCCTGCTTGAGCACGGGCTCCACAAAGGACCAGGCAGCCTTCTTGGTGTTTACATCGCAGACGATAAAGGGCTTGGTGCAGCCGATGGCCTTCAGGGCCTCGGGGATATGGCGGACGGCACCGGGCTCGATGGCCAGATAATCCATCTTCATTTCATGATGGCGGCCGCACGCGCAGTCATGACCGCCCTTGGCGATCAGCGTATTCAGGGAAGCATCGGCGAAGTTAATCATTATCACTCACGTTCCTTTGCTGTAATTGAAGGTGAAATTTATCACCATATCTATTGTATTCTCTTATACGTGCTTTGTCAATTGCTGTCACGAGGATTGAAGAATCATCGGCAAGAATTGCAGAAGTGAACAAAGTCAATCAAAAATGCATTGCAAAACATCGCCCGCCGCGCTATAATAAAGCTCAGACCAAAGCGCGGGGGAGGATGCGGGCATGTTTGAAGAGGAGCGTCATGAGCAAATTGTGCAGCTGCTGAAGGGCGGCCGCATGGTATCGGTGGGCGAAATTGCCAAGCAGCTGTTTGTCAGCGAGGCCACCGTGCGGCGCGATCTGACCGCTCTGGAGCGCGCGGGCGTGCTGCGGCGCGTATACGGCGGCGCGGTGCTGACCGGTGCAAACCGCGACGTGCCCCTGCTGATGCGTGAAACCGAGGCACAGGAGGCCAAGCAGCATATTGGCCGCATCGCCGCCGGATTGGTGCATGAAAACGATGTGATCATCCTGGATGCGTCCAGCACGGTGTACAGCATGATCCCATACTTGAAGGATTTTAAAAACGTGGTGGCTATCACCAGCGGCCTTAAAACCGCCCTGGCGCTGGGAGAAAGGCACATTAAAACGTATCTGACCGGCGGGCTGATGATTGATAACTCCTATTCCATGATCGGCGGGTACGCGCGGGATATGCTGGAGACGATCAACGCCGACGCGGTGTTCTTCTCCTGCCGGGGCGTATCGGCGGACGGGCGGATGACGGATTCCTCGGTGGAGGAATGCGAGCTGCGCAAGCTGATGTTTCGCCATGCCAAGCGGCGTGTGCTGATGGCTGCGCATAACAAGATTGGCCGCGATTATTTTTATGTGCAGGGGCATGTGAGCGAGATTGACGATATCGTCAGCGACGGCCCGCTGCCTGTGTGCTTTTCTCAGCCCGGCGCGGATGGCCGCGCGCCGCAAATTCACATCGGCTAATTGTTACAACTTTTTACATCTTTTTGGATTGACAGGCATAGAATATGCTGTATAATGAAATTGATCCTTGTTTTCTCATAAATGGAAATCATGAATCCAGAAAGGTGTGAATAATGATGAAGCGCAAGTTCTTCTCTATCCTGGCTCTGGCTCTGATGCTGTCCCTGCTGACGGGCGTTGCGCTGGCTGACAGAGCCTATCGATTCACCGATAATTACCCCCTCTATGTGGTGGATAGCTACAGCCCCAGCGGCTATTGCTACATGTACGACCGTCCCACCAGTACCTATGGCAACAACCTGGGCCGCTATAACAACGGCGAAACGCTGAAGGTGATCAGCACCAAAACCGGCAACGAGTTTTATCTGGTGGTGGATCGCAACAACCAGGTGGGTTATGTGAACGGCGAATGCCTGATTCCTTACGGCACCAGCCGCGACTACCCCGTGTATTATGTGGACAGCGTGCAGCCCCTGGGCTATTGCTACATGTATGACCGTCCGTCCAGCACTTACGGCGAAAACCTGGGCCGTTTCAATAACGGCGAGCGCTTTGAGGTGCTCAACTGGAATGCCGACCGCAACTATGCCTATGTCTACTCCCTGACCACTGGTCAGGTGGGCTATGTCAACAAGTCCGCCCTGGTCAAGGAGGGCGAGATGGCCTATCACCAGACCGCTACCATCACCAGCGAAATGGGCTATCTCTACCTGTATGATCGTCCGTCCAGCAGCTATGGCGAGAACCTGGGCCGCTATGAAAACGGCGAAAAGGTGTATATTCTCAAGTGGCGCTACAACAGCAACTATGCCAAGGTGAAGACCGAGGACGGCAAAACCGGTTATACCCAGATGAGCCGCCTGACGCTGAACTGAGCAAACGGCTACTGACAGCCTGATAAACCTAAAACCGTGATATGAAACGTGCCCCTTCCGGCGTGCTGGAGGGGGCACGTCTTTTTTTCGAGGAAAACACTTTAGCGATGGCAGTGAAATCAATGCTTGCCAAGTAGATAACAAGCAAGGTGCAACGGCATTATTCATGCACTGTATCATCATTATTATCCATGAAGAGGAAGTCAACGAGGGGCATCGCTTTTATCATCCAGCTATGTAAGCGAAACAGCAAGAGTTGCTTAGAAAAAAGCTTGTTACAGCTAACACGTTAATCAGCGGACAGCGTCTTTGAACTTTGCTTAGAGAGAAGATAGACAGTTGCATATAGCTGCTGTAGATTGAGGTGAATGGTATGGTGTTTCAGACAAAAATACCGGGGGCAGTCTTTTTTAAGACTGCCCCCGGATTGAATATTATTGCTTATTCAGCGGGGATGAAGGCGGGGATTTCGCCGGTGGACACAACGATACCGGATACATAACCGATGCCGCAGGCGTCCGCGTCGGCGTTGGAGCCCAGACGGTTGGTGCCGTGGATACCGCCGGTGACTTCGCCAGCCGCATACAGGCCGGGGAGGACGTTGCCGTAGATGTCAACAACTTCAGTTCTGGTGTTGATCACCAGGCCGCCCATGGTGTGGTGGACGGAGGGGAACTGAGGCAGCGCATAGTAGGGGCCATTTTCGATCTTAACCATGGTCTTGGCCATGACCTTGCCGAAGTCCGGATCCTTCATGCTGTCGATGTAGCTGTTGTGGGCGGCAACGGTGGCTTCCAGATTGGCAGCCTGCACGGCGGGATACTGACCCTTGATGGCGAAAGCGTTGATCTTGTCAGCCAGTTCAGCCAGGGTGTCAGCCTTCAGAACGCGGCCGCTGGCCACGCCTTCTTCGATTTCGTTATGATAGGCGAAGGGAGAAACCACGTCTTCGGTGAAGATGCAGTAGGTGGAGATGAAGCCAGAGTTGGCGGCAGCGTTGGCGCACACGTCGCGGCGGTCGCCTTCGTTGACGTAGCGGTTGCCCTGCCAGTCAACATAGATAACGCCGTAGGAGGGGCCGGTGAAGGGCCATACAGCATACTTATCCAGGACGCCGGTGTTCGGATCGGCCCAAGGATAACGCTGGATGTTGCTCATCTGGGTGGTGTTGGCGCCGATGGCCTGAGCCAGGTAGATGCCTTCGCCAGTGGAGGCAGCCTTGATGTTGGTGGTGGGCAGGTCAGCGTTCAGGTAGGGAACCTGGGTCTCGCGCATCTGAACGTTGGAGGAGAAGCCTCCGGTGGCCAGGATGACGCCCTTCTTGGCTTCGATGGTCTTGTAGCCATCGGCAGTCGCCACGCGGATACCAACAACCTTGTTGGCCTCGTCGCGGGTGCGGTAGATTTCAACCATCTTGGTTTCCAGCTCGATGGTGGCGCTGGTCTTCTTGAGGATTTCCAGCTGCAGGTTCGTGATGTCGGAACCAACCTGGTTCTCGGTCACGTAGGTGCGGTAGCCATAGTGTCCACCGGGACGGGCCAGGGTGTCGCGGATGACCAGACCGTTGTCCAGCAGGATGTTGAAGTATTCGGGAGAAGCGTAAACCATCTCGCGAACCAGCTTGATGTTGCTCATCTGGTCGCCGCCGTTCATGGTGTCTTCGATGTGCTTTTCAGCGGTATCGGGCACCAGGTCGAACTTCTTCTGCAGCTCGGCAGCCACCTTGGAGGTGTAGGAAGCGTACTGGCCGCCGTTGATGGCGGAGTTGCCGCCGGTGGTGGAGAGCTTCTCAACCAGCACAACGGAGGAGCCGTTTTCCACAGCGCCGTAAGCAGCCGCCAGACCGGCGAAACCGCCGCCGACGACGACTACGTCGTAGGACTCATCCCAGGTCGCGGGAACTTCGAAGGAACCCATGACGGGGAAGTAATCGGGAGCAACCACGGGAGCGGACTCCACGGGCTTGGAGAAGGCGGCGATGTCAGCGCCGGCAGCTTCCAGCGCGGCGGTCACAGCCTTGACAACGCCCTCGGAGGAGCGGGTGGCGCCGGAAACGGCGTCAACGGCGATGGACTGAGCCGCAACGATGGCAGCGGGCAGCTTTTCCAGCGCGGGCCAGCCGGGAGCGGTCTCGTTGTGAGAGGTAACCTTGATGTCTTCAATCGCGGTCGCGCTGACGGTGACTTCGACAGTCAGGCCATCGAACATACCGGTAGCAACGCCGGTGTAGGTGCCCGGGGTCATATCCGCCATGGCAGCGGAGGAGACCAGCATAACCAGGCAGAGCACGAGGGCGAAGAGCTTGAAGTTCTTCATGGGTGTTCTCCTTTCGTTTTCCTATTTTCATAGGAGCGGTCAAATTACGATAATATTATATCGAAAACTTTTCTGCCCGGCGAACGAAAAGCGGAAACGAACCATTCGAAAAACCGAAATAATACATTTTTAGAACAATCTGGAAAGAGTATTCGCCCGACGCGGCGGCTCTTGTATTCCGCATCGCCATGTGATAGTATTAAATAGGAAAATATATCGAAAGCCTGCGGAGGAAATGATCATGAACAAGGCTGTGCAGATCAGAAAGGTACGAGCGGGCGACGAGCAGGCCCTTGCCTATGTGCAAACCGAAAGCTGGAAGGCGGCCTTTAAGGAAATCGTTCCTGCCGATTTGCTTTCAAAATGCACGCAGCTTGAGCGCGCCACCGCCATGTATAAGCGCCTTTTAGCGGAACAGAAGGGAAACGGCTATATGCTGGAACTGGATGGAAAACCGCACTGCATTGCCTGGTGGGATGCAGCCAGGGACGCGGACATGGCGGGATTTGCCGAGCTAATCTGCATTCATTCGCTGAAAGCCGGCTGGCATCAGGGATACGGCAGTCTGATGATGCAGCAGATCCTTGCGGATGTGAAAAGCGCGGGCTATGCCAAAATCCTGCTTTGGGTGTTTGACAGCAATGTGCGCGCAATCAAATTTTACGAAGCGCATGGATTTGTCGCCAGCGGGAGAAAGCAGTCTGCTTTAGGCGCTGTGGAAGAAATGTATATCAAAGAGCTATAAGATTTCTTGCCCATCCTGCCATCATCAAATCGTCTGTGTCGGCGTGCGCGGATTGGGACGTTATATTGTTCCCAAGCTGCTGCGGCGAAAAAGGCAAAAGGCGCGGCTTTCATAGCCGCGCCTCAGATTGTCAAAAAAGTCTCGCTTAAACTCTTGGGATGCATGAAGGGGCCGCAGCCCCTTCATATATAATCCGCAGCAGCGACATG
>ERZ827150.4612-NODE-4612-length-11919-cov-3.127360_pt1 | contig 11919 bp, 10 predicted proteins | sample MGYA00519779_ERZ827150 | MGnify/ENA primary metagenome ERZ827150 (study PRJEB31778, sample SAMEA3449267) | human gut metagenome | biome: human gut; feature: human-associated habitat; material: faeces | place: United Kingdom | collected 2010/2012 ...
TAGAATCAGTAAATGAGATAAAAGAGTTGATGGAAAAGTCCTCCAAGTTTATCTCGATCAGTGGATTAGCGGCTATTATGGCCGGAGTTTACGCACTAGCGGGTACATACATCGCCACTTGCCTTGTTACCCCGGACACAACATTAATCGTAGCCTTGAAGCTGATGATTATGGTAGCCATCCTTGTATTGGCAGCTGCCGCTGTCACTGCCGGCATATTGTCTTACAACAAGTCCAAAAAGCTGCGACAAAAGTTTTTCAGCAAGCTGACCTATCGGGCATTATGGAATTTTTCACTTCCGATGCTGACCGGAGGTGTTTTATGTATTTCCATCCTTATGCACGAGTATTATGACATCCTGGCTTCTGTCATGCTTCTATTTTATGGGCTGGCACTGGTCAACGTTTCCAAGTTTACTTATTCCAGCATCGTATGGTTAGGTTATGCTTTCATCTGTTTGGGCGTCGTAGACTGTTTTTGGGAAGGTCATTCATTATTGTTTTGGACCATCGGTTTCGGCGGTTTCCATATTCTTTATGGCATATTGTTCTATTTACACTACGAAAGAAAGAGATCATAAATGATAGAAGCATTCCAATATATTAATAAAGCATTCGAAAGCAAGGTCCGGCTCGGTATCATGGCTATTCTGATGGTAAATGAGGAAGCTGATTTCAATTTTCTGAAAGAACAGCTCTCTCTGACCGACGGCAATCTTGCCAGCCATACCCGTGCCCTGGAAGAACTGGGATATATCGTATGCAACAAAAGTTTTGTCGGACGAAAGCCACGGACTGTTTTTCAAGCAACCCCGCAAGGCAGAGAAGCTTTCAAATCTCATATTGAAGCTTTAGAGAAATTTCTAAAATCAAAATAAATAATTCATCAAAACACTACTGGCTTATGGACGGTTTCAATGAAAATTCAAACGAGCAACAAGCACAGCAACCTATGGGATGCCTTCACCGTTTCTCCAAAACAATCAAAGTGGTCATCATCGGGGGATTAATCCTTCTTCTGATGATTCCTATGTTCATGATTGAAAATCTTATTTCCGAACGGGGACGCACGCAGGAAGAAGCAATCAATGAGGTAAGCGAGAAATGGAGTCTCGCACAGACCGTCACCGGCCCTTATCTGAATATCCAATATCCGGTGGTTACAGAGAACAACGGAGAAAAAAAGGTATCAATCAAAGACCTGATACTCTTCCCCGACGAACTTTTGATTAACGGGCAACTAAAGACCGAAATCCTGAAAAGAAGTCTCTATGAAGTCAATGTGTATCAATCGGAACTGACTCTGAAAGGTTCTTTCAGCTCGGAAGAACTGATAAAGAGCAGAATAGATATGGGGCAACTGCAATTCGACAGAGCCGCTATTTGTCTGAATCTGACCGACATGCGTGGTATCAGCGAACAGATTAGTATCACCTTCGGAGATTCCGTCTATGTATTTGAGCCGGGAATGGATAACAGAGGGATTGATAATACGGGCGTACATGCCATTGCGGATTTATCGGAACTGAAGAACAATAAGAAATTGCCTTACGAAGTAAAAATCAAACTGAAAGGCTCGCAATCCATTAACTTCATCCCATTGGGTAAAACAACCCGCGTCGACTTGAAAGCCAATTGGAACACACCGAGCTTTACAGGAAGCTATTTACCCAATAACCGGGATATTACCGAGAAAGAATTTTCGGCACAATGGCAAGTCTTGAACTTGAACCGGAATTACTCACAAGTAATGATTGACTATACCAATTTTAATATTAAAAATATAGATAATTCCAGTTTCGGCGTCAATTTCAAGATTCCGGTAGAGCAGTATCAGCAATCCATGCGTTCCGCAAAGTATGCTATCCTGATTATCCTGTTGACATTCGGCGTTATCTTCTTCACTGAAATTATGAATAAAACCCGTATTCATGCTTTACAGTATTTGTTAGTGGGATTGGCACTCTGTCTATTTTACAGTTTGCTCCTCTCCTTCTCCGAACACATCGGCTTCAACCCTGCCTATCTGTTATCTGCTACACTGACTATTATACTGGTAGGCGGATATATGTTTGGCATCACCAAGAGAAAGAAACCTTCATTAATCATGTCTGGGTTATTGGGAGTACTCTATCTTTATATATTTGTCCTTATCCAGTTAGAGACTTTTGCTCTGTTGACAGGCAGCTTGGGATTATTTATTATCCTGGCAATGGTGATGTATTTCTCAAAGAAAATAGATTGGTTCAATGAATAATCAGCTTTTCTTCTGAAACACTTGACAAATGGCTTTTTATTTTGTATCTTTGAGGAAACAAAAGCAATAAGAGGAATGAAAAATATAAGAAAAATAGAGACATAAACAGCCTTTAAACTGATACATTTCAGTATTAGCACAGATATATTATAGGGCAATGATCTAACGTTCATTGCCCTATTTCGTTTATATTTTTACTTAATCCATTCTATCGAATCTCTAAAAACGCTCAAAATAGTTTTTAATAAACTCTGATACCGTTTATAATAAACTATCACAAAGTTTATTATAAACAGAAAGTACGTTTATTAAAAGTGAAGTCTTTAATTGTAAAAATTGAGAAACACGGTTTCATACAATAGGAGGCTATAAATAAACCGTTCATTCATACAGTAACATAAACGAACAAAATCCTTCATTCCACCCAAACGATTGAACTTCCTTCACTCACTACACACTAAAATGTTTTCTTCAAATATATCATATCCACCAACTGCACACCATCCTCATACATCGGATGATCGTAGTTGTCAGTAAAGAAATTCTTTATCCGGTGAGAAATCGCAAAACCACAATGTTCATAGAATGATCTGGAAGAAGGCACATCTCCTGTGCCCACCAACATTTCAGAGCACTTCCCCTGATAATATTCAAATAAAAACTCTATTAAACGTTTTCCGTACCCCTGTCGTTGGAAGAAAGGAACAGTAGCAATATTCTTGATTTCATAAACACCTTCTCCCTCACGTGTCACCACACAAAGAGCTTTCAACCCGTCATCATAAAGAACAAACATATCACCGCGTTCCAAATATCGGTCAATCATACTTTCTTGTTCATCAGCCAAGAGTAACAATTCGAGGAATTCTTTCTTATCTGAAATTACTTTCTTTATCTCCATGTTTTTAAATATTGAATAGCTCTCCTCGCAAAGATATAAAAATATCACAGTGCAAACAAAAACACCATATAAATAAGTATATCTTTGTAATATGAAAAATCAAAAGCAGAAACAACCTTGTACTATGTGAAAAATACCATTAAATAAGAGCACCGAAAAATTACGGAATGGAATTTTTTACGATGCATAATGACAGATGAGGAGTTTACAAATATTAAGTATGAGTGTATAGGGAATATTCATACAACCGCCTATTATTAATCATTTTTTCTATGTTCCAAAATCGTATTCATATTCTCCAAGGCCCACCCTACTAATCCTTCAATATGAGGAATCAGAGTCCCTCCCGTATCCGTCAAGTTATACTCTACACGAGGAGGTACTTCCGCATACACTTTCCGCTCCACCAATCCATCGGATTCGAGTGTACGAAGAGTGACCGTCAACATTCTCTGAGAAACATCTCCTATTGTCTTATGAATGTCGCTAAAACGCATAGTACCATTGGCATTCAAAGTGATAAGCACCAGCATCGACCACTTATCTCCCAAGCGGCTGAGCACATCTCTAACTGGACAATTTCCTGTCGGGTGAAAGTTTTTCATCTTTTTAACGTTTTGTATTATACTGAGTTTCAACAATAGTTACTTCCATGTAACTTCCTTATTCAGAGGTGCGTTCTTGCTTTTCTCAACAAAGGAAGATACATTTGCATCACAAAAGTAATAAACTTACTAATAATAACTATTGTTTCATTTAAATAATTATGATTATGGCAAAGAAAGTTGCAGTTTTAGCAGTGAATCCGGTAAATGGTTGTGGATTATTCCAATATTTGGAAGCGTTTTTCGAGAATGGCATTTCATATAAAGTATTTGCCGTATCGGATACGAAGGAGATTAAAACAAATTCAGGAATCAGTCTGACAACAGATGATGTGATTGCTAATTTGAAAGGACATGAGGATGAGTTTGACGCATTTGTTTTCTCATGCGGAGACGCTGTACCTGTATTTCAGCAGAATGCAGACAAACCTTATAATATAGATCTAATGGAAGTTATCAAAACTTTCGGAGATAAGGGCAAAATAATGATCGGACATTGTGCCGGTGCAATGATGTTTGACTTCACAGGGATAACGAAAGGTAAGAAAGTGGCTGTTCATCCGTTAGCCAAACCGGCTATCCAAAACGGAATAGCTACCGATGAAAAATCAGAGATTGACGGTAACTTCTTTACTGCACAGGATGAAAATACTATTTGGACAATGTTACCACAAGTTATTGAAGCACTGAAATAAAGCCAAATGACAGGAATATATAACAATAAATGTAAACAAACAAATTAACTCAACGCAGTCTGTTTATAGAGAAGCGCGTTCCTTTAAAAGAAACAATGCATTTCTCGGTGTGCAACAGGTCGTTCCTTTTAAAGGAATGACCTGTTGATTTAAAAAGCAAAAACGCCTCATATACGATACTATAAATCAATAAGATAGAATTTTCCGTGACCGATACAGGAATGGGCATTGCTCCTGATAAAGTTAACCAAGTGTTCGACCGTTTTGTAAAGCTGAATACCTTCTCGAAAGGCACAGGCTTAGAGTTGTCTATTTGCAGAAGTATCATCGAACATCTTGGCGGTACTATCGGAGTGATTACCCTATAAGCAGACAGAAGCCATAGAAAAAGCTCCTCAAAAAGAAAATCAAAGTATTACAATCGCAAAAGATAAACTAATAATTCTAATTGCAGAAGACAATGAAAGTAATTACAAACTGTTCGAGTCGATACTAAAATATGATTACCACTTAATACATGCCTGGGACGGACAAGAAGCCGTAAATATGTTCAAGGAATATGGTCCGCAAATTGTATTAATGGATATCATGCAGAAACGCATTATCTTATTGTAAAAGCGAGGCTTAATAATTCAGCCACACCTTGAAAGCCGCTATCTTGTCTTTGCTGACTATGATTTTATCTTTAAATGGTGGCAGGACGTGTACAACCGCCTTACCTAAAAAATAGGGTTCGATACGCTGAATGGCATCTACCGAAACAAGTGTCTGGCGATTGGTTCGAAAGAAGACATCAGGATTCAATTGTTCGCAGAGTTTATCCAAAGCAAAGTCCAAAACATATTCTCTATTATTCTTGGTAACTACAAAAGTGAGCTTGTTCTCCGAATAGAAATAGGCAACATCACTTACCGCCAAAGTAAAAAGTTTATTACCGGAAGAAATAAGAAATCGGGTGCGATATTTTTTATTCTCTACCACCGGAAGCTTCTGCGTATCAGACAAACTTTCCAACACCTCCAGTATCCGGCTCTCCCGATTAAAATCACGGATATATTTCTCTGTGAGACTCTCGAAACGTTCGATAGTCTGCAATAAACGTTCCTGATGAATCGGTTTCAGCAAATAGTCAATGCTATTCACCGCAAAAGCACGGACAGCGTACTCGTCATAAGCGGTGGTAAAAACAATCATACTATCCGGCCGAGCTTGTTCAATCAACATAAATGAATTGCCGTCCGTCAACTGAATATCCAAAAATAAAAGTTCCGGATGAGGATTCACACGAAACCATTCAACGGATTCTTCGATAGTACCGGGCAGAATCATCACCTCCCAATCCGGGCGAAGCGACTGTATCATCTCATGTAGCAAACGTGCCGCCGGCACTTCATCTTCTATTATTGCAGCTTTTATCTTATTCATGAAAGCAAGGGAATTTTTACGGTAAATTTATCAGATTCATTTTCTATCACAATATCCTGATTACAAAGGAGCTTATAACGGGCGGAAAGATTTTTCAGCCCCATTCCCGAAACGACTCCGCATTTTTTTGGCCGAATCGGATTACAGATTATCAGAGTCGGAGGTTCTTCTACATTACACAGCTCGATAACCATTGGTTTCCCCGAATGGATCACATTATGCTTGATTACATTTTCGACCAATAGCTGAAGCGTCAAAGGCGGCATCTTCATCTCTTTCCACTCATCCGGCACATTGTTGTGGACATAAATGCAATCACCCAAACGAACTTGATGAAGAAAAATATATGAATCAAGAAAACCAAGCTCATCCTGCAACGTCACCAATCGCTGATTCTGACACTGGAGAGTATAACGATATACGTCGGAAAGATGTTGTGTGAAGAGTTCTGCATTTTTAGGATTATATCTGATTTCTGAAATCAACGTATTCAAACTATTAAACAGAAAATGGGGGTTTAGCTGGTTTTGAAGAGCTGTATAGCGTGCTATGTTATTTTCTTCCTGCAAAGCAGCCGCCTGTTTCTGCAATTTGAGGGTATGCTGCATAGAACGGTTGGCAAGCAGCAAACCTAAAATCACCAGTTCCACCAACCAAACTAATATCAAGATACGCCACCCGCCATTAGGAAAAACAAAAGGATGTGAAGCACCGACCAAGAATTTGGCAGTTACCAACAATCCATAATTGAGCAGAAAAAACATCAACATCACCATTGTATAAATAAAAATCAGTTTCCAACGACGATGAATATTCACCGAATACTGATTATCTACCCATGTAGTCAGCCGAATAGTAGAATATCCGAGCAAATTGAACGCAAGAATAAAAAACAGAAACATTCCTACCGAATATAACGCATCCGATACTCTATCGGAAAGTTCCGCATAGTTGGCTAGCAGGAAAAAAGAGAAAACGCCTAGCCCTGAAAACAGCGCACTATATGATATACGGTTCAATTTTATATTCATACGATTCTTTTCACACAAAGTTACTGCTTTTTAGCGATAATCATAACTATGGAGCGCTTTTATTAATTCCGAATAATGTCCTTGTGCAGCAGCTTTTGCCTGTACATAGTTCACCTGCGAAGTCTGCCGATAGGTTTGCGCATCAATCACTTCCACCACCGAAACTTTTCCTTCATTGTAGCGTTCTACTGCTTTTGCCTCATTTTCTTCTGCTTTAGCCAGCGAACTTTCACTCAAACGAACACGTTCAATAGCCTGTGACAATGCCTTACGCGCTACACTCACTTCTAATTCCACCCGGTCTACGACTTTATTTAGATTATCTTCCGCCATTCCGATACGGAAGGAAGAAACACGCTTCTCGCTTCTCCGTTTTCCCCATTCAAAAATAGGAACGGACACTTTAGCATAAACAGCGTAGTTTGGGTCTAAATCTTTCTTGAAATTGTATCCGGGAAATGAATAGCTACCTTCTACTCCCACATAGAATTGAGGTTTGAATTGCGAATCATTCAGTTTTTTTGTGCTCTCAGCAATACGAATTTTGTCATAAGCCATTTGTATTTCCGGACGTCCCATCCCGGTAGATAACCACAGAGAATCGCTGACAACTACTATCGGTATCTGCGCATCCAACTCCGTAGGCTGTTCCAGCCGGACACCAATCATTGAGTTTAATGCCATTCTGCCTGTTTCAAAATTACTTTGCGCCTGAAGTAATTGATATTCCGCTTCATTTAACTTCACTTCTGCCATTAACAGGTCCTGTGGGTCAACGAGTCCTACTTCTACCCTTTCTTTTATTGTTTTAACCAAGGCTGCTATCGAATTGCGAAAGTCTTCGGCGACATCAACAATTTCCTGCCGAGCAACGGCACTCCAATACTGAATATCCGTTTGGTAACAAACAGCATCATTCAGTGCTTTCGCCTGATTACCGGCCAAGGCCTGCTGATGTTGCGCCATACGGATGGACTCCAGTACACGCCCTCCCGTATAAACCGGTTGTAAAATAGACAGAGAACCTCCATAGTTTAAATTCTTTCCTTCCACTGTTTTCGACAACCCTATGGAAGGAATATCCAAAGTTAGTTCCATAGGATTTCCGGTGTATTGAAAACTGGCAGCACCGGAAAGTTTCGGTTTCAAATCGGCACGTGCAGATTTCTCTACTTCCATACTGGCAGCGATATTCTTTTCCGCTGCTTTCAAATCGTGATTATAGTCCAATGCCATAGTCCGATATTTCTCCAGCAATGTGCTTTGTTGTGCAAGAACCGGCAAAGACAAAAAGACGAAAGTACAAAACAACAGGCTAAATATTCCTTTTCTCATCTTCATTTTCCTTTTACTTTATAAAACATGGAATATAAGGCGGGGGTGACAAAAAGCGTTAATCCCGTAGCAAATGTCAATCCGAAAATTATAGTAACAGCCATTCCCCCGAAAGCAACATCAAACAACAATGGCACCATACCGAAAATCGTTGTTGTAGCAGCCATTAATACAGGACGGGTTCGGGAAACAGTAGCCTCAACAATGGATGTATATAAATCAATTCCACTCCGATGTTGAACATTTATCTCATCAATCAGCACAATTACATTTTTGATTATCATCCCAAGCAAACCTAACCAGCCGGCTATCGGAAAGAATCCAAAATCAAACCCTGTCAGCAACATACCAACAGCAATTCCTATCAAAGACAAAGGCAGAATGCAAAGAATGATAACCGGCTCGCGGAAATTGCCGAACAAGGCCACCAAAATGACTATCAATGCAAGAAATGCCAACGGAAAATATTTCGCAATAGCCTGCATCGCCTCCCCTTGATCTTTATATTGAGAATCCCAAAAGAAGGTGTATCCTTCCGGTAAGTGGATTTTCTCTATTTCTTTCCGTATTTCTCCATGTACCTCGGACATGGTGTAGCCCGGTTTCACCCCACACATGGCAGCCATTGAAAGTTGCCGGTTATATGTCCGTACCTGAGGAAATTCCCAACTTCTTTCTATTCGTTCCGTGACCTGCGAAAGCGGAGCCGATCTTTCTCCATTCCAAATTGAGAAATCTCCCAATGCATTGACATCAGTAATATCCACATCACCTGATTTCAACAAAACGGGTACCTTTTTCTCATCATCCCGGTAGATACCAACAGGCAGACCGTCATTGATTGATTTCACTGATTGCATCATCGAAGCCTTGGTGATACCTAATGCACCCGCCTTCACAGGATCATAAACCGGGCGAATTACCAACGACATATTTCCCCATTCATTACGTGCATCCGCTACTTTGGGATTTCGTCGCATCACTTCAATAGCTTGTCCCACCAATGAATCAAGTACAGCAGGGTCCGGGCCAAGAAAACGGGCTTCAATGACGGCCTCCGTCAAAGGACTCAATTCAAACTTATTCACTTTAATCAGAGGTTCGGGATATTTCAGCGAAATCGAATCTTGTAACCGGGTATGCAACTGACGGGAAAGTTCTGACGTTTTACATTTTACCAATATTTGTGCATAATTGGACTGAGGTCCAAAAGATACATTAGACAAGTAATAACGTGGCGGAGTTCTTCCTATATAAGTAGATACTATTTCCGTTTCCTCCTGCCCACGGATATATTCCGACATTTCCATTACCTGACGGTCCGTTTCTTCTATTTTTGTCCCTTCGGGTAACCATACATCCAATGTGAAGTACTGTTTATCCAACGCCGGTATAAACACCTTGGGAATAAACTTGAAACTCCAAGCCGCTAGCAACATCATCACAACCATGCATCCTATTGTTGCATACCGATGACAAATCACCCACCTCAATGCTGTACGAAACTTATCATAATATTTACCTGCAAAAAGAGCATCCTTTAGTTCGTCGGGTCTTGGCCGACGAACAAACTCCTGAATGAAGAAAGGAGTCTGCGTCAGCGCAAAGACCCAACTGAACATCAGCGAAACGCCGATAACTACAACTAAGGATGACAACAACTCACCGGTTATATGCGGTGAATAATATATAGGTAAAAAAGTTAAAATTGCGATAATTGTTGCCGCTAATAACGGTAATGCAGTTGAGGAACAAGCTCGCATTATGGCCACTCGCTTGCGCATCCCCCGTTGCATATTGACTAATGCCGAATCGGATACTACAATGGCATTATCCACCAGCATTCCCATTGCAATAATAATTGCAGCCAGTGACATACGCTGCAAAGCTATCCCTTGAGCCAACATCACAATCAGCGTTGCAAAAATGGAAAAGACCAGACCACTACCTATCAGGATACCATTTTTGAATCCGATAAAAAACAACAGAATGGCAACTACCGTCACAACGGAAATTATCAAATTCCAGATAAAACCTTGATTTGCCACAGCCGACTCGTAACCTTGGTCGTAAATTGTCTGTAACTCAAAGCCTTCGGGCATTGTCTCCGAAAATTGCTCAATTTTACCTTTTACAGCTTCCGCCATATTTACGACATTCCCAGTCGGTACGGTAGATATGGCAATACCCACCGCGGGACTCCCATTAATCCGCATTTTATTGCTCGGAGGCGTCTGATAACTTTCCTTAATCTCTGCAATATCCGCCAATCGAAAATGCTCTCCCGTACGTGATACGATAGTCAGATTCCGGATATCATCCAAAGAATAAAAATTTCCGGTAGATTCAATCCGTATTCTGTTTACACCCGCATCAATACCTCCTGCATCTACTACTCTGTTTTGGGCCTCGAAAGCACGGGAAATATCCGAAGGAGTAATACCGCTTCGCGCCATGACGGAAGGGGTGAGAATAACATCAATCGTCGGAGGTTGTACACCATAAATTTCGACCTTGGCTACGTCCTTTACTTTCAACAGTTCGTTTTTAATGAGTTTTGCCTGTTCTTCCAGTTCCCGATACGAATATCCTTCACCAGTCAGCCCATAAAAGACACCCAACACATCGCCAAAGTCATCGTTTACTACGGACGGACCTGCGTCAGCCGGTAGCTTAGATTGTACATCATTAACCTTCCGACGGAGTTTATCCCACAGTTGCTGCATTTCATCCGCACGAATTTCCTTCTTCACATAAACCGTTATCTTGGAAAGTCCTGCCCGGTTTTCTGTTTTAAGATAATACAATTCACCTAAAGACTGTATGGATTCTTCCAGCACATCAGTCACTTGTGATTGTACCTCGGAAGGAGAAGCACCCGGATATGGAGTTAATACCAATGCCTGTTTTATAGTGAACGGAGCATCTTCCAACTTTCCCATTTTGACATAGGAAAGTAGTCCTCCTCCTAAGACTAATAGTAAGAGCAGAATAGTCACCGACCTTTTCTGCAAGAAATATTTCACAAACTTCATACTTTCAAATTTACTTTTGAGCAGTGACCGGCATTCCTTGTTTCTGAGCCATGATTTCTACAGATGTTCCTTCTGAAAGGAAACGCAATTTACTGACAGCTACCGTTTCTCCAGCCTGTAATCCACCTTTCACTTCCACTTTCCCATTCGGAAGTAATTCACCTAAAACAATCTTTCTTTTCGAGACTTTTCCGGCAGCATTATCTACCGTCCAGACATAATCTCCTTCAGTAGGACGATGATTGAGAGCTGTTTGCGGTATGGTTATCATGGATGTCGTTGAAGGAGAAGGAAGATCAAGCAAAACCTTTCCGGAAACGCCCGCCGGCCATTCACCCTGTTTATTGGGTAATAATGCCGTCATCAGGAAAGACAGGTTATTCCGGGTAGTACTTTTGGAAATTTCTACCACTTTCGCCGGATATACAACATCAGAACCTATATCAAAGCGCACACTTACTTCTTTGATTTCTCCGGCCTGAAGTGCAATATCCTGTGTGACATAAGCTTCTATCTTTAATTGAGTAATATCAATAAAGGAGATGACAGGTTGAGTCGCTTTCACATCCTGATATTTCTCGATATACACTTCCCCGACATATCCGTCAAAAGGTGCAATCAACTGCGTATCATGT
>ERZ827150.4614-NODE-4614-length-11912-cov-2.625875_pt1 | contig 11912 bp, 5 predicted proteins | sample MGYA00519779_ERZ827150 | MGnify/ENA primary metagenome ERZ827150 (study PRJEB31778, sample SAMEA3449267) | human gut metagenome | biome: human gut; feature: human-associated habitat; material: faeces | place: United Kingdom | collected 2010/2012 ...
CTATCGGTGGTACAGCACAGGCTACAACCACTCGTATCAATACAGACTTTACCCTTGAGCAGAAATTGGATTTCATAACCAAAGGCTTAAATTTCCGTGGTACTATCTCTTGGGATAATGTTTTTGTTGAGACAGGACGAGGTATCAATGACTTGAATAATGAAGCCCAGACTAAGTATATTGATCCTGAAACAGGTCAGGTTACTTATGGTAAAGAACTTGAAGGAAATAATAAGTTTGATTGGCAGCAAGGTGTGAACTGGTCAACGGAAGGTGGTTCTATAGATAATAACCAGACTGTTCGCAACCTCTACTATCAGTTGCAGCTCAACTGGGCTCGCAAGTTCGGACAGCATGATGTTACAGCCATGGGCTTGTTCTCTCGTCAGGAGAATGCACGTGGTAGCGTGATGCCAACTTACCGTGAGGACTGGGCGTTCCGTGCTACCTATAGCTATGCAGGTCGTTATAACATCGAGTATAATGGTGCCTATAACGGATCAGAAAAGTTCAGCAAGGACAATCGTTTTGCCTTCTTCAATTCAGGTGCTATCGGATGGACCATCACTGAGGAAAACTTCATGAAATCTCTGCGTGACAATCACATCATCGATATGTTGAAGTTCCGTGCTTCCTATGGTGAGATTGGTGATGACAACATAGGTGACCCATTTGATTCTAGTCGTCGCTGGTTGTATATGAGTCAATGGGCGTATGGCGGCAAGACCACGATGGATCTCGACCATACAGAGAGCATCTATACATGGTATCGACAGAACACTCTTGGAAATGATAATGTGAAATGGGAAACAGTTAAGAAAACCAACTTCGGTATTGATTATGGTTTCTTGGGAGGCTTGATTACTGGTTCTTTGGATTTCTTCTGTGATCGTCGTAATGACATCTTGATTTTCGGCTCCAACCGTTCTGTTCCTTCTTATTTCGGAACGACAGCACCTACTATTAATAAAGGTAAGGTTCGTACCAGTGGTTACGAGTGGGAATTGAAACTTAATAAGGTGTTTGCTAATGGCTTGCGACTCTGGGGTAATTTCAATATGACCCATGCCAAGAATAAGGTGATTTTGAAGGATGATGCCCTCTTTACTCCAAATTATCAAAAGGAGGCAGGATTTGCCATGAATCAGTATCACTCTTATATAGATAAGGGCTTTATCAATAATATTGATGATTTGATAGGTTCTCCGGCGCACGACTCCAATGACAATCACCGCTTGGTTGGTGACTATTACATTGTTGATTTCAATGGTGATGGTGTTGTTGATAGCAGGGACTCGGCTCCTGTAGGTTATAGCAGTAGTCCGCAGAACACCTATAATGCTACTATTGGTTTCGAATGGAAAGGGTTCTCAGCTTTCGCTCAGTTCTATGGAGTAACTAATGTGACCCGTGACGTATCATTGACAAGCTTTGGTAATATGCTTGATAATGTTTATGATACTGGTACTTGGTGGAATAAGAATCAAAGCAATCCAGAATGTATCCTTCCTCGTTGGGGTGCCACTGCTTCAAGTTACACCTATGGTACACAATATATGTATGATGGCTCTTACATTCGTTTGAAGAATGTCGAGATTGCTTATACCTGGACCAAGGGTTGGATTAAGGCATTAGGCGTAAACTACCTCAAGATTTACTTGAATGGTAATAACCTCTGGCTTTGGACTCGTATGCCTGATGACCGTGAGGCAAACCTCGGTGGTGGTGGCTGGTTGGGAGCATACCCTACGGTTCGCCGCTTCAACTTAGGTGTTAAATTCTCATTGTAATTATTAAAGAAAATATTCAGATGAAAAATAAGATAAAGACATTATTGTTGACGGGATGCGTCTCGCTGGCTCTCGGTACTTCGCTGAGTTCTTGTCAAGACTACTTGGACAAGGAGCCAGACTCAACAGTTTCTGCAGACGATGCCTTTGCCAATTTCCGTAATTTCCAAGGTTTCGTTGAGGAAATATACAACTGTATCCCTGATAAAGAGAAATGTAACTATTGTCCTTCATGGAACTGGGGTGATGATGAAATCTTCAATCCTGAGGCTGATAATAGAATGACCCATCAGGTTGATTTAGGTAACTTCCGTGCATGGGAATCTACTGGTAACTGGTTAAAGCGTGATGGTGCTTCTACTTCCACAGATAAGTTCGCACACGGTATTTGGAACCATGCGTGGTATTGCATCAGAAAATGTAATCTCGGTTTACAGAATATCGACAAGTTTGTGACTGGAAGTGCTGAAGAGAAAAAACTGATAGAGGGTCAGCTCTATTTCTTCCGTGCATGGTGGCATGAGGAAATGATGGAGTATTTTGGTGGTATGCCTTATGTGGATACTTATCTCGATGCCAATGCCGAGCAGAGATTGCCACGTCTTTCTTATCAGGAATGCGCTGATAGAGCGGCAGCTGATTTCCGCAAGGCTGCCGATTTGTTGCCTATTAATTGGGATAAGACTTCTGCAGGTGCTGCCACACAAGGTAAGAATGATCTTCGCATCAATAAGATCATGGCTCTTGGTTATCTTGGTAAAACCTATCTTTGGGCTGCTAGTCCTTTGATGAAGAATGGTGCGCAGATTGGTGCCAGCAAGAATGGCAAGACTTATGATTATGATCAGGAATATGCTAAGAAGGCAGCTGAGGCTTTTGGTGAACTGCTCTCTCTTGTGGAAGCTGGTCAGACACAATATGCATTGGCAGAGTTTAAGTACTCAGACATCTACAATCATGAGAAATCTGCTGATGCCAATAGCTGTTTTTCTGATATATTCTATACCAAGAAGCAGAACTGGAAAATGCCTGGAACGGTTGAAGCTATCTTCCGTGGTCCATCTCCTGATTTTAATGGCTCTAACTGGAATACCTCTAAGGTCTTTGGCCCTAAGGTACAGAAAGTAGTTGCTCATGATAATGTCATTCACCAACCTACGGCCAACCTTGTAGAGGCTTATGGAATGGCTAACGGAGAACCAATCTATTTGGTTGAGAATGGTAAGTATGTACTCAATCCAAAGTCTGGTTTCGACCCTGAGCATCCTTTCAAAAATCGTGATCCCCGTTTCTACCACGATATCGTCTTCGATGGTTTTAAGTATTTGAACGGAACACCTGGTCAGTATGCAGATTTACAGTATTGCCAATTATATACGGGTGGTAATATGCGCCCAATAGCAAATGCAAGCCGTACGGGTTATTTCATTCAGAAGTTGGTGCCTCATACTTGTAATGAAGTGGATAAAGATTACGATTGGGGTTCAGCTTTACACTGCTATTTGCCATATATGCGTCTTGCAGACATATACTTGATGTATGCAGAGGCTTGTGCTGCATTCGGTGGTGCTTCTGGCAAGTCTTCAAACTTTGGCAAGACCGCAGAAGATGCAATTAATACACTTCGCGCCCGTTGTGGTGCAGGTCATGTTGCTCCAGAATTTGTTGCAGACAACCATAAGTTCATGGATGAGGTCCGTCGTGAGCGTGAGGTAGAACTTTCTTTCGAAGGATTCCGCTTTTGTGACTTGCAGCGTTGGTTGCTTCTGACAGAGGCACCATATAATCAAAAATTCTCACAGGAGTTTGACCGTGTGGAAAGTGCAGACTTCTATACGAAGAATGATCCTAAGGACGCTCGGGTTGCCAATTATCGTAGAAAGTTGATATTGACTCGTAATTTTGGTACCAAGCACTATTGGTTCCCATTGCCAATCAAGGAGACTCAGATCAGTTCAGAGTTTAAACAAAATCCAGGCTGGTAAGGTTTAAAATTATAAATTAGTAATACTAAATGAATAATGATAGTATGAATTCAAGATTCAAATCATATAATTATAAGCTTTTTGTAGCAAGTCTCGTGGCTTTGGCTCCTCTTGGTGCCAATGCCAAGACTGCACAGACAAGCGAATCCGATACAGCCAGTGCCGACAAGGAGATGGTTCAGGTGGCTTACCGAAAGGTAGCCAAGGATGACATCTTGGGCGGTGTGTCTGTAGTCGATGTAGAGAACTTGATGAAGAAGAATTACCATACTTATAGCCTCGACAATATGCAAGGTTATGTAGGTGGTTGGAATGGCAATTCTCTCTGGGGTATGGATGCCGACAACGCTGGTTATCTCGTCTTGGTAGATGGTGTGCCTCGTGAAGCTAACAACGTTCAACCAAGTGAGATTGCACAGATTTCTTTCCTCAAGGGTGCGCAGGCTGTGGTGCTCTATGGTAGCAAGGCTGCCAAGGGTGCTGTAGTCATAACTACCAAGCGTGGTCATAATGACGGCTTGAAGGTCGAGGTGCAGGCTAATGCAGGTTTGAATGTAGCAAAGTCTTATCCTGAGTATCTTAGCAGTGCAGAGTATATGACTCTCTATAACGAGGCTCGTCGTAATGATGGTCTGTCTGAGCTTTATTCTGCTGAGGACATCTATAATCATGGAGCAGGTTTGAACCCTTATCGTTATCCTAATCTCGATTTCTATTCTTCTGATTATCTCAGAAAGATGAACAGCCGTTATGAGGCTACTGCAGAAATCAGCGGTGGTGGTAAGCGAGCTCATTTCTATAGCAATATCAACTATTATCGCCAGGGCGATTATTTCAAGTTTGGTGAGGCTAAGAATAATAATACCCAGCGCTTCAGCGTTCGTGGTAATGTGGATATAGACATTACTGATGATATTAAGGCTTGGGTCAACTCCAGTGCAACCTTCTATGATTCTCATTCTGCAAAGGGTAATTACTGGGAAGCTGCTGCTACTTGGCGTCCTAATTTTCCACAGAATGCAGCTCCTCTTATCTCCACAGATATGATAGCCCCTAATGCTAAGGCTGCTTGGGACTTGATGAGCGTTGCGAAGTTGGTAGATGGCAAATACTTCCTTGCTGGTACTCAGGCAAACTCCTCCAATGTTTTTGCTGATATCTATTCTGCAGGAAGTAGTAAATTTACTAGTCGTCAATTCCAGTTTGATACGGGTGTCAATATCAACTTGCACAAGGTGTTGAAGGGCTTGTCTTTCGAGACTCATTTCGCAGTTGACTATGCCACCTCTTATAATACTTCTTTCGATAATAGCTATGCTGTTTATATCCCAACATGGGCTAACATTGATGGCAAGGATATGATTGTCGCATTGAAGAAGGAAGGTGAGGATAAAAAGTCTGGCAACCAGAACATCAGCGGAAGTACAGATAACCAGACCATGTTTTTCTCTGGTCAGTTCAACTACAACAATACTTTCAACAAGGTTCACAATCTGTCGGCAATGTTGATAGCTTCTGGCTTCCAGCAGTCGAAGTCTGGACAGTATCATAAGAACTCTAGTGCCAATCTTGCATTCGATGCTTCTTACAATTATGCCCAGAAGTATTACGCAGATTTTGGATTAGCTGCCATTCACTCTGCCCAGTTGGCTCCAGGTCATCGTGAGGCTCTCTCACCATCACTTTCTTTGGGTTGGAGACTCAAGAATGAGTCTTTCTTGAAGAATTCCAAGGTGGTAGATGACATGATGATTAGTGTATCAGGTAGTATTATCAATGAGGATATTGATATAGCAAATGGTGACAATCGCTACTATCTCTATCAGAGTATTTGGACTTCTGATTACGGCTATGGATGGTATGATGGATCTAGCGATAAATACACCTATTCAAAAAGAGGTGAGAACAAAGACCTTGATTTTATCAAGCGCAAAGAGTTGTCTCTGAATTTCAAGACATCCCTGTGGCAGAAATTGGTGACATTGGATGCAAGTTTCTTCATCAATTCGATGGAGGGTTATCTCATCTCTTCGCCAACATTCTATCCATCTCATTTGAATACTGGTTATCCAGCGGCTTCGTTTATGCCTGTACTGAATTACAACAATAATCGTAGAGTAGGATTTGATTTCGCAGCCAACTTCAATAAGAAGGTAGGTGATGTGGATCTCTCACTTGGTGTGACAGGTACTTACTATACAACCAAGGCTACCAAACGAGATGAGAACAACGTAGAGCAGTATCAGAACAGACAAGGAAAGGCAGTTGATGGCATTTGGGGTTACAAGAGCGCAGGTCTCTTCCAAAGCGAGGAGGAAATCAAAACTTCTCCAGACCAAAGCTATTTTGGTGGAACAGTTAAACCTGGTGACATCAAGTATGTGGATGTAAATGGTGATAATAAAATTGACCAATACGACCAAGTCTTCTTGGGTAAGGGTGGTTGGTATGGAGCACCATTCACGCTTGGTGTCAATCTTACAGCTAAGTGGAAGAACTTTACCTTCTTCGCTCTTGGTACCGGTAACTTCGGTGCTTGGGGAGTCAAGAATAATTCTTATTGGTGGGTAAAGGGCGATAGCAAATATTCTGCTGTAGTTCGTAACCGATGGACAGAGGAAACCAAAGAGACTGCAACCTATCCTCGTTTGACATCTCTTGATGGTAACAACAACTTCCAGACATCAGACTTCTGGATGTACAAGACGGATGCTTTCAGCTTGGCTAAGGTCCAGATAACTTACGACTTGCCTAGTACTTTGTTCCAAAAGACATGGCTTAAGGGGTTGTCGGCATACGTAAGCGGAGCTAACTTGCTTACCATTTCAGGAGAGCGCGAAGTCTTAGAGATGAACGTTGGGTCTGCGCCTCAGACACGCTATTATAATATAGGTGTGAAGGCAACATTCTAATCATTTTAAAATGTAGAAAGAAATGAAAGTAAAAAATATATTTATATTAGCAGCAATGTCGCTTACTTTGGCTTCTTGCTCAGATCTCTTCGAGCCTGCAGATGAAAACAACCGTGGCTTGAATGAGATTTACAATGAGCCAACATACGCTCAGGGACTATTGGGATATGGTTATGCGATGCTTCCTTACAATACCAAGAGTGTTACTGATATTGCTACAGATGACGCTGTAAGCAATGACTTGACAAATAGCTTTCTCAAGATGGCTACAGGTTCTTGGACTGCTAATAGCGATCCTATGTCTAGATGGGCAAATGGTCGTGCTTGTATCCAATATCTCAATATCTTCCTTCAGGAGGTAGATAAGGTAAACTGGGCAAAGGACGAGAATGCCCGTAAGATGTATTGTGATAGCCGTAAAGGTGAAGCTTATGCTTTGAGAGCTCTCAACTTGTATTATCTTTTGATGAATCATGGTGGATGGACAGCCGATGGCAAACTGCTTGGCGTTCCTAATTTGACAGAACCAGAGACTTCTACTGATGATTTCAACAAGCCACGTAATACATTCCAAGAGTGCTTGGATCAAATCTATAGCGATTTGGACGAGGCTGCCAAGCTTCTCCCTCTTGATTACAATGATTTGACTAATGATAACGATGTTCCTGCCAAGTATAAGGAAATCGGAGTAAAGACCGCAGGAGACTACAACCGTGTGTTTGGTTCCATTATGCGTGGTCGTATCAGCGGTCGTATCGCTGAGGCTATTCGCTCACAGGTATCTTTGCTTGCAGCTAGTCCTGCTTTCTCTGAAGGTACAAACGTGGATTATGCTAAGGCTGCTGACGATGCAGCTACCGTTCTTGACCGTATCAATGGTGTGAATGGATTGTCTGCTACAGGTAATAATTGGTTTATGCAAACCAGGGAAATCGATGCGCTTGGCTCAGGTGCTTGTCCTGCTGAAATTCTTTGGCGTGGCAGTCGTACCAATGGTGCTGATGACTGGGATCTTGGTCTGAACCAAGAGTCTGATAATTTCCCTCCGTCTCTTTATGGTAAGGGTAGAATCAACCCAACTCAGAATCTGGTCGATGCATTCCCTGCTGTAAATGGTTATCCTATCACCGATGATCGTTCTGAGTATGATAAGTTGAATCCTTACAGCAATCGAGATCCTCGTCTTGACCTTTATATCATTCATGATGGTAGTACTTATAAGGGAAAGACCATTCATACAGACATTACGACGGCTAATAACAATGATGGTTTGAATAAGATTTCCAATTCTACTCGTACAGGCTATTACATGAAAAAGCTGTTGCGTGAGGATTGTAATCCTGACCCTAATGCAAAGAATCCTCAGTATCATTATCCTGTGTATATTCGCTATACTGAGATATTCCTCGATTACGCTGAGGCTGCCAACGAGGCTTGGGGACCAAAGGGTAGGGGATCTCACAACTACTCAGCTTACGATGTAATCAAGGCAATCCGTGAGCGTGCCGGAATTGGCGAGTTTGGCGAGGATCCATACTTGGATGAGTGCGCTGGTGACAAAATTAAAATGCGTGAGTTGATTCGCAACGAGCGTCGTTTGGAACTTTGTTTTGAAAATAAGCGCTTTAGCGACCTTCGCCGTTGGAAAGCTCCTCTAAATGAGGCTGTGCGTGGTATAGAAATCACTTTAGAGGCTGGTGCCCCATTATACAAAGTCATGAAGGTTGAGGATCGCAACTATAAAGATTACATGTATTACGGTCCTATACCACAGAGCGAAATGTTGAAGTGGAGCAACTTGCAGCAGAATAAGGGCTGGGAAGTAAAAAATAACGACTAATATTTAAAATGATGAAAACAATGAAGATAAGCAAATATTTGTCCATGGCTGCATTGGGAATCTTGGCTTTAGGCTTTAACTCTTGTGAGAATGGCAACCAAGAATTTCCTGATTATGAGGGCGGTACTACTGTATATTATCCTTATCAGTATATCGAACGTTCTGTAGTTTTAGGCAATGATGAGAATCGCGATAATACGGATGATAACAATCATGTATTGTATATCGTATCTACAATGGGTGGAGCATATAATGGAAAAAACATCACATTGAATGTAGATGTTGATAATTCATTGTGTGACAATCTGTATTTTGAGGATGGAGTCACTCCTGTAAAGCCAATGCCTAGCAATTATTATACAATTCCTACCAAGACGGTTGCGTATAATGGGAAAATGCAGGGACGTCTTCAGGTTAAGTTGGAGGATGCTTTTTTTGCTGACCCTGATTGTGCAAAGAATACATATGTAATCCCAGTTCGCATCAAGGAAATGGTGGGAGCCGATTCTATTCTTTCGGGTTCTCCTGCCGTTGCAGGTACAACTCCTGTTCGTACTGATGCTTCAGCTTGGTTAATTGCTCCTAAGGATTATATCCTTTATTGCGTTAAGTTTATGAATCCATGGGATGGCTTTTATTTCCGTAGAGGAACTGACAAGATTACAGAGAATGGACAAACTCATGAGGTAAAGCGTGAAGGTGCAACTATTGAAAAGGATGAAGTGAGTCACATTACAACCAAGAGTTTGAAGGAATGTAATTTCGAAGTCTCTGTAAATAAAGCTGACGGCTCTAAGGTCACTTGCAACTTGAAACTTACGTTCGATGATAAGGGTAATTGTACCGTTACTTCTGATACAGAGGGCATGACTGCTTCCGGTACAGGTAAGTTTGTAGAAAAGGGAGCAAAGTTGGCTTGGGGTAACAAGGATCGTGACATCCTGACTCTCAATTACAAGGTTGATTTCGGTTCAGGCATTGTTTTGGAAACATCCGATCAGTTTGTTGCCCAGACTCGTGGTAACACCAATGGTATTGTTCAATTCAGTCCTCAGTATATCAGGAAGTAATATTCTTGATAGATAAGTGTCATTCTAATAATTTGATTATTATGAAATTGAAAAATATTAATTTAGGTTTAGGCTTGATGGCTCTCTTGGCTTTGTCTTCTTGTGCTGATGACAAGTTCTCGGAGTACAGAACTGATATGACCAAGAATTTGAAGGAATATCAGTATCTGAATAACTACGAGCCTTTGAAGAAATACGTGGAAGATATGAAAGCTTCCGGCAAGTGCAATCCCGACTTTAAGTTGGGCATTGCGCTCGAAGCAGCCGAATTCAACAAGCAGGGACTTGTATATTGTCTTGCTGGTAGCAATTTCAATGAGACTGTAGCCGGCAACGCCATGAAGATGGCTTCTTGTGTTGCTGATGATGGTCGCATGAATTTTGATAATGTAAGTGAATATGTTAAGAATGCCACAGATGCAGGTCTTTCGGTTTATGGTCATACCTTGGCTTGGCATGAACAGCAGCCTAACAAGTATCTGAATGGGCTGATTGCTGATAAGGTAATAGAAGTAGACCCTAGTCAGAAAGTTGAGAAGACTGATTATGAACTTGACTGTTCTACTCTTTCATCTTACGATTGGACGGGTTCGCCTGCTTCTGTAAAAACAGAGTGGAATAAAGGTGGTGCTGTGGTCATAACCAATCCAGAGCCGATAGACCCATTTTATGAGCTTCAGTACTGGCTGGTAAATGGCATTCCTCTTAAAACAGGCACTAAATATAAGATTACCTTCCTTTGCAAGGCAGAAGGTGAATCGCCTGCTAATATCCGCTTTAAGTTGGGTAACTGGGGAGCTGGCGCCAAGAATACCTTCAAGATTCCTGTAGGTGGTGATTATAAAGAAGTTTCGTTCGATGTAACTCCTGTCATGGATAGTAATGGTCTCTTCTTCCAGCACGGAGATTTTGCAGGTAAGATTTATTGGAAGTCTATTAAAATCTCTCATTTCGAGGCTCCTTCTGTTGAAATCCCTGTAAGTGTTGGGCATCTTACCTTTGATGATGGTCAGAACCTTGGTGGATGGGGTATGGATAATGCGCCAAAGATTGTAAATGGTGTTTGTGAGGTTGGTAACAACGCAGCCAAGGAAAACCCTTGGAATGCACAGGTTAACTATGAACCAGGTTTCGCTTTCGAGAATGGTAAAACCTATCACTTGAAGATGAAAATCAAGGGTTCTGTAGCTGGCGAATTTGGTGCTGGATTCCAGAATCCTGAAGGATACATAGGCTGTGGTGACTTCCCTACCATCAAGGTTACAACTGATTGGAAGGAAGTTGATGTAGCTACCACATGTAATGGTGACAATGCCTTGCGCCTGCTGCTGAATATCGGCAAATATGCGGGTACCCTCCATATTGATGATTTTGAAGTTTACTACACGAAGCCTTCAAATACTATTCCTCTTACAGATGAGGAAAAGAAGAAAGCACTTACTCCTGTTTTGCAGAATTGGATTTACGGCATGATGGCAGCTACCGAGGGTAAGGTGAAGGCTTGGGATGTTGTAAACGAGTCTATCTCTGGTAAAGATATTGATGGCGATGGTTACTACGATCTCCAGTCTGCCACACGTGGTACAGTTTCTCCAGATGATGCCAAGAACAAATTCTACTGGCAGGATTACCTGGGTGACCTTGATTATGTTCGCACTGCTGTAGCTGCAGCTCGCAAGGGCTTTGCTGATGCTGGTGGAAAACCTGAGGAGTTGAAGCTCTTCATCAATGATTATAACCTCGAAACTGCTTACGACCAGAACAAGAAGCTCAAGAGTCTGATTCATTGGATTGAGGAGTGGGAGAAGGACGGCGTTACCAAGATTGATGGTATCGGCAGTCAGATGCACGTTTCATGCTGCATGGATCCTGTTGAGCAGAAAAAAAGAGAGGATGCTTACGTGAACATGCTCAACCTGATGGTTAGTACAGGTAGGTTGGTTCGTATTTCTGAGTTGGATATGGGCTTGGAGGTTCCGAACGTGGATAAGAACAGCAAAGACCCATATATCCAAGTAAAGACTACTGATATGACCGAGGAACAGCACAAGGCAATGCGTGCTTACTACGAGTTTATCGTCAAGAAATATCTTGAGATTGTTCCTAAGGAGCAGCAGTGGGGTATCTGCCAGTGGTGTGCTACTGACAGTCCTGCCAATAGTGGTTGGCGTCCTGGTTTGCCAGTAGGCCTCTGGGATTTGGATTATTATCGCAAGCATACCTATGCAGGTTTTGCTGCAGGCCTTGGCGCTCCAGAATATTGGAACAACGCCAAGTAATTACTCTAAAAGACATTAGTTTTAGGTTTTATCATA
>ERZ827150.4625-NODE-4625-length-11895-cov-15.045861_pt1 | contig 11895 bp, 12 predicted proteins | sample MGYA00519779_ERZ827150 | MGnify/ENA primary metagenome ERZ827150 (study PRJEB31778, sample SAMEA3449267) | human gut metagenome | biome: human gut; feature: human-associated habitat; material: faeces | place: United Kingdom | collected 2010/2012 ...
ACTGTTCCGCCAGCCATTTCCCTGTTTTATTCTTTTCCGCAAGAATAATTCTCAATCGGTTAATCTCTTTCATTCCTGTTCCAAACTGGGATTGCAAACAAAGATATTGAAAATTATTCAATCAATGTAATTCGAAGAAAGGATTTTAACATTTGCAATGTACTTCTCGTATTATATTTTGTGACAGATTCCGTGGATATATGACAGCCACTCACATTATCCAATATACCACAACTTCCGTCAAGCCGGATTTTATTCGGGCTTGCCCGTCTGTCACAATATTTCTTTCGGGGAGGCCTAATACCCCTCCAGCCGCTCAGCGGCAGGAGGGATTCCACACAATCTGCAAGCAGAGGCAGTTGTTTTGTCCAATACAGAACTGATTATTGTGAGGCAAACAGGTTGGTATAGTTAGACATAGAATTGCCATCGGAGTTTCTCCAGCGACACGCACATCTGCCAAGCAATAAAGGGGAGCTGATACATTATATCCGAGCCGGATACATGCTCCCGCCGGAGATGCAGCCTCCGTGCGGGGCAGTGCAAGACGGGATGGAGGGGCCGGTCATAAACCGACCAGCAAAAAGGGTGCCTGCGTAACAATTCCGGACACGGCCATCATCGGGGTGCACCACACAAGCCGCATGCCGGAACACGGCAGAAGGAGACTGCCACACTACTACAGTACTGAATACCAGCATACTGTCGCCGTATCCGGGAGAAACCAGACTCCACACGGCCGGGACAAATAGAAATTGGAATAAAGAGGGAAAAACGGATGGAGAGAGACAAAACAAGGCCTCCGGAGTTTCAAACTCCGGAGGCCTTGTTAAATGGCAGCGCCAAGAATCGAATCGCGGCAAAAATCGAGCAGTACAACCCGAAAATTGCAGCTGTTGAATCCAACTTTACCGATCAGTTGCCTGTTAGCCGGCGATTTACGCCTATGCATGCGACGCCCTCGGAGTCAAGACCAGAATCACATAGTAATCGAGGGAAGGGCAGAGTACGCTTCAAAGATTTGTGGAAGTAGTTTTACAGCAACCTTCTGACCCGGGATTTGAACCGTTTCCTGTTTTCGAAGAGCAGCCGATACCAGACACCTTTCAGTTGCAACGAATCTCGCTCGGCGCGGATAATCAAGGCACAACTTTCCAAAACGGCGAGGTAGATTGTCAGCGGGCACGACAGTCTCCGCAGGTTGTGCATGCGCATCTGCATGGAGAGATGCTGTCGGAACTCCATCCGGTTCGTATCAATGAGTTGAAAGGAAAACTTCCCGGGAAGACTTTCCGCACAAAGGATATTGCCGATATTCAGATCGCGGTGGAGGATGCCTGCCCAGTGGACATATGATAAATGAAATTGGCCAGCTGGTCAAACAGGCCCATCTGGACATCTGCGTCCGGAGCTGTTTCCTCAATCACCTCCATGACCGGACGATAATCCGAATAGAGCGAGATAAAATAGCTTGCCCGCAGGATCCCGTAGTGCCGCTCCTCGACAAAGGCCACCTCTTCGGGCGTATCAACCCCCAGATCACGCAATCTCGCGGCATGCAGATAGGCCCGTTCGGCCTTGCTGCGACGCAGGGTGCCATAGACGACCTTGTTCAACGGTGAAATATGTCCATATCGTTTGACTGCGAGCGACAAGCCGTCACAATCGAAGTGCTTGATGGTATTGCGTCCGTCGTGGAGCGTCTCCCCGCTGCGGGCAAACCGGAATGGATGAACCAATTGCGTGATTGCGTCACGCAGGTGTTCGTATTTTGGGTTAAGTACAATGCGTATCATGGTTTGCGGTGTATGGAGAGGGACAAGTTGGGCATGAGGAGTACAATACGACTATGATATTTATGGCGTAATGCAACGTATTTGCCGGTCTCTTTCAAGTAATAATTCCTCGCAATACGATTCGATCATGCCTGTTTCTTATAGGTTACGGCGGCAAGCGTGTTGAACAGAGTGGCGAAAATACCCAATGCAAGATAGTTGCTCCATAATTCGGCGAGGGTCGCGCCTTTCAGATAGACCGACCGCAGGATTTCGACGAAGTAGCGGGGCGGCAGGACAACCGTGATTTTCCGGGCCCACGCCGGCATTGAATCGATCGGGGTCAGCAGACCGCTCATCAGCATGAAGATCATGATGAAGAAAAACATCACAAACATCGTCTGCTGCATGGTCTCGGAATAATTGGCTATTGTCAGGCTGAACCCCGATATGGTTAGAATGAAGAGGATGGCTCCCAGATAAATGGAGCCGACCGCCCCCTCCGGCGTGAGACCATAGACGGCCCATGCCAAACACATTGCCACAGCCAGCACAAACAGACCGATCAACCAATACGGCAGCAATTTGGCAAGGGTGAAGGTAAACCGGCTGACGGGAGTGACATTGATCTGCTCGATGGTTCCGCTCTCCTTTTCGCCCACGATACTAAGTGCCGGAAGGAATCCGCAGATGAGAATAAAAAGGATAATCATCAATGCGGGAATCATATAATGACGATAGTTCAACGTGGGGTTGAAGCGGTTCTGCACCGTAATCAGCTCCGCGGCTCCGACGGGGCTCTTTTCGGCTTTCAACTCCGAGAGTGTGCGCGAGATCGTTTGCACGAGATACTGCATCCCCATCGAACCTTTAGTCGCATTGACGGCATTGGCGGTGATGCTGATGCGCTCGGGCCGTGCGGCAGCCATGTCGCGTTCGAACCCGGATGGAATCTCCACAATGGCATCTACCGTCCCCTTTTCCAGATGTTTCATGGCAAGCTGGAAGTCGGATGTAGCCACCGTAAACGAGAGATATTCCGAGGCTCTGATATGCGAAGCGATGCGGCGTGAAGTGGCGGAATGGTCAAGATCCACGACGGCGACATTGACGTTGCGGACATCCATCGTCATAATCAGCGGCATAATCAGCATAATGAGAACCGGGAACGCGACAATCAACCGCGGAAGGAATGAATTGCGGCGGATCTGCAGGAACTCTTTGCGTAATAAAACCTTGAATGTTCTCATGGACTATTCCAGTTTGTCGTTGAATTTTTTGAGCGAGACGCCGAGCACCAAGGCGGTCATGCAGAACAGGATGACACAATCCTGCCAGACCTCGACGACCGATGCTCCCTGGATCATCATCTTGCGTACGGCGTCAATATACCAGCGTGTCGGAACGAGGAGCGACACCGTCTGAAAGAATTTCGGCAGGTTTTCGATAGGGAACAGCATGCCCGAAAGCATCAAGATGGGCATCATCATCACCATGGCCGAGATGAGCAGCGCCGCAACCTGCGTGCGGGCAATGGTCGATACGAGTAGCCCGAGCGACAGCGAGAGGACCAGGTATAGGAGCGACAGCGAGAAAATACCGGCCACACCGCCGCTCATAGGCACCCCCAACAGGTAGCGTGCAAGCAGGAGGATCAGGATCAATACGCAGCATGAGATGGCAAAGTAGGGAATCATCTTGGCGAAGATGATTTTGAACGGACGTACAGGCGACACGAGCAATACCTCCATCGTGCCCACCTCCTTTTCACGGACGATCGACACGGAGGTCATCATGGCGCATACGAGGATGAATATCAGGCCCATGATTCCCGGAACGAAGTTGAATGCGCTCTTCATTTGCGGATTGAACAGCATACGGGTTTCGAACAGCGACTGCTGCGACTCCGCACCCAGCAACACACCCTGCAGATAGGCCGTCGCAGCGCCTGCCGTATTGACGTTTGAGGCATCAAGAATCAGCTGAATGGCCGGAGACGACGGCAGGCCCGATGCCGCCGACTGCATGCGGCGGTCAAAGTCCGCGGCGAATACCACGACGGCATCGGTCTTGCCCGAGCGAAGCAGCGCATCGATGGATCTGTTGTCCGTATATCCGCAGAAGGTGAAATAATCGTTCCGGGCCAGCCGTTCGACGGCATCCCGCACGCCATCCGTCCGGTCGGGGGCAACCGCCGCAACCTTGATATCGTTTACCTCCGTCGATATGGCGAAGCCGAACAGCACCATGAGCACGATGGGGATCAACACCACAATGAGCATCGTCCGCCTGTCGCGCAGGATGTGCAGCGACTCTTTTTTTACGAATGAAAGGAAATTATTTTTCATAACAGGTCACTCTCCACGTCGGGCGCCCCGGGCCAGGATGCGGAAGACCTCATCCATCGATCCGGCGGCGAATTGTTGTTTCAGACGGGCGGGCGTATCCAACGCCCGCACTACGCCGTCAACCATGATCGACACGCGCGAGCAGTACTCCGCCTCATCCATATAGTGGGTCGTCACGAATATCGTCGTACCCGCGTCTGCGGCCTCGTAGATCATCTCCCAGAACTGGCGGCGCGTCACGGGATCGACGCCGCCGGTAGGTTCGTCCAGAAAAACCACCTCGGGGCGGTGGATGGTGGCGATAGCGAACGACAGCTTCTGCTTCCAGCCCAGCGGCAACGCCCCCACAAGGGTGTCGCGCTCCGAGACGAAATCCAGTTTCGCGAGCAGTTCTGCGGCGCGTTCGGCCGTCTCCTTTTTAGACAGCCCGTAGATTCCGGCAAAAAGATCCATGTTTTCCCAAACACTCAGGTCGTTGTACAGCGAAAAACGCTGGCTCATATACCCGATATGGCGTTTGATCCGCTCGCCTTCGCATTGCACATCGCAACCGGCGACCGACCCCTCGCCCGAAGTGGGGAAACTCAATCCGCAAAGCATCCGCATGGCGGTGGTCTTTCCCGCACCGTTTGCTCCGAGGAAGCCGAAGATCTCCCCCCGATACACATCGAACGAGATATGGTCGACGGCTACAAAGTCGCCGAAACACTTCGTCAGATTACGCACCGATATGACTATGTCGTTCATCGTTTCATCCATTTTATGAATATGTCCTCGATGGTCGGTGCGACCGGTTCGATGGAGAGGCCGTCCAGTTCGCTCAGCTGCCCCAGGAACCGCCCGGTGTCGAAACCCCGCTCTGTCACCAGATGATGCACCTCCCCGAAGGGGTAACACTCCGCAACGCCTTCGATCCTCCGGGCCGCCGAGAGCAGTGCGTACATGTTCGAGGCCCGTACCGCATAGAGCGGCGCATCGAACCGGCGGACAATGTCGTTTGGCGTGTCGATCCCCAGAATATGGCCTTCGTTGCAGAGCGCAATACGGTCGCAACGCGACGCCTCATCCATATACGGGGTCGAGACGAGGATGGTAATGCCTTTCTGCTGCAATGAGGCGAGCATGTCCCAGAACTCACTGCGCGACACGGCATCGACTCCCGTTGTAGGCTCGTCGAGAAAAAGCACGCTCGGGCGGTGGATCAATGCGCACGAAAGCGCAAGTTTCTGCTTCATTCCTCCCGAAAGTTTTCCGGCGCGGCGCTTGCGGAACGGTTCGATCTGCTTGTAAATCGGAGCGACAAGATCGTACGATTCCCGGGCCCTAACGCCGAACAGGGCGGCGAAGAAATCGAGATTCTCCTCGACCGTCAGGTCCGGATAAAGCGAAAACCTGCCGGGCATGTAGCCCACGCGCGAGCGGATCGAAAGATAGTCGTTCACGATGTCGAACCCATCGACCGAGGCCGTACCGCTGTTGGGGGTGAGCAGCGTGGTGAGCAGGCGGAACAGCGTTGTTTTGCCCGCACCGTCGGGGCCGATCAATCCGAACAGCTCGCCTTTCCCGACGGAAAACGACACCGCATCGAGTGCCTGCACCCGACCGAAACGCTTTGAGAGGCTCTGTATGTCTATGGCGTTCATAACAGGACATCTCCCGCAAGACCGATTTTCAGCCGGCCGTCGTTTTCAACCGCAATTTTCACCGCATAGACCAGATTGGCCCTGGAATCTCTCGTCTGGATGGTTTTCGGGGTAAATTCGCTCTCGGATGAAATCCACATGATACGCCCCTCGTAGTCGTAACGTTCGTCGCCTCCGAAGTCTGCCACCACGCGCACCTTGTCTCCGAGGCCGAACCGCCCGAGCTGGTCGGAGGTGAAGTAGGCCCGCAGATAGATGTGGTCCAGATCGGCGATTTTCATCAAAGGCTTGCCGACGGATGCGAGCTCGCCGGTTTCGGCATATTTCACCAGCACCGTACCGGCAACGGGCGACTTGATGCGGCACTTGGCGATGCGGTCGTCGAGTGCGGCGATCTGCGCCTCCAGGGCCGCAGCATTGTCGTTGATGGAGGCCGTATTCTTGCCGAGAGTCGAAAGCGTCGCCGTGAGCTGGCTCTCCAACACACGAATCTGCGCTTCGATATCATCAAGCTGCTTCTGCGTAGCCGCACCGTCGCGCAACATATTCTTAACACGGGTACATTCGGTCTGCTGCTTGGCTATCTGTTCGCGCAGCGACGCTGCCTGCGCCTGAATGTCGGGACGACTACCCGCGAGGGCCGAGAGTTGTGCTAAAAGTTGCTTACGCTGTAAATGGAGTTGCGTGCTGTCAATATCGCCGACCACCGCACCCGCTGTTACAGGCATACCCTCCTCGACATCGAAACGAAGAATGCGCCCCGCCGCTTCGGAGGAAACGACCACTTCGGTAGCCTCGAATGTGCCCTGAGCATCGTATGGGGTGCTGGGACCGCACGATACGGCAAGCATCGCCAGGACGATATATGAAATCTGTTTCATGGCATCTATTGATTTAATGTGTGTTTCAATCTGTACACTGCCTGTAGCAGTTCTATTTCGTGGGTGCTGCGGTTCAGCATGGCGGAAGTTTCGTCGGTAATCTTTTGGAGCAGGTCCGTCGCGTCGATCACTCCGTTTTCGAGTTTTGATTCCGCGGCCATGCGTACCGAGCGCCGCAGCTCCACGATCCGGGTATCTTCCGTCACGGCCTTGCGCAAACGGGCAATCTCCCCGTCGTCCTGTGCCGTCTGCACCTGTGTATTGAAGAGGAATATGTCGCGTTGCACATCAATCTGCCGCTGCGCTGCGTCGATCTTCCCGAGATTGTTCCGTTTGGTGTAGAATGCTCCGATATTCCATGACATCCTCACTCCGACAATGGCATTTAACTGCCAATCCGCCGATACCATGCTTTTGAACATGTCCAATCCCGGGTAGCCGTAAAATCCCTGTGCAAAGGCGCTGAATCGGGGCGTCAGCGAGCTCCTGACCGCATCGCGCCGGGCCTCCAGTTTTTCATGCTGGGCGTCGAACCATGCGAGCTGCGGGTGTGCGGAAAGATGGCTTTTCGCTTCGCACAGGACCGGTCTTTCCAGTGCATCGTCTCTCAATCGACATCCTATGAACAGTTCCAGCATGCGGCGATAACTCGCACGTGAGGCCTCTATCTGGCCGAGGGACTGACGCGACGCAAGCAACTCCGCCTCGACGGCATCCACGTCGGCCTGCATGGCGACTCCATTTTTGCGATACACCTGCATCCGCGACAAGTTGCTCTCCAGCAACCCGATCTTCGCCTCGACCTGTGCAACCTGCTCGTCCAAAAGCAGAATACCGAAATAGAGACCGTCCACTCTCGCCTGCAAATCGTACAGGCTTACATCCAGACGACTGCGTTGTTCGGCAGCATCCGCTTCGGCAATCGTCCGGTTGGCTTTGGATTGCCCGCCGTCCCAGATAGTTTGGGAGACATCCAGCGCTACTTTGTATTGATCCTTGCGCATGCCCGGAATGTGCAGGCCTTGCTGTGCCAGCATCTCGGAAAAGGCTTCGGGGAAATTTACGGCAACATTCTGCCACATCGCTTGTCCCGAGAGGACAATTTGCGGAATCCAGGCCCTTGCGGCATTCGAGAGATCATATTCCTCGGTTTGTGCAATCAGGTCGTACTGCCGAATTTCGGGATAGTGCTCCCGCGCCAAACGCCGGCACTCGTCAAGCGACTGGGCGACGGCGAGCCTTGTCGTTGGTATGGCGAGCAGCAAACATATGACAAATCGTTTCATGGCCTATTGTTTTTTGATTCTGCGCAGGATCATTTCGATATTCTCCGCCTTGCGCATGGCAAGATATTTCTCCCGGTCGGCCATCATGCCGCCCAACAGTTCGTTCGATACGGGTTCTATAAATGCATAGGCGATGAACGGAAATATGTTGAGCGACAAGAGGCTGATGAATAGCATCCGTATGTCCACATGCTCAATTTCTCCGCGTCCGGACGCTTCGTCCACATCTCTCTGCAGGGTTGCGAAGAGGTTGTCGCTCACCTCTTTTATCCGTTCATACAGGATGTGGTAATGTTCGGGGCGCGACAGGACCTCGTTGAGAAAGAACCGGGGCAACTGCGGATTGGCTGCAATGAGATCGAAGTGCGCGGCGACACCCGATTTCAGCCGTTCCACAATCGGCAAATCGGAATTACCGACAGCCACGGTAATCGCCTGCGCAAGGAGCGAGATGTTTTTTGCGACTATGCGCTCGAACAGATATTCCTTTTTACGGAAATAGTAGTGTAGCATGGCATGCGTTACACCCGCTTTCTCGGCGATCACAGCCGTGCGCGCGCCACCGAATCCCTTGGTGAAAAATTCCTGCTCGGCAGCCTCCAGAATCAGCTGTTCCGTGTTGTTTTTTTCTTGTTCATGCATTTCAGATTCCGTATTAACAATATTATCTAACAAAATTGTTAATGCAAACATATGTAATTTATTTTTATCGGCAAAACAAAATCAAGATTTTTTTGAGTTCCACATCAGAGATATCGTTTATATTTCCATTTGATAACATCTTTATGATGACATTTTTATCGGAATATCCTCGACAATAGCGACATTGATTAAATATATAATGCCTGCCAAAGTCATTTTGGTTCAGGCTTGCCCGTCTGCCACGAAATTTCTTTTGGGGTAGCCTAATACCCCAACCGCCTTTCGGCGGCGGGAGGGCTGCCACACAATCTGCAAGCAGGGGCAGTCTCGTTGTCCAATATTGGCCTGATTATAAAGTGGCAAACAGGTTGGTATATTCCGACGCAGAATTACCATCTGAGTTCCTCCGGCATCACGCACGTCTATCAAGCAATATAAGGGGAACAGAAAGAAGAAACGGGAACCGTTATCCGAATCGGGCAGCATATTCCAGCAGCCTATTCAGAGATATTTTTCATTGGCGGAAGGTCAATCCTATAGACGACTTGTTCCTTTTATATAAGGCGGTAAAAGCCCTTATTTGGCTCAAACTTTCGTCGCCGATTTCCTGGCCATAGGCAAGGGCTTCGGGAAGTAATCCCATTACATATCGAACCTCAACGGGAGGCATCACTGCAAGAGTGATGCCTCCCGTTTTTCATTGCGGCAACCTGCGCGACCGCGGCGAAAGGGCGCAAAAAAACGGCGGCAGATTCCGCCGCGACGGTCATCGAAAACTGCCGTGTTGCAATATCACGGATGCAATACCCCGGTGTTGTCCGATTGCGAAAAATTGCCTACATTTGCCGTTGCTGTCGGGTCTCTTTGTCCGGCGGCATACATACGGAAAGTGTTTTCGCTTCTGTCCTCGAATGGAAATGTGGAAGTTTCTCGACTGAAGGACGAACGGACGGCACTCATATCCTGTTCAGTCATGGCTGTACGCACGTGCGTACCCCATACTATTCAGGTGTGGGGTATCGCATGTATCGTTTATCTCAGTCAAGGTATTCCACAACCTCCATTCGGATAGACGAAACCGACTCCACGCTTTCTTTTTTATTACCAACCGCCAACAGGGAGTCGGCAGGCACAAATACAAACAGCCTATGACAAAAACCGTTATCTGCTTTTGGGGCGTGGGGAATATCGGGAAGACCGAATCCGTCCGCGCCCTTTGGGAAAAACTCGACACATCGCACAAACCTCCGCTACACGAAATCAACCGCGACATCTGCGCCACGGTCGATTTCGAGGGCATCCGCGTAGGAATCTCGAGCCTCGGCGACCCCGACTCCGGGCAGGAGATGTGGCTCGACGAACTCGTCGGCAAGGAGTGCGACATAATCGTCTGCGCGTCGCGCACCAAAGGTCGTACCGTCAGAGCCGTGGAGGAGCGCGCCGCGGCAAACGGCTATGCCCTGATATGGCTGTCGCCGCTCTCCTCATCAAAGAAGACGAACGATTTCTTCACTATGTTGAACGACACAACGGCCGAAGCCGTTGAAAAACTAATCGTAGAATTAATCAATTTTAAAGACTCCGAATCATGAAAAGGACATTCATCATAATATTGACGGCACTGGTCGCTGCACTGTCGGCGGTATCCTGCAACAGTCTGGAACCTGAATATGCCGACAGCCGCTATCTCAAAGGCTGGATATTCCGTAACTGCATAGACCGAGATTATCGTGCCAGTCTCGTAGAAGATTTCACGGAATATGACTTCTCCGTACCGCCCCAAAACTTGGAAGCAGCTTGTGATTGTGTTCTCAGGGAGTTTGCATTAAAGGGGTTCGTCGTGGACATTATGGATTTTGACGGTTCCGATGCTTTCTGCGGCACATCCGATGATTTTAGGAAAGGACTGCTGAACACGATAGCTTTTACTGATAGTGCCCAAGAGATTCTCCGACAGAATCCTGATGCCACAACAAATGCAATGCTCACAGAGAAAGCTGACAGCTTTCTGGCTTACGTCGAAGATGTGGCAGATAAAGAGGTGCACATGCTCAACTGGCAACTCAACGAAGATGCCGTTGCCGATACATATACGGGATATCTGGTCGAATACGAAATAGGCAGCGGCTTTTACATATTGCTCGATCTCATCGAATACGACAAAGAAGAGCGTTACACATGCGAGATAGTGTATTCAGGCGATTCGCTGACCGAACTGCACCAATGTTATGAATAAGCACCTTATTGACAACCGCCAACAGGGAGTCGGCAGGCGGATAAATACGGCAATATGTTGAAAAAACTACTGACCTTTACGGCCCGGCGGCAACGCAACGAGAATGCGTTGTCGGACATCACGTGGGTAGCCTGCTCGGCGTGTCCGTCCCTTCGTCGGGCCTTTCTCGCATTTTTCTTTCCCCGGGTCGAATTCGATGAGGATATCCTGTTCGAACGGGAGTATGTTCTGGCTGATTCGCGCCCCGACTTTTATATTCGCAACGGCGCGGAGGTATATATCGTGGAAAACAAGATTTATGACCGTTACCACCATTTTGACCAATATGTATCGACATTCGGCATTCCCGCCGAACATCTGGGTTATATCACCAACTATCGGATGACACAAGACGGATTCAATGTCCGCACATGGGAAGAGTTCTATTACTATCTCGAAGCCAACCTTCCCGAAGAGAGCGAACAATGGCAGCTATGGTGCGCCTATATGGGGTATATACAAGAGGTATGTTCAATTTACAAAAAACCGAAACGTATGGAATTAAAGGGGATGTATTCGCTTTACGCATTCTGCCGCGAACTGCGCGGAATCGTCGAACGGCAAAACGCGTCGTACCGATCCGAGTGGTACGACAGCCGCAAGGACACGCACGGCGGAGGAAATATCTTCGGTACGATGCAGGACGGCATTGCCGGCTGCTATTTTCACGTCCGTTACACGGCCGATGGAATCGAAGAGTGCTGGCCATGGGTCGGAGTCTATTTCAACAGGGAAAATCCGATAATCTGCATCTGCTTCGAGAATAATCAGGGCTGGGCGAAAACCGTATGCGACCGTCTGACGAAGGAAAAGGTAGAAACACTGCCAGCAGGCGATTACCATGACAAACCCTACTACGAAGGCGGGAGTCTGTTTTTCGAATTTTCGGAATCCCGCCGCTCAGAGTTCGAAAATGCCGACCTTTCAAGTCAGGATGCGCTCCTCGGCTCGTTTATCGATGAAGTAATGGAAACAACTTTAATTAAATAAACCCGTTGGCGGAATTAAAGGCATAAAACTTTTATGAAGAAAAAGTTGCGCATAT
>ERZ827150.4638-NODE-4638-length-11869-cov-8.767056_pt1 | contig 11869 bp, 9 predicted proteins | sample MGYA00519779_ERZ827150 | MGnify/ENA primary metagenome ERZ827150 (study PRJEB31778, sample SAMEA3449267) | human gut metagenome | biome: human gut; feature: human-associated habitat; material: faeces | place: United Kingdom | collected 2010/2012 ...
ACGAGATGAAGCTGATCGTTGACCTGATCAACGAGGGCGGCTTCTCCAAGATGCGCTACTCCATCTCCAACACCGCTGAGTACGGCGATTACCGCACCGGCAAGCGCCTGATCACCGAGGAGACCCGCAAGGAGATGAAGAAGGTTCTGACCGAGATCCAGGATGGCACCTTTGCCTCTGAGTTCCTGACCGAGATGAGCCCCAAGGGCGGCCGCAAGGTCCACTTCCTGGCTGAGCGCCGGATGCAGGCCGAACACCCCATCGAGAAGGTGGGCGCAGAGCTGCGCAGCATGATGAGCTGGCTGAAGAAGTAATTAACTCCCCCAGTCGCCTGCGGCGACAGCCCCCTCAAAGAGGGAGCCTTTTGTCTGACCGCAGCGTGAAGCCTCCCTCCGTGAGGGAGGTGGCATCGCGCAAGCGATGACGGAAGGAGTTCAGCCAAAAGCTGCTTTTAAAACTAAGAAAGGCTCCCTCCTTTGGGAGGGGGTCTTTTGTTATAAGGAAAAGAGGAACAAACCATGAGAAGTGACAACGTGACCAAGGGTTCGGAGCGGGCCCCCAACCGAAGCTTATTCTACGCACTGGGTTACACCCCCGAAGAGCTGGAGCGCCCGCTGATCGGCGTGGTCAGCGCTTACAGCGAGATCGTGCCCGGCCACATGAATCTGGATAAGATCGCCGATGCCGTCAAGGCCGGTGTGGAAATGGCGGGCGGTACCCCCATCCTGATCCCGGCCATCGGCGTGTGCGACGGCATCGCCATGGGCCATGTGGGCATGAAATATTCGCTGGCTTCCCGCGAGCTCATCTGCGACAGCGTGGAGACCATGACCATGGCCCACCAGCTGGACGGCCTTGTGCTGGTGCCCAACTGTGATAAGATCGTGCCCGGCATGGTCATGGCAGCCGTCCGCATGGATGTGCCTGCGGTGGTCTGCTCCGGCGGCCCCATGCTGGCCGGTACCTACGGCGGCGAGGAGGTCAGCCTCTCCAAGATGTTCGAGGCGGTGGGTGCCTATAAAGCAGGCCTCATCAACGACGAACAGCTGGAAGACTGCACCTGCAACTGCTGTCCCAGCTGCGGTTCCTGCTCTGGTATGTACACTGCCAACAGCATGAACTGCCTGTGCGAGGCCATCGGCATTGCGCTGCCCGGCAACGGCACCATCCCGGCCGTCTACTCCAAGCGCCTGCAGCTGGCAAAGCACTCCGGCATGGCCATTATGGAGATGGTCAAAAAGGGCATCACGGCCCGCCAGATCATCAACGAGCGCTCCATCCGCAACGCACTGACCTGCGATATGGCGCTGGGCTGCTCCACCAATACCGTCCTGCATCTGCTGGCCATTGCCTACGAGGCTGGTGTGCCCATTGACCTGAAGCTCTTCAATGAGATCAGCGCCAGGACCCCCAACCTCTGCCATCTGGCCCCCGCAGGTCCCACCCACATGCCCGACCTCTATGCCGCAGGCGGCATCCCCGCCGTGCAGGCAGAGCTGGCCAAGAAGGGCCTGCTGGATCTGGATGTGCCTACCGTCACCGGCAAGACCCTGGGCGAGAACATCAAGGGTGCCCACATCCTGAACGAAAAGGCCATCCGTCCCATCGACAACCCCTACTCTCAGACCGGCGGTCTGCAGATCCTGTGGGGCAACATCGCACCGGACGGCTGCGTGGTCAAGCGCAGTGCCGTGGCTCCGGAGATGCAGCAGCACTCCGGCCCGGCCCGCGTATTCAACAGCGAGGAGACCGCCATTGCGGCCATCTACGCCGGTCAGATCGTCCCGGGCGATGTGGTGGTCATCCGCTACGAAGGCCCCAAGGGCGGCCCCGGCATGCGTGAGATGCTGAACCCCACTTCCGCTCTGGCCGGTATGAAGCTGGACAAGACCGTGGCCCTGATCACCGACGGCCGCTTCTCCGGTGCAAGCCGTGGTGCTGCCATCGGCCACGTCAGCCCGGAAGCCGCTTCCGGCGGCCCCATCGGCCTGATCGAAGAGGGCGATATCATCAACATTGATATCCCCAACGCCAAGATCACGCTGGAGGTGTCCGACGAGGTGCTGGCCGAGCGCAAGGCAAAGTATGTGGCTCCGGAACCCAACATCAAGACCGGCTGGCTGAGCCGCTATGCCCGCATGGTCACCAGCGCAAACCTGGGCGCCGTGCTGAAGTAAAAACTCCCTCTGGCAAACCCTTGCGGGTTTGCCAGCTCCCCCGGCGGAGGAGCCTTTTCCGTCTTATTGCAACGCCAAAGCCTCCCTCTGAGAGGGAGGTGGCATCGCATCAGCGATGACGGAAGGAGTTTATCATCCCCCACAAACAACAAAATCCCCGCTGTGCAGCTGCACAGCGGGGATTATTTGCGATACGATGTTATTCGCCATGACCAAACAGCATGGAGCGGAAGGTGCGGAAGATGATCTTCCAGTCCACCGGGAAGCTGCGCTCGTGGACGTACTTGATGTCCAGGTCCATCCACTCTTCAAAGCTCAGCTGGTCGCGATGGGGTGCGATCTGCCAGTAGCAGCTCAGGCCGGGGGTCACATACAGCCGCTGCCACTCATAGGCGGTATACTGTGCGACCTCACGGGGCAGTGCCGGGCGCGGGCCGACGATGCTCATTTCGCCCTTCAGCACATTGAAGAGCTGGGGCAGCTCGTCGATGCTGGTCTTGCGCAGGAACTTGCCCACCCGGGTGATGCGGGGGTCGTTCTTCATCTTGAACACAGGGCCGTCCTTCTCATTGCGCTCCATCAGGTTCTTGAGCTTCTGCTCTGCGTCCGGGCACATGGTGCGGAACTTGTACATCTTGAACAGCTTGCCGTTGCGTCCTACCCGCTGCTGGGTGAAAATGGGGCTGGCACCGGGGCTGTCGATCCAGATGGCCGCATAGGTGACCAGCAGCAGCGGCGAAAGCGCCACCAGCGCCAGCGAGGACAAAAGAATATCCTGTGCCCGGCGCACCGCCCAGTAGACCCGATCCTCATGGCAGACTTCGGAAAGATCCAGCGTCAGAGGCCGATGGATCGTGTCGACGCTGGGAACGTCATACCCGACCGCCATGGGGTAGGAGGCCGGTTTTACCATCAGATCTGTTTTCTTCCAATATTCCGTTGAATGATGAACCCGCAGAGTTGCTATACGAATCCCCTCCTGAATGTGTGCGAAAAATCAAGACGGACAAAGTGCAACAATCATTTGATACACCGCAACAGAAATGCACTCTGTTTTTGCTTTCATTTTAGCACAAAACAGACGATTTTGCAACAAAAATGTCACTAAAAATGTTACGTTTTTGTTGCAAATGATGCCGAAAGGGATCGTACCGCAACAAAAAACGGACGAAGCAGAATGCTTCGTCCGTGAAGGACCGGGAACCGGTCAGCCGAACAGGCTTTTGGTGTTGTGACTGTAGACCGAGAGCACCAGTCCGACGCAGATGTACAGCATCAGCACCGAACTGCCGCCGGCGGAGTAGAAGGGCAGCGTGACGCCGATGACCGGCAGCAGGCGCAGGTTCATGCCTACGTTCACCGCGATCTGAGCCATCAGGGCTCCGCCGATGCCGGCGCAGATGTAGCTGCCCAGCAGATCTTCGCTGCGGGCACCGGTGGCAAAGGTCTTGACCACCAGCGCGAACAGCACGCCCAGCACCACGCAGCAGCCCACAAAACCGGCAGAATTGCCGATCCAGCTCAGGATAAAGTCGTTGTGGGCATTTGGTACACTGTAGTACCGGTCGCCGAACAGCCCGTTGCCGAAGATGCCGCCGGAGCCGATGGCGATCTCTCCGCGCTGCTGCTGATAGATGATGTTCTTCCACACCGCTTCGCTGGGGGCCCAGCCGGTGGTGTTCTCCGGGTCAATAACGGCCAGGATGCGGTACCACTGGTAGCCCTTGCCGATCTTGTCGCTGAAAAAGGCGAAGGCCGCCGCTACCGCTGCACCGGCTGCTGCGGCGGCACCCAGGATGTACTTCCAGCTCAGGCCTGCGGCAAACATCATGCAGCAGCCGATGATGCCGTAGATGATGGCTGTGCCGTCGTCGCCCTGCACATGGATGATGGCAATGGGCACCAGCAGGTGCAGCAGCAGCTTGGCCAGTTCCTTGGGCTCATTGATGTGGCTGCGCACATTGTTCAGATGCATGGCAAAGGTGAGGATGAAGCTGATCTTGGCCAGCTCTGTGGGCTGGAAGGTAAAGCCGCCCAGCTTGTACCAGGAGTAGTTGTCGGTATCACCGGCGTTGTAGCCGATGGTGAGCGGGCCGACCGAAACGTTGCGGATGAACAGGGTGGGCAGAACCAGGCCCCAGGTCAGCACCACATGCACCGGCCACACCTTGACAAGGCTGCGGTAGTCGATGCAGGACAGCAGCAGAGCAATGACCAGACCGATGCCGGCCGCACCGGCCTGCACCAGCGCACGGCGGTAGTCGCCGATGCCGGTGATCTGGCCGGTGACCGCGTCAGTGGCAAACCCGTTGCCCTGTTTGGCGGCCCAGGACGCCAGTGCCAACACCGCCATGGTGCTGCTGAAGATGCACAGCAGCAGGTAGACCTTGTCAGTCCGTTTCCAATATTGTCGAATGCTTTCCAATGAAGCACATCCTTTCTGATCAGCAGATGACACCGGAACTCACACAGCACCGAGCAATATGACCCCAGTTTATCCTTATTATACACACTCTGCCCGGCCATTGCAAGAAACAGGGTGTGACAGCTTTGCAAAATCGGGCGCGGACGCTTGACAAAGGGCGGGGCAGCTTCTACAATGAAGGTGGCAGAAGTGGGGTTTGCCGCCTGTGCCGGCCGCGCCCGAAGCGGCGGACGAGAAGGCAGCACTTGTGCCGGGAACGGGGCGCATGGAGGATGTGTGCAGCTCCTGAAGGATGGGAAAATGATGAAACAACAAACGATGCCCCGCCGCCTGCTCTGCGCGGTGTGCGCCGTGGTGCTGCTGGTATCGGCAGTGCCGGCCGCATGGGCTGCAGAGCCGGACGCGGATACTGCCGCACCGGTGCAGAGCCTGACCGCTTCGGAAGCGACCGAGATGCAGCAGGCAGACGCCGCCGTTACCGCCCTGACCGACAGTGCGGACTACGCCGCCATGTCGGCGGCGGACCGCAAGGCAGCGGCGCTGGAACAGCTGGACGACCTGGTGCAGCAGGGGCTGGTGGCAAAGGGCTCGGTTTATGCCGACGAGGAAAACGGCATGGTGAGCTTCTCCTACAGCTGCGGCGCGCTGGGCGGCATCCTGCTGGAGGACCCGGATGAGGGAAATACCGCTGCTGACCTGCAGCTGGCAGAGGCAGCACAGCAGACCGCGCAGAACGGCACCTATGGCACCGCGATGCTGTACTATGCCTTTGACGACACGGTCAACAGCAGCCGCTACCCCAACTACGCCTATATGCAGAGCTACTGGACCTCGGTGGGGCTGGACACCAAACTGGACACGACGGTGACTGTGGCCGATCTGCGCCGCATGAACAACTACGACCTGTGCGTGCTGAGCACTCACGGCGCCTATTATACCTACGAGTACGGCTGGCTGTGGAAGCGCACGGCCACCGCGCCTGTGCTGCTGCTGACCGAGAAATCTACCTTCTGGAACGATCTGCGCTACGGCATGGACCTGCTGAACCACCGCATCATCAAGGTGAACGGGGCCTATGCCGTCACGGCGGGGTTCTTCCGGGCGGCTTATCGCAGCGGTGCGCTGAAGGACACGATCATTCTATCGGAGACCTGTGAGTTCTACGGCAAGAGCGGGCATCTGGACACTTCCATGGCGGATGCGCTGCTGTCCGGCGGTGCGGCCTGTGTGGTGGGCTATGTGAACAATGTGTACACGGTGTACTCCCGCAGCATGCTGTGGGCGACTGTGAACCGCCTGCTGGCGGGAGATACGGTGCGCGAAGCCGTGGACTTCGGCCTGAACCTGTACGGCGCGGATGATATCATCTGGTACAACAATCAGGGCGGGCGGCGGCCCCACGCGGTGGCGTCTTTCCCGGTATTGAGCGGCAATCAGGATGCCCGGCTGCGGGCCGTGCAGGCTGCGGCCGACAGCACACAGCAGGCTGCCTGAGCAAAGCTGGCATTGCGCTTTTGCAAAAAGTATACTATACTAAGGGATGGCAGAGCACTGCCATCCTTTTTTGATGATTGGGAGGGAAACTCCATGGAAGAATACATCACCCATTCCCGCGCCGAGACGGTGGCGCTGGGCAAGCGCATGGCGGCTGTGCTGCAGCCCGGGGCACTCATTGCCTTTACCGGGGGGCTGGGCGCAGGCAAAACGGCCTTTACCGAGGGTCTGGCCGAGGGCCTGGGCTGCACCGACCCGGTGAGCAGCCCCACCTTTGCCATCGTGAACTATTACCGCGGGCCGCGGCCGCTGGCCCACTTTGACCTGTACCGCATTTCCACCGAGAACGATCTGTGCGCGGCTGGGTTCTATGACTATCTGGATCAGGGGGCCATCGTGGCGGCAGAGTGGAGCGAGAATTTTGCCGACCTGCTGGCACTGGAACAGCCGATCCATGTGAACATTGAGCGGGTGGATGAGAATACCCGCAAGATCACCATCGAGGGGGTAGAGGTATGAACATTCTGGCCGTGGACACCGCCGGAAAGACGGCGGGCGTGGCCCTGCTGCAGGATGACCGCCTGCTGTACGAGGTCTATCTGGACGCAGGCATGACCCACAGCGAGACGCTGATGCCGATGATCGACACCTGCCTGAAAACCTGCGGCATGACCTGCGCCGACATCGACCTGTATGGCGTGAACGCCGGTCCCGGCAGCTTTACCGGCCTGCGCATCGGTCTGGCCGCTGTCAAAGGCCTGGCCTTCCCCCGGGAGACGCTGTGCGCGCCGGTTTCCACGCTGGAAGCACTGGCAGCAGCCCACACCGGCGAGGGCACGGTGCTCTGTGCACTGGATGCCCGCCGCGCGCAGGTGTACAGCGCTGCGTTTGATCTGGCCACCCACCAGCGCCTGCTGGAGGACGATGCCCGCGCCGTGGCGGACCTTGCCCAATTTGTAGAAAATTGCAAAAAACCCCTGTTTTTTGTTGGTGATGGCGCATCTCTGTGCTATAATAAATACGGCAGTGTGCCGGGTGTGCTCGAAACGCCCCCGGCCCTGCGGTGCGGCCGCGCAGCTGCCGTGGCACTGGTGGCCAAGCAGATGGCCGAAGCAGGACAGGCAGTTCTGCCGGAGGCTCTGCTGCCGGATTACCACCGCCTGAGCCAGGCCGAGCGGGAGCGCGCCGAGCGCCTTGCCGCCGAGGCTGCCGCAAAAGCATAACGTCGTATCCGATAGAAATGGATCTATTGAAAATAAGGAGCGTGTTTTTATGACCCCGATGATCGTTGAGCATCCGCTGTTGCAGCACAAGATCAGCATCCTGCGCAACAAACAGACCGGCACCAAGGAGTTCCGTGACCTTGTTGGCGAGATCGCGACTCTGCTGTGCTACGAAGCCACCCGTGACCTGCCTCTGGAGGAAGTGGAGATCGAAACTCCCATCACCATGGCAAAGACCAAGGTCCTGGCAGGCCGTAAGCTGGCTCTGGTGCCCATCCTGCGCGCCGGCATGGGCATGCTGGACGGCATGCTGACCCTGCTGCCCGCCGCAAAGGTCGGCTTCATCGGCCTGTACCGCGACGAGGAGACCCTGCAGCCCGTGGAGTACTTCTGCAAGCTGCCCAAGGACATTGCAGAGCGCGACGTTCTGGTCCTGGACCCGATGCTGGCAACTGGCGGCAGCGCCATTGACGCCATCACCCAGATCAAGAAGCACGGTGCAAAGCGCATCAAGTTCATCGGTTTGATCGCTGCTCCGGAAGGCATCAAGGCCCTGCACGAGGCACACCCCGATGTGGACATCTACCTCGGTGCACAGGACGACCACCTGAACGAGAACGGCTACATCGTTCCCGGTCTGGGCGATGCCGGCGACCGTATCTACGGCACCAAGTAAATTTGATTGCACACATAACACAAAAGGAGCGGCTCCGCGCGGAGCCGCTCCTTTTGCGTTGTATGAAACCCTCTCAGTCAAAGCCTGATGGCTTTGCCAGCTCTCCCGAAAGGGAGAGCTTTTTGCATCTGACGGAAAGCACCGATAAAGCTCCCCCTTCGGGGGAGCTGTCACCGAAGGTGACTGAGAGGGTTCGTCTTTTTCAAATCTCGGCCAGAATGGCGTCGCCCATGGCGGTGCAGCCCAGGCAGGTGCAGCCCTCGCTCATGTTGTCGGCGGTGCGCAGGCCCTTGTCCAGCACCTTGTTCACGGCATTCTCGATGGCATCGGCCTCCTCGGTCATGCCGAAGGAGTAGCGCAGCATCATGGCAGCCGACAGGATGCAGGCGGTGGGGTTGACGATATCCTTGCCTGCAATGTCGGGGGCGGAGCCGTGGATGGGCTCGTACAGGCCGCGGGTGCCGTCGCCCAGGCTGGAGGACGGGATCATGCCGATGGAACCGGTGATCATGGAAGCCTCGTCGGACAGGATGTCGCCGAACATGTTCTCGGTGACGATGACGTCGAACTGGGCAGGATTCTTCACGATCTGCATGGCGCAGTTGTCCACGAACATCTCGCTGTATTCCACGTCAGGGTACTCGGCCTGCAGGCGGTGCATCACACTGCGCCACAGGCGGCTGGTGTCCAGCACGTTTGCCTTGTCCACGCAACACAGCTTCTTGCGGCGCTTCTGGGCGGTCTCAAAGCCGATGCGGCCGATGCGCTCGATCTCGTGCTCGGAGTAGGGCATGGAGTCGATGGCCTGCTTCTCGCCGTTTTCCAGCGTGTGGGTCTCGTGATTGCCGAAGTACACGCCGCCGATGAGCTCACGCACGATGATGAAGTCGATGCCCTGCGCCACGATCTCCGGCTTCAGGGGGCTGGCCGGGGCCAGCTGGGGCCAGATCTTGGCCGGGCGGTTGTTGGAGTACAGGCCCATGCCGGCGCGCAGACGCAGCAGGCCCTTTTCCGGGCGCTGTTCCCCGGGCAGGCCCTCCCATTTGGGGCCGCCCACGGCACCCAGCAGTACGCTGTCGGCGGCCAGGCACTTGTCCAGCTCGTGCTGGGGCAGGGGGTCGCCGTATTTGTCGATGGCTTCACCGCCCATGGCGGCGTCGGTGTAGTGGAAGGTGTGGCCGTACTTTTCGGCCACCTTGTCAAGCACGCGGATGGTCTGCTTGACGATCTCCGGGCTGGAGCAGTCGCCCCAGATGACAGCAATGTTCTTTTCCATTGGTTTCTCCTTACTTCTTTGCCTTGATCGACTTCATCAGGCCGCCGGCGGAGATGATCTCCTGGATGAACGGCGGGAACGGCTCGGCGTGGAACACCTTGCCGTTGGTCTCGTCGGTGATGACGCCGGTGTCAAAGTCCACGCTCACGGTGTCGCCTGCGCTGATGGCGTCCACAGCCTCCGGGCACTCCATGATGGGCAGGCCGATGTTGATGCTGTTGCGGTAGAAGATGCGGGCAAAGCTCTTGGCAATGACCACCGAGATGCCCGCGGCCTTGATGGCCACGGGGGCGTGCTCACGGGAGGAGCCGCAGCCGAAGTTCCAGCCGCCCACCATAACATCGCCGTCCCTGACGTTCCGGACAAAGTCCTTGTCGATGTCCTCCATGCAGTGGCTGGCCAGCTCCTTGGGGTCCTGGGTGTTCAGGTGGCGGGCCGGAATGATGACATCGGTATCCACGTTATCCGGGTATTTGAAAACAGAACCTTTTGCGTTCATCGTTGTTTCTCCTTTTCGATCAGACCGTGCGGGGGTCGGTGATATAGCCGGTCAGGGCGCTGGCAGCGGCAGTGGCCGGGCTTGCCAGATAGACTTCGCTCTTGACATGGCCCATGCGGCCCACAAAGTTGCGGTTGGTGGTGGAGACACAGCGCTCCCCCTCGGCCAGGATGCCCATGTAGCCGCCCAGGCAGGGGCCGCAGGTGGGGGTGGACACGATGCAGCCCGCATCAATAAAGGCCTCGGTCCAGCCGCGCAGGATGCACTCCTTATAAACCGCCATGGTGGCCGGGATGATGATGCCCCGCACACCCTTGGCGATGTGTCTGCCCTTGAGGATGTTGTAAGCGGCCTCCATATCCTCCAGACGGCCATTGGTGCAGCTGCCGATGACTACCTGATCGATCCGGATGTCCTTTCCCTCGCTGGCGGGGTGGGTGTTCTCCGGCAGATGAGGGTAGCTGACCGTGGGCTCCAGCTTGTCCAAGTCGATCTCGATGGTCTTTTCGTATTCGGCATCCGGGTCGGCCTCGTAGTAGACCGGGGTGCGCTGGCTGCGGCCGTTCAGATACGCTCTGGTGACCTCGTCCACAGGGAAGATGCCGTTCTTGGCACCGGCCTCAATGGCCATGTTGCAGACGCAGAGGCGATCCTCCATGGTCAGGGAAGCCACACCCGGGCCGGTGAATTCCATGGACTTGTACAGCGCGCCGTCCACACCGATCATGCCGATGATGTGCAGGATCAGGTCCTTGCCGGATACGCGGGGGCTGAACTTGCCCTTGAGCACAAACTTGATGGCAGAGGGCACCTTGAACCATGCCATGCCGGTGGCCATACCGGCGGCCATATCGGTGGAGCCCACACCGGTGGAGAATGCGCCCAGTGCACCGTAGGTGCAGGTGTGGCTGTCGGCACCGATGATGCAGTCACCGGCGGTCACGATGCCTTTTTCGGGCAGGAGGGCGTGCTCAACACCCATCTGACCCACATCGTAGAAGTTGAGGATATCATATTTGTTGGCAAACTCGCGGCACTGCTTGGACTGGGTTGCGCTCTTGATGTCCTTATTGGGGACGAAGTGATCCAGCACGATGGCAATGTGCTCCTTGTCGAACACACCGTCAAAGCCTGCCTTCTCAAACTCGTTGATGGCGACCGGGGTGGTGATATCGTTGCCCAGCACGATATCGAGCTTGGCATTGATGAGCTGGCCTGCCTTGACCTCCGGCAAACCCGCATGTGCGGCCAGAATTTTCTGCGTCAGAGTCATTCCCATGGTGATACTCTCCTTTTATCTTCTATAACTCCCCCAGTCGCTTACGCGACAGCCCCCTCTAGGAGGGGGCCTCTTTGCCTTTCCGTTACGCAACAGGCTCCCTCTTAGAGGGAGCTGTCACCGCAGGTGACTGAGGGAGTTCAATTTTTACTTACTGTTAATTGCCGAAACCAGTGCCTTGATGCCGGCAACGATGATATCGGTGTCGGTGCCGGCACCCCAGGTCATGCTGCCATCGCCCCAGGCAAGGCCCACATAGGAAGCTGCACGGGAGGTGCTGCCCTCGTCCAGGCTGTGCTCCGAGTAGCTTTCCAGATGGAAATCCATCCCGGTGGCGCTCTGGATGGCGTTGGCCACAGCATCCAGACGACCATTGCCCACCGAAGTGACCACCTTGCGCTGACCGTTCAGGTCCAGGGTGACCGTGGCGGTAATGCCGTTGACCTGTGCAAAGTGGGCCTCCACCACACGGAGGGGCTTTTCGCGGTTGAGGAAGCTTTCCTCGAAGATGCGGAGCACCTCGCCTGCACTCAGCTCCTTGTGGCTGTGGTCGGACACGCTCTTGACCTTGTAGCCCAGCACCTCGCGCATCTTGGGGGGCAGGTTATAGCCGTAGTTCTGCTCCAGCACAAAGCCGATGCCGCCCTTGCCGCTCTGGCTGTTGATGCGGATGACATCGGCATCATAGGTGCGGCCGATATCGTGGGGGTCGATGGGGATGTAGGGGCAGGTCCAGCGATGCTCGCCCCGCTCCTTGCGGTAGGCCATGCCCTTTGCAATGGCATCCTGATGGCTGCCCGAGAAGGCTGCAAACACCAGC
>ERZ827150.4642-NODE-4642-length-11857-cov-2.312574_pt1 | contig 11857 bp, 10 predicted proteins | sample MGYA00519779_ERZ827150 | MGnify/ENA primary metagenome ERZ827150 (study PRJEB31778, sample SAMEA3449267) | human gut metagenome | biome: human gut; feature: human-associated habitat; material: faeces | place: United Kingdom | collected 2010/2012 ...
GATCATGGACCTGGAAAGGGGATGTATGCAGAAATCAGTCTTTGAGATGATCTTCCTTCCAGTGCTTCCATTTCTGAACAGCTTCCGGATTCTGCTTTTCCAGCCGTTCTTCCAGCTTTTTCCGGCGCTGTTCCAGTCGTTCCAGGACTTCCGGATGCTCGGCAAGGATTTTTTCTTTCAGCTTGCCACGGCGCTTTTCTAGAAGATGAAGGATCAGTTTCCGGTCGGAAGTTAATTCTTCAGGCAGCTCATCCATATGTAATTCAATTCTTCGAAGCAGTTCATCCTCATCCAGAACACCCAGCCCATGCCAGTTATCCAGAAGCTCTTCCAGACCTTCTTCGGAGAGACGTTGGATATCCGGGATCTGATGCAGCTGTTCAATAATGTGATGGACAGATTCTTCGATCTCTTTTACTGCATCATCACCAAAAGCCCAGGCGAACTCTTCCAGGGTATTTTCTTCCTCTGCCGGAAGAAAAGCGATACTGCGGCGCAGAAGCTTTGTCTCGTCTTCCTTTGGAACATCCAGTTCATAAGGGGCTTCGATCCCTGCGTCATGCAGAGCAGCAAGAATGGTACGGCGGACCATACCGTCCTTGATCATATGACCGATGCCGAACTGACGCAGCTGGTCATTGATCTGGGTGGAATGCTCTGTGAGGTAAAAACGGATCCCACGTTTTTTCAGGCTTGCGGAGATGGCATCCAGACGGTCTGCTGCTGTGACATCAATGCTGTTGATAGCACTGGCATCTACGATCACTACCCTGGTGTCTTTTCGGATGCTGTTCTCAATATCTTCCTGAAAAATCTTTATATTTGCAAAAAACAGGTTTTCACTGAAACGGTAGATCACAACGCCCTTAATAGGGTAGGCGAAACGGTTTTTGGACAGATCAAAATAAGCATCTCTTCCAGGGATCATACCACGGAAGGAGCGCGGCGGGTTGGTGGCCTTCAGGATCACAGCTACGAAAGAGAGCAGGATACCAATGATAACCCCATAAATGGTTCCAAGACAGAGCACACTGAAACCGGCAGCCATGAAGATGTAGAATTCTGTACGGCTTACTTTGAAAAGACGTACAGCCAGATGGGTTTCCACCACATCCATCAGAGCAGAGATCACAATGGCTGTCAGTACAGGAACTGGAAGATATCCGATAAAACCGGTGCCGAAAAGAAGGATCAGAGCCATGGTGATCCCGGCAGTGATGGAAACCGCCTGAGATTTTCCACCGTACTGTTCATTGAGGGAGGTGCGGGAGATACTGCCGTTTACTGGGCAGCAGCCTACTGCGGCGGCAACAATATTTCCGGCGGCACAGGCCAGGATTTCCTGACGGTCGTTCAGCTTATAATCATTGCGGAACGCAAAGGTATTCTCTGCAAGAAGAGTTTCTGCCATAATGACAACAGCAACCATAAGACCGCGGCCTGCCGCCTGGGTCAGATCAACATTTCCGAAATCCAGGATCACCAGGGAGGGAAGCCCACGTTCTACAGACTGCAGGAGGACTACGCCTTTTTCGTCCACATGAAAAACAACGGTGGAAAGAACACCCAGAGCCATAATAACGATAGCCATGGGGAATTTCGGCGCCAGCTTTTTAAATGTGCGGATCAGCACCAGAGCACCAAGCCCCATGAAGAGGGAAAGCCAGCTGATATTTTTGGCAGCAGCGAAGATATGCTCTGCCAGTTCCAGGAGCTCTCCGGATCCTGCAGGGCTTCCCATAAGTTTCGGGATCTGCATCAGGATGATGGTAACTGCGATACCGCTGATAAAACCGCCCATAACAGGTGTGGAGATAAAGTCCACGATCTTATCTGCGTGAAGCAAAAAGAAGATAAACAGCCACAGACCTGCAAAAAGTGCGATGGCAGGAACATAATCCATGGCAGCTTCTGACTCTGCAGCAATGCCAAGAGTAGACAGTGCACCACCTACAATGGCAGCAGGTGCCGCATCAACTCCGAAGATAAATTGTCTTGAAGTGGAAAATAGAGCAAACAAAAGGATCGGCAGAACAGAACCGTACAGTCCGTATACCGCCGGGATCCCGGAAATCTGGGCATATCCCATGGAGATAGGGATGGAAACAGCTGCTATGATGATGCCGGAGAAAATATCTTTGGGAAGGTATTCCTTCCGATATCCTCGCATCGTGGAAAACAGGGAAAGCTTCATATAGTCACATCCTTTTCTGAAAAATATTTTCTATTATATACCAAAGAGAGCCTGCAGGAAAGAAGCAAAGCAAAGGTTCCGGGTGAAAAATCGTGGACAAAGAATAACTGCCATATTATAATAAATGCGAAATTGCAGTAACCGTAAGAGAATACATACTGCAAAGCTGAGAAATCATCAATCATCAGGAAAGGTTAAGATATAAATGAAAAAAGCGATCATAGCAATGAGCGGCGGTGTAGACAGCTCCGTGGCAGCTCTTTTGACAAAGGAATCCGGTGACGAGTGCATCGGCGCTACCATGAAACTTTACAACAACGAAGATATCGGTGTCCACAGGGAAAAGACCTGCTGTTCCCTGGACGATGTTGAGGATGCCAGAAGCGTAGCCTATCAGATGGATATGCCTTACTATGTGTTTAATTTTACCGCAGATTTCCATACAGAGGTTATGGACAGGTTTGTAGATGCCTACGAAAACGGCTGCACCCCTAATCCATGTATCGACTGTAACCGATATCTGAAATTTGATAAAATGTTTCACCGCATGCAGGAGATTGGCTACGATTATATTGTAACCGGACATTATGCAAGAGTGGAGTACGATGAGAAACGGGACCGCTACCTTCTGAAAAAAGCAGTGGACGATACAAAGGATCAGTCATACGTTCTCTATATGCTGACCCAGGAACAGCTGGCACATGTAAAGCTTCCGCTTGGAGGTCTCCGGAAGGAACAGGTTCGTGTCATTGCCGAAAAACATGGCTTTATCAATGCCAGAAAGCATGACAGTCAGGATATCTGCTTTGTGCCGGACGGCGACTATGCGAAATTTATTGAGAAGTACACAGGCAAAAAAACACCGGAGGGTGATTTTGTAGATAAAGAGGGAAACTATATCGGACGCCATAAGGGAATCATCCATTACACGATCGGCCAGCGCCGCGGCCTTGGCATTCCGGCGGCCAGCCGTCTTTATGTCTGTGAGATCTCTCCGAAGACCAATACGGTAGTTCTCGGGGACAACGCAGATCTTTTCAGTAGTGAACTTGAGGCAGACAGTGTAAATCTGATCTCTGTGGACAGCTTAACTGAGCCGAAAAGAGTGACTGCCAAGATCCGTTACCGTCACAAAGAGCAGCCTGCCACTGCATGGCAGACACCGGATGGCATCCTTCATGTGAAATTTGATGAACCGCAGAGAGCCATCACAAAAGGCCAGGCTGTAGTGATGTATGACGGAGATGTGGTTGTAGGCGGTGGAGCTATAAATAAAATCTATAGCCAGTCATAAATAAAGGCGAGAACCTAAATAGATAAACCCCATTGACATACTAGGAAAAGGGTGATATGATTGCATCATCAAAAAACGGAGCACACAAAACAAGGTGAGCAACGTGATGATCAGGAGGAAATCATGAAGGTTTTACAGAAGTCAACAAGGGTGTTTATCGAAGAAAAGCGAATGTGTTGTTGTCGCTGATAAGCAGATGATCATAAGATAAGCAATTACTATTTTACCGAATATAAAAATAAAAGAAAAGAGGACAAACACATGAGCAAAATTACAAGAGATCAGAGAAAATTCAAATTTGAGACATTACAGCTTCACGTAGGACAGGAACAGCCGGATCCGGTTACAGATGCAAGAGCAGTACCAATCTACCAGACATCTTCCTATGTATTCCGCAACTGCGATCATGCAGCAGCACGTTTCGGACTTGCAGATGCCGGTAACATTTACGGACGTCTTACAAACCCGACAGAGGACGTATTTGAGAAGAGGATCGCAGCACTTGAGGGTGGTTCCGCAGCACTTGCAGTAGCATCCGGTGCAGCAGCTATCACATACACGATCGAGAATCTTGCACAGCAGGGAGATCACATTGTAGCAGCCAAAAATATTTACGGCGGTACAACAAACCTTCTGGAGCATACGCTTCCGGCATACGGAATCACAACAACATTTGTTGATGTATTCAATCTCGAGGAAGTGGAGAATGCGATCCAGGAGAACACAAAAGCTGTTTATATTGAGACTCTTGGAAACCCAAATTCTGATGTTGTAGATATTGAGGCTCTTGCAAAAATCGCTCACAAACATAAAATTCCGCTTGTTGTAGATAATACATTTGCAACACCATACCTCGTAAGACCGATTGAGTACGGCGCAGATATCGTTGTTCATTCCGCAACCAAATTCATCGGTGGCCACGGAACTACTATTGGTGGTGTGATCGTAGAGAGTGGTAAGTTCGACTGGGAGGCATCCGGCAAATTTGCATCTCTTACAGAGCCAAACCCAAGCTATCATGGAATTTCCTTTGCAGAGGCAACCGCTCCGGCAGCATTTGTAACTTATATTCGTGCAATCATCCTTCGTGATACAGGAGCTACCCTTTCTCCATTCCATGCATTTTTGTTCTTACAGGGACTGGAAACTCTTTCCTTAAGAGTGGAGCGTCACGTAAGCAACGCCCTGAAAATCGTAGATTACCTGTCTAAACATCCACAGGTAGAAGCTGTTCATCATCCATCACTGGAGAGTGAGCCAAGTCATTATCTTTATAAGAAATACCTTCCAAACGGCGGCGGTTCCATCTTTACATTTGAGATCAAGGGTTATGCACAGACCGCTCAGAAGTTTATTGATAACCTTGCAATCTTCTCACTGCTTGCAAACGTTGCAGATGTAAAATCTCTTGTGATCCATCCTGCAACAACCACACACAGCCAGTGCACAGAGGAAGAGCTTCTTGATCAGGGAATCAAGCCAAACACGATCCGTCTTTCCATCGGAACTGAGAATATCGATGATATCATCCAGGATCTTGATGAGGCATTCAAGGCTGTCCAGTAAATAAGACAATTAAATAAGAAGAACACTTTCTGAAATCAATAGCACAGAAAAATCTGCTCCGGAACATATGAGAACATAGTCCCGGGGCAGATTTTTTGTGTGCTTATCTGGAGAATTCAAAAGTGGGAAGATCCGTGTCGATGGCACTGAGGATGCATGGATCATGTGCGATTTTTTTCAGGCGGATCCTGATGCTACGAGTTCTTCTAATGTTCCGAAGGTATATCCCATCTCTTCCCATTTTGTCAGCAGCTCATCCAGAATAGAAGCATTGGTGGAAGAGGTGCTGTGCAGCAGCACGATGGCACCCGGATGGATCCGTCCCAGAAGCTTTTTAAAAGCTTCTTCTTTCGAAGGCTGCTTATCCTGATACCAGTCCACATAAGCCAGACTCCAGAAAAAGGTGTGGTATCCAATCTCTTTTGCCATCTCTAAATTTTCCACGCTGTAAATGCCCTGGGGCGGGCGATAAAATTTTGTCATTTCTTTTCCGGTGGCTTCCTTATAAAGAACCTCCACATCCTCAAGCTGCTTCTGAAAGGCTTCCTTTGTGGAGATGCCGGACATATCCGGGTGTGTCATGGTGTGGTTGCCTATGGTATGGCCTGCATCTACGATCTCACGGATCAGTTCCGGTTTTTCACGGATCAGAGTCCCCACAACAAAAAATGTGGCATGTACCTGATGCTTATGTAAGGCATTCAGAATGGCAGGCATATTTCCATTGTCATAGCCTGCGTCAAAGGTAAGATAGATTTTTTTCTCATCGCTATCGGCTGCATACCAGGCATTGTATTTTTTTAATTCTTCCATAGAAGCATTTCCTGTGGGCCGTTTGCCTTCTTCCTGAAAACCGAGCCCCCAGTTTTCATTTTGGAATGTCATAGAAGCAGAAGAGGTCTGGCTGTTTTCGGCAGAATTCGGATGGGATCGTGGGTCGGAAGTAAAATGAGAATAGATCTTTCCTACAAGACTGCCAAGAGCAAAAGCCATGACAAAGAAAAAAATAAGACGGTAGATGTGTTTTTGTTTCATGGGAACCTCAGAGAAAATGGAGTTATTAATATGTTTATGAACACGAAGCAGAAGATATGAAAGCAGAAGATCATGAGATCATGTCTGTGAGACAGAGGTCAAAATAAGCAAAAAATAAGAGTCATCAGCGATTGATCTCTTCTGCCGCTGACTCTTTTAATTTTCATTATCCAATGGAATATACCTCTCATTTCTTAGATTTAAAACTTATACGGAATTAAAATTTACGTTCTCGGTGGTCCGTACCTCCTTGTTTTAATTATAATGTAAAATCGTTAAATCTTCTGGTGGACTGTACCTCTCTTTCTTAGATTATGGGAAGTAAGTTATGTTTTCGGTGGGTTCACGCTCCTTTTTGATTTAATTTTTTGTTTTCCGCTTGTTTTATTTGATGGTTAAACTATAACAGATAAAATAGAAAATGTCAATACTAAATTTAAAAAATAATAAAGATAAGCATAAAAAGAAAAATAATAAAAATAAAAGAACTGAAAAATCAGACAATATCAAGGCCGGATAAAAGGTATAGACCCAACCCTTTCGGACAGGCTACCCTCATGAACATAAGAAGAAAATTACAAAGTGCAGGAGATCATAAACAGTATTATTATTTTCAAGGAGGGAAAAACTTATGCTACGTTATCTGCCTGTTCGAAAAGTTCATGCAAGACAGGTCCTTGATTCCAGGGGGAATCCTACGGTGGAAGCGGAAGTGACGGTAGGTGAAGGAATCGTGGGGATTAACGGATACACAGGAAGAGCCATGGTGCCGTCCGGAGCATCCACAGGTAAATTTGAGGCTGTGGAGCTGCGAGACGGAAACCGGGAGGAATATCTGGGCCAGAGTGTAAAAAAGGCAGTGGAAAATATCAATACACGTCTGGCAGATTCCATTATCGGAGAGAATGCCCTGAACCAGGCATGGATCGATCATCTTCTGATCGAAACCGACGGAACGGAGAACAAAAGCAGCGCAGGAGCCAATGCCACGCTGGCAGTATCTCTGGCAGCAGCCCGTGCAGCAGCCGGGGCCCTTCGGCTTCCTCTTTATCAGTATCTGGGCGGCTGTCATACCCTGCAGCTCCCTGTGCCGATGATGAATATTTTAAACGGGGGAAAGCATGCGGACAATACGGTAGATCTTCAGGAGTTTATGATCATGCCAACAGGAGCTTGCTGTCTGGAAAAGGGTATCCGCATGTGTGCGGAAGTCTACCAGCACTTAAAGCTTCTTCTCCGGGAAAAAGGACTCTCCACAGCAGTTGGAGATGAAGGCGGCTTTGCTCCGGATCTTTCTGATTCGGAGGAAGTGCTTACCCTGATCGTTCATGCCATAGAAAAAGCAGGATATAAGCCAGGAGAAGAGATCACCATTGCCATTGATGCAGCCTCCAGCGAGCTTTATGATGAGGAAAAGGGTGTGTACTTTTTCCCTGGGGAGAGCCGCATGAAAGGAGAAAAGATCTACCGGGATGCCGGTGAGATGACAGCGTATTATGAAAAATTGGTGGAAAAATTTCCCATTGTTTCCATTGAAGACGGTCTCTGGGAGGATGACTGGGAAGGCTGGAAATATCTGACGGAACACCTGGGGAAAAAGATCCAGCTGGTAGGCGACGATCTGTTTGTCACCAATATCAAACGGCTGCACTGTGGCATCGGACTTGATGTTGCCAATGCTATCCTTATTAAAGTAAACCAGATCGGAACTCTCACGGAAACTCTGGATGCGGTGGAGATGGCTCAGCATGCCGGGTATCGTGCAGTGATCTCTCACAGGTCCGGGGAAACAGAGGATTCCTTTATCGCAGATCTTGCAGTTGCCTGTGGGGCAGGACAGATCAAAACAGGCGCACCCTGCCGTTCGGACCGGAACGCCAAGTATAACCAGCTTCTGCGGATCCACGAACAGCTCGGAGCTCTTGGAAGATATAAAGATCCTTTTGTAAAAAAATCTCAGAAAAAGCCCTGCATAAAATAAACGGAAAATGGTTGAAATCCCGGTTTAGCTATGGTAAAATAACCTCTAGTTGATTAGGAGGTGTAACCGCGTGAACATTTTGAAGATTATTCTGACTGTAATTTATGCAATAGATTGTATCGCTCTGACTGTTGTCGTACTGATGCAGGAGGGCAAGCAGCAGGGTCTTGGCTCTATCGCCGGAGTAGCTGATACTTACTGGGGTAAGAATAAGGGCCGTTCCATGGAAGGTGGTCTTGTAAGAGGTACCATTATCATGGGAGTTATTTTCTTTGTACTGTCAATCGTACTGAACATTATCTGATCTGCCAGGGGCAGAACAGAAGTTGGTAACACTCTTGCTGCGTTAGCATGCAGAAGAAACTCGGATGGGGACTTCTTTTGTTAATCAGCAGGAGTGTTTTTGCGTTGATACAGGGGCACGGGTGAGCCTTCCTCCGGAAGGATAACAGGGTAAAAATGAAATATAAATATGAAACAGGAGAAAATGTGAAAAGATCGAAAAATTTTGAAAAAAGAAAAAAGTTTATAATGGAGCTTCTGGGAGATCCGCTGTATAAGCCCATGCGTCTGCGTGAGATCGCATCTCTTCTTCAGCTGGATAAGAGTGAGAAAAAAGAGCTTTTTGACGTGCTGGACGAGCTTTGCGCGCAGGGCAAGGCTGAAGTAGATAATAAAGGAAGATACAGCAAAGTTTCCGGCAAGCGCAGAGACAGACGAAAGAATAAAGAAGCTCTGAAGGCAGAAAAGCCGGAGCGTGGCCGTAAGGGAAGAGAACGCAGAGAGAAGAATCATGAGGAATATCGTTTCTCCGAGAAGGACGGAACCATCATGGAGGGAACTTTTATTGGCCATTACAAGGGCTTTGGCTTTGTGGAAGTGGAGGGTCAGGAACAGGATATTTTTATTCCGGAAAATGACACGGGAAGCGCCATGCATCAGGATAAGGTGCAGATCCTTGTACGGAACGGACATAAAGAGGGAAAACGTCAGGAAGGCGTTGTGCTGAAGGTTCTGGAAAGGGGAATGCCTTCGATCGTGGGAACATACCAGAGTAGCCGTGATTATGGCTTTGTGATCAGTGATAACCCCAAATTTTCCAAAGATATCTTTATTTCCAGAAAAAACTCCATGGGAGCAAAGGACGGAGACAAGGTAGTTGCAGAGATCACAGATTACGGATCCAGAAACCGGAAGCCGGAAGGAAAGATCACAGAGGTGCTGGGAAACTTACGTTCACCTGGAACAGATATCCTTGCTATTGTGAAGAGCTTTAATATACCAAGTGTATTTCCTGACAAAGTACTTCGTCAGGCTGACCGTGTGCCGGATCATGTACAGGAAGCGGATCTGGATGGAAGACTGGATCTCAGAAATCTTGTTACAGTTACCATTGACGGTGAGGATGCAAAGGACCTGGATGATGCCATTTCCCTGACAAAGGAGGATGGAATCTACCATCTGGGTGTGCACATCGCAGACGTGAGCAACTATGTTCAGGGCGGCAGTGCCCTTGACAGAGAGGCACTGAAGCGCGGAACCTCCGTCTATCTTGCAGACCGTGTCATTCCCATGCTCCCGGAGCGGCTTTCCAACGGTATCTGTTCTCTGAACCAGGGACAGGACCGTCTGACCTTAAGCTGTCTGATGGATGTTAATGAAAAAGGAAAGGTGATTTCTCATAAGATCGCAGAAACCGTGATCCGTGTAGATGAGCGTATGTGTTACACAGATGTGAAAAATATTCTGGAAGATACTGATGAGGTGGCGAAGAAACGCTATGAAGCTCTGATCCCCATGTTTTTCTTGATGAAAGAGCTTTCCGGGATCCTGCGCAGCCGCCGTCATACAAGAGGTTCCATTGATTTTGATTTTCCGGAAAGTAAGATCATCCTGAATGCGGCAGGAAGAGCTATTGATGTGCAGCCTTATGAAGCCAATGTGGCAACCAGGATCATTGAAGATTTTATGCTTCTTGCCAATGAAACCGTGGCACAGGAATACTGCACCGGAGATTATCCCTTTGTATACAGAACGCATGAAAATCCGGATCCGGAAAAGATTGAAAGTCTTCTGATGCTTCTTCATAATGAAGGAGTCAACATACAGAAATCCGGACAGGAGATCACGCCTGGTGAGATCCAGGAGATCCTGGAAAGTATTGAGGGAATGCCCAATGAGGCACAGATCAGCCGCCTGACCTTGCGTACCATGAAACAGGCAAAATATACTACGGAATGCAGCGGACATTTCGGACTTGCAGCGAAGTATTACTGCCACTTTACTTCTCCAATCCGAAGATATCCGGATCTTCAGATCCATAGGATCATCCATGACCGTCTGAGAGGCAGACTGGTAAGGGAAGGACGTACCGAGCATTACAAGGAGATCCTGGATGAAGTAGCACGCCAGTCCAGTGTGTGCGAACGGCGCGCAGACGAAGCAGAAAGAGAATCCGATAAGCTGAAGAAAGCAGAGTATATGTCCTATCATCTCGGAGAGGAGTATGAGGGGATCATCTCCGGCGTTACAGGATGGGGACTTTATGTGGAGCTTCCGAATACCGTAGAAGGACTGATCCATATCAATACATTACGAGATGACTATTATGTATTTGACCAGGATGCATATGAACTGCGGGGCGACATGACAGGAAAGATCTTCCGTCTTGGGCAGAAGGTCCGTGTCCGTGTGGCAGATGCGGATAAAATGCTGAAAACCGTGGATTTTGTCCTGGCTGAGGAAGACTGAGGGAGCGCGAAATGGCAAAAAAAACAGGAATGAAACTGATCGCAAATAATAAAAAGGCTTTTCATGATTATTTTATCGAGGATACTTATGAGGCCGGGATCGCACTTGCAGGAACCGAGGTGAAATCCTTACGTTCCGGTAAATGCAGCATCAAGGAGGCCTTTGTCCGTGTGGAAAACGGAGAAGTTTATGTATATGGAATGCATATCACTCCTTATGAGAAAGGAAACATTTTTAACAAAGATCCTCTTCGTGTGCGTAAGCTTTTGCTGCATCGCTACGAGATCAATAAGATCGAAGCCAAATTAAAGGAAAAAGGATTGACTTTGGTACCACTGAAGGTTTATTTCAAGGACAGCCTGGTAAAAATAGAGATTGGCATGGCACGTGGTAAAAAGCTTTATGACAAGCGCCAGGATATTGCAAAGAAGGATCAGAGAAGAGAAGCGGAGCGAGACTTTAAAGTAAAAAATCTTTATTGATCGGCTGGTTTCAACTGAAAAAGTAAAAGTATGATAAAATGCGGGGAATGAGAAATGACAGAGGTACAGGAAAGACGTAAAAAAACGGTAGAAGCATCGATGACGGAGCAGGTTCATCTGATCATGCAGCAGCATCTGAACGGAGGCGGAAGACTTTTTGGCGGAGCACTGATGCAGTGGCTGGATGAGGTTGCCGGAGTGGTAGCTATGCGTCATGCGGAGACATATCGGGTGGTAACTGCGGCAGTGGACAATCTTCAGTTCAAGCATGCAATCTATGAGGGAGAGATCGTAGTACTTAAGGGATATGTGACTTATGTGGGAAGAACTTCCATGGAGGTCGAGATCGATACGTATGTGGAACAGCCGGATGGCATGCGTCATACTGTAAACCGGGCATTTTTTGTGATGGTGGCTGTAGATGAAGACCAGAAACCAATCCAGGTGCCGGAACTGATCATTACCACAGAAGCGGAAAAAGCTCGGAATGAAGCTGCGAAAATGCGCCGTGATATGCGCAGACAGCGAAGGGAAAACGGGTTCTGACCTCAGCT
>ERZ827150.4644-NODE-4644-length-11854-cov-3.315111_pt1 | contig 11854 bp, 20 predicted proteins | sample MGYA00519779_ERZ827150 | MGnify/ENA primary metagenome ERZ827150 (study PRJEB31778, sample SAMEA3449267) | human gut metagenome | biome: human gut; feature: human-associated habitat; material: faeces | place: United Kingdom | collected 2010/2012 ...
ATTACATTTTCTTGCTTTTTTACTTTGTAAATATACAAATTATCATAATTCATCAACATTTCTAATAAAATTTCTTTTGTTTCATTTTCACTATCTACCATCAAACTTAAATTTAATTTTTTCATTTTCTACTCCTTTATTATTTTATCTAAAATATATTTAATACATTTCTTTGTCTCATTTGTAACCCCAATATTATTAGGATTTAACACCCAATTTATATTTTTTACAAATAATATCCCTTCGTCTGATAAATTTAAATTTTTTGTAGTTTTATACAAATCTTCTACAATCAAAGTAAAAATATAAGATTTTATCTTTTTATATGCGCCTATAATTTTAATATTTTTACTATCACTGATACCTGTTTCTTCAAACAATTCTCTTCTTGCACATTCAGTTACCGTTTCGCCTTTTTCAATATGACCTCCTACGCCACACCAAGTACCCATAGCAGGATTATTTTTTCTATTTAACAAAAGTACGTTTCCCTTTTTGTCAATAACAAATATTAAAGTATAACGCATTATTCTTCCTCTGATTCAATTGATTCAGTGTCATTTATTGATAAAGCGGCTTTTTCCAACGCCTCTAAAAATCCATCATCTTCTACTTCATCTAACATACCAGCTTTAGATTTTTCAATAACTAACTTTTCTTGCATTATTTCGATCTTCTTCTCTTCCATTTTCCTTTTCCAGTCATACGGATTAGTGTCCATATAATTTTCCAGTTTCTCAAAGGCTTTCAAACGGTCAGGAAACTTAACAATAAATCCTCCATTCGGAGTTTGCCTTATTTCTTGTATCACCTGACCGTCAATTTTATCAAAATCTTTTATAACAACATTTCCTTTTTCATCTTTTTCAAAGTAATCTGTAACATCATAAAAAGCAAGCTTAGCATAACTATTAAAAATATCTAAAGCCGAAACACAGGCTTTATCATATAACCTTATTTTTAACCAAGCTATATAATTAATCACCCTTTGTTTCGACCTCACTATTTTGTAAATATTCTTCAGCGTGGTTACTTTATATCCGGCTTTAATGGCCGCCATTTTCATATTATAATCATTTATATAATATTCACAAAAAGCAACCTCTCTATCTGTCATTCCGTCTATTATTTCATTTCTATCCATCCCTCTCAACTGTTCTTCGGTATAATTTGATACCTTTTTTGACTTTGGCGGCAAACTTTAGCACTCCTTTATTTTAATATTTTTTCTTTATAAAAACTTTTACTTATCATTTCTTTTTCAGATATTTTTTTTAAAAAAGAATTTATATTGCAAGAATTACAATTATATTTTTCATTTATAAAAAATGACTTATGAAATTCCTTACATATTTTGCAATTATTTTCTTTCTCTTTTTCAATATCTAAAACACAATAAACTGTCAACGTTATTGTTGTTTCAGAAACTTTTGTAAATCTATAAACTAATTTATTTTTTAACTCTTTATTATTTAATATTTTTTTTGCTACAAACTTACAACCATTTAAATAAGCTTTTTTTAAATCACCTGAGCTATTTATAAAATCTTTTTCAATAACAAAAGAAATGGTTTTCATTTTATTTATTCCTCTAAATGCTTGAAGCGGATAATCTTGCTAATTCATCAACTTTTTCATTCAATTCATTACCAGCATGGCCTTTAACTTTAATTAAATCAAATTCCAAATCATCTGATAAATCAATAAATTCTTCCCATAAATCTCTATTTAAAACTTCTGTACCTTTATTTGTTTTCCAACCATTTCCAAGCCATTTTTTTAACCACTTCTTGTTATAAGCATTTACACAATATTCCGAATCAGAATATATTTTCAAATCGTATTCATTTATTTTATTTTTTGTTAACATTTTTTTAAAATCACTCAAGGCTTCTAAAATAGCCGTTATTTCCATTCTGTTATTGGTCGTATAACGCTCCCCACCACTGGATTTTTTTACAATTTCTCCTGTGCTATTTGTAGCAATATATGCCCAACCGCCTTTTCCTGGATTTTTTAAGCAAGATCCGTCTGTATATATATTTAGCTTCAATTTCTTTTGTTTCATTTTATTTCACCTTTTTCTTTTTATCATGCATTATTTTGTAATAACAAAATACAATTATTTTTAAATACATTTCATTTAAATTTAATGATACAAAAGTATATATATCTTTTCCTTCTTTTTTATGTTTACTACTCGTTCCTTTTTTTATCAAATGACAAACTTGCCTATTTTTAAAATACATTATTGTTGTAATATCTAAATCTGTCTTGGAACAAATTTTATACGACAATTCTGCAAATTTATCAAAATCATTTTTAAAATTTCTATATGATAAATTTTTATTTTTTATCATTTTCATTTCATTAAACTTTTCTATTAAAAATTTAACATTTTCTTTTTCCCTACAATCTAACATTGGGATTTCATTTAATTTCATTTTTTATTTTACCTCTTTTTTTAATTAAAAAAAGCCTGTACTTGAAACATATTAAGTTTTCCAAGTACAGGCAAAATTTAAAAGATATTAGTCGTTAAATATCCCAATCATCATCATCATCATCATCATCATCTTCTTCTTCTTCAACTACTTTCTTCTTTTTCTTAACAGGCGCCTGTGCTTTCTTTGCCGGTCTACCTCTCTTCTTTGCTGGTTTAGCTACTTCTTCTTCCTCTTCTTCAGAAGCTTCCACCTTGATGATAGAATCAAATTTGCGAATTGTACCCCATTCAGGCACAGCATTGAAGAAATTCTTCAGATTTTCCATTGCTTTTTCATTCGGCATAGAAGATACAAGGGAACTCATGATCGTTGTGATTGTTGGAAATCTCTTTCCTGCATCTGCGACAGCCTCCATTGCCTCATCCCCACCTGCAATTAAAGCGTTTCCTAATTCTGCAACTGTCCAATTTTTTGCCATTTCTTTTTTTCTCCTTTTCTTTCTTAAACTTTCTCAATTTAAAGGTTTATATTTTCCTTCCTGCACAATTATATTATCATATTTATCACAATATGTAAATACTTTTCACCCTATTCATATAAAAAATATTTATTTATACCTTCAATAAATTTATCAAATTCAGATCTGCCTAAAACAATACTGCCCTTTTCGTACATATATCTTTCGTATCCTCCATCAGAAACTACAAACCTTTTAGCTAAAACTATATCACCGTTTTTATTCTCTGACACTACAAATTCTTTATAATCTGAAATATTGCATGAAGTTATCACTTTATATCCATTATCCATTATTCTCCTCCACTATTTATTTTTCTTTTGTTTTCTTTTTAAAATTTTTAATTTCCGCTTTTATCTTGTTATAACCCATATTTCTTTTTGAAATTATAATATTTGAAATTATTGGTTTATCTAAATTAGAATTTTCAATAATTTCATTTACTTCTGATTCTATATCTTTTACTATTTTTGCTATATTTTTTAAAGCAATATATGACAGACCTTCTTTCATTTTATCTATTCCTCTTCCTCATCATCTTCATCAATCATACCTGAGCATAATATAAAGATAATCGCTTCTCTTTCTACAAGTTCATTTAAATTTTCAATTTCTACATTTTCAATCTCTGTATTAAATTTAATAATTGATTCTCCATCTCTATCTACTATTAAACTATTTAAATAAAAAACACCTATATCAAACGGTTTATTATTTATTTTTGCTTTTATTTCAATATTACAATTTATTAGTTGTAATAAACTTAAACTATTTACTAACTCTGAATATGGAGACTTAAACTTTAAATCTACCGATCCATTTTTTTTAATTGAATGTCCGTTATACTGTACTTCTAATTTTGTTTTTACCTTTTTCATTTTAATAAAATTTCTCCCTTTTTATCTTTTATAACAATAAAACCTAAGCATATATCTTTTATTAATATATTTATTTTATAGCCTGAATTTGTTTTGAAAGTAAGCATACAATTATCAAAACCTGACATACATAAAAATTCATTATTTTCAATAAAAACCGGCATTTTATTGCTTCCTTTTCTCTTCAAACTATATTTTTCACCTTTTATTAATTTTTTACTTAAAAACTTTTTTACTTCTTTCATTTCATTTTTTAAATCACATCTCATTAAAAAACTATCTTCTTCTAAATTTTTCACTTTTCTTTTTCCTTTCTTCTTCAAGCTCTTTATAAAAACGCTTTCTTGCTTTATTTGAGCTTTCAATTTTTTTTCTTTTATTATTATTTAATTCTTTTTCTTTTTTTTCATTTAATTCATTTAATTCATTTAATATTTTTGTTTCTTTATATTCACCTAATTCTAAATATTTACTTAATTTTACTAAATCATTCGGTTTTAAAACAAAATATACTTCATCTCTTTGTAAAAATTCTATAATGAATAATGGTATTTTGTTTTCTACAATCGCATGATATTCTAATTTATCAATATCATCTAACAACAATTTATAGCTATTGGCATCTGTAGATTTTAATTGAGCTAAAACATAGTCATTATATCCATCTTCTTTTGCAATCCATCCGGCGCCTGACATTGGAGTTGCTTTTAAACCATACTTGCTCATTATCTCTTTTTCATTTTTACTATAGAATTTCCCTGTTCTTCTATTCTTTCTATTCATCATCTTCTAAACTTTTTAACAACACTTCTACACTATACGCTTCTGTGTTATCTTCAGAAACTTTTTCAATAAAACTTAAATCAGGAAATATACTTGCAATTTCATCAATATAACAACAACTTCCTGATGATATTAAAAACATAGCGTTATAGTCATTTATCGGTTTATTTTCAAACCAATGTAAAACATTATTGTTTGCCCTTGCTAAATAACCTCTACCTAACATTTTCAAAAATGCTTTTTGTCTTTCATCTAATTTCATTTTCTCCTATTTCTTTTGTTTTTTTTAAATATTTAATAATTTATTTTTTTTAATGGTGGGCCATCGGGGACTTGAACCCGGGACCTGCCGGTTATGAGCCGGATGCTCTGACCAACTGAGCTAATGGCCCTAAAATTGGCGGGGATAGCAGGACTCGAACCTGCACGAAAAGAATCAAAATCTTTTGTCCTACCCTTAGACTATATCCCTAAATATTATCAATCGCATTATTTTTATGTTTTTATCTATATTTAATTTATCCGTTCGATGTAAGGAATTTGTTCATGATACTATTGGAGTTTTATGGAGTATAGAAAGTAGAGTTTTGTTTTTTAAATAATGCGATTGACTTTTATACAAAAGCTAAGCGGCTAATTTAACCGCGGCTTGTGTATACATATTATTCATTCCGCTAAAATCAAACATTCTAATTTCATCCTTTTTCATCCCTTTAAAAATTGCTATCAATAACACTTTTTCAATATCTAAATTTGTATTTTTTAATTTAACAATATACTCTATGCATCTGTAAGAAAACACATATCTCATACCTGAAATTTCACACTGTCTTCTTAAAGAATGTACAAAATTTACCAAATCTTTGTCATTTTTAGCAATACTCAATTCTACATTTTTATCATAGTCAAATTCTATCACAACGAATCTATCTAAAGTTGCTGAATCTAAAACCATTCTGCCGGTGTACTGTTCATCTGCACCATTTCCCTTTGTGTTTCCTGCGGCTATAACGCGGAAATTCTCATTTGCTTCTATTTTGCCATTTGGAAACTCAAAATATCCATTAGCAATTGCGGCATTTAACAAAACTAAAACTTCCGGTATAGATGCATCTAATTCATCAAGGAAAAACAAACCTCCATTTTTAAATGCTTTATAAAACTCCGTTTCATGATATTTTCCACCAGCGTCTATAAAACCAGTTATTTTATATTCCTGCTGAATTGAATTTGTAAAATAAAACTCTAAATCTAATTCTTCTGCTATTTTTTTGATTATATAGTTTTTTCCACTTCCAGCAGGACCAGTTAAATATACCGGAATATTTGATTTTATACAACTCTTAATTGTTTCAAACTCTTTATGTTTTATTTCTCCTTCGTTGTTATTTATTTCTACTTCTTCATTTTCAGAAACTACTTTTTCTATTTTTTCTTCAACAAATTCTATTTTATCATTTTCTGCATTTGAATTAAGTCTTTTTTTATCACTTGTAACATCGTATAATTTAACTTCGTCTACAATCTCAAGTTTTTTATTTAAGAAAAATTTATATCCTGAAATAATGAACGACTTATCATTATAAATTTTTCTCACATAGTTATAAATTGTTTCACTTCTATCATACTTTACATAAACTACAACCGATCCTTTTTTGTTTGCTTTTTTAACATTTAAAATTTCAAAATTTTTCATATTGTCCTCCTAAACTTCTAATGTTCAATCTCTATGATTATAATATCATAAATTTATCTATCTGTAAATATATTTTTTCAAATTTATCTAAAAAATCTTGAATATCCTCCCCTAAAAAATATCCTTGTTTGCCATATATCATTAAAAGTTATCGGCGTAATCCAAAACACATTGTTTTCTTCTACAAAATCATTTTCTGGGTTTGTTATTGCGTTAGAATGTTTGATATATCCTGCAACACCCAGCAATGATAATTGTATATAAGCCATCCTTACACATGTTATATCTATATCTTGTCCAACAATCATAATGTGATTTTGATAATTTAACTTGCGAAATAGGTCTTTGCTTTTATTTACAGCAGAAATTAAAGTAGCACCTCCGCCTATAGCACAGTCATTTAAAACAGCATATCCTTTTTCTTTTACTGCTTTTGATAATGTTTTTTTATCAATAGTAACATCAGACATTAATTTACAAATACTATACGGTGTAAAAAATTGTCCTTTATTTTTACTTGAAATTTCCAAAGACATATAAATTGATCCTAATAAGTCTTGATCTGGATTTTTTTCCAACTCTAAAACAATCAAAGCAAACATTTGTGGAATAATTCTTTTTCTTTCTTTTTCATTATATTTTTTAATTAATTCTTTATAGACACCAACTGGACTACCGCCAGTTGCTAAACCTAATACTGCATTAGGTTTCTTATTAATTAATTCCACTATTTCATTTGCTACTTCTTCATTTATTTCTTTGTCGGTTAATATTTTTAATTCCATATTAGACTCCTTAAATTGATGCTTAATAATTTCAATAATTCTTTAATACTTTCATTAAAAAACAATTACTATAAATTATTTATAGCCACTTTCTAAGATAATTTCAACAAGGTTTATCTTTAGAATAAACTATGAATTTATATTAAATAAATTCAACAAGCATAAATAAATTTAAAAATAATTTTGCAGTAAAAATACGAATCATTTTTCTACTATTTATATATTCTAATCCCGTCTTTCATGATTTCTTTTAATAGTTCTTCATTATCGCCTAAATCAAACAATCTTATTAAATCTACTTTCTTGTGTAAGCTACTTTGTAGCTTTTCTATCAATCCTACAAATGCTAATCCAGATATAGATGTTGATATACATAAGTCTATATCACTAGTTTCTGTTGCGTATCCTTTCGCATAACTTCCAAATAGATAGCAAAAATCTATTTTATTTTCATAATCTTTAAATACATCATTAATAATTACTTGAATTTGTTTGATTGTTAAAACACCTTTGTCTTCAGTGATATCATATTTTTGTTTTAACATTTCTAACATAGCGTTTCTTTTTAATTTATTACCATAAGAATTATCGTTTTCATATCTAATGTAAGTTCTAATTGGTACGCCAGTTGTTTTTGAAGCTTCTTTAATAGAAATTCCCGTGTTTAACCTATATTGCTTAAGTTCCATTTTTTATCACCACTAATATTGCATGTCATTTTGGCACATTATATTAATTTGTGATGCCATTAAGCATATATTTATAATTTATTTGCTTTTACGAATTAATATAATTATATTTCGGCAAAAACAACAATGCGTTGTATAAATTGTCGATAATTTGTTATGCTCGGTCTATAATATATATGGAAGGTGATTAACATGTATATAAAACGAGATATAGAAGAAAAAATAATTGAGGCATCTCAGCAATTTGCTTCAATAACAGTATATGGATCAAGGCAAGTTGGTAAATTAACTTTAATTAGAAAAATATTTCCAAAAATAGAATATGTTACACTTGATGATATCGAAGTAAGAAGTTACGCAATTAGTAATCCAAAAGAATTTTTAAAGTATTATGGAAAGCCACTAATTATTGATGAGATTCAAAAAGCGCCTAAACTTTTGGAATATATAAAAATTGAAATAGATGAAATGAAAAAGAATTGTTTAAAAAATAATGAAAAAACTAAATTATTATATATTCTTTCCGGATCAAACCAATTTGAACTTCAAGAAGCAATAACCGAGTCATTAGCGGGTAGAACATGCGTTTTTAATTTAGCATCTTTATCATATAATGAGATTAAGCAAAGAACTCCTCATTCTTCTTTCAATCCTGATATTGCCATTTTAAGAGGAAAAGAAAGAAATCTTAATAACGAATATAGATCAAGAAAGAAAATTTTTGAAGACATAATGATAGGCGGTATGCCTGATTACGTAGTTAATAAAGTTAATAGAGACATGTTCTTTAAATCATATATAACTACTTACATTGAAAAAGATGTTAGAAAGGTTATTTCTGCTGATAAAGAAACAACGTTTGTTAATTTTATGAAATATGTTGCTTTAAGAACCGGATGTCAATTAGATTGCGTAGAGATATCTAGAAGCATTGGCATTGATGCAAGAACTGTAAAGTCTTGGATTGCAATTTTAGAAACATCAGGAATTATTAAATTATTGCAACCATATACAAAAAATGTATCCAATCGAGTTATTAAAACACCTAAACTTTATTTTATGGATACAGGTTTATGTGCTTATCTATTCGGTATGCCATCCGCAGAAGTATTAGAAAAAAGCGCATTTGCTGGTGCATTTTACGAAACCTATGTAGTATCTGAAATTATCAAATCTTATTATAACAATTATAAAGATACATCAAATCTTTATTACTATCGTGACAGAGATCAACATGAAGTTGACTTAATAATAGAAGATTATGGCTCAATATATCCTATTGAAATAAAGAAAGGAATAAATCCTGTAAGTAACAATAAAAATTTCAAAGTTTTAGAGAAATACAAAAAAAATATAAATATTGGTTTAGTTATTGATTCTTCTAATAAAGTATTTCCAATCAATGATAAGGTATATTATTGCCCAATTGATATTATTGGATTATAATTCATAGATTTTAGTTAATTAAAAATTTATTTTACTCTGTTTCTATTAAATCAATAGAAGCAATAAAAATTTCTTTTTTGAAGGATTTAATTAGCACATCATTTTTAGAAATAAATGAATTGACATCTTCCTTTGCTTTATCAAAATCTATTGTTAAAAATTTTTCTTTCAATTCTTTTTTTAAAATGCCCAATGTCAACTTTTCATTATCAGATAAATAGCCAAAAGTTTTTAAACCATTTTCTAAAAATGTCATATTAACTTTTGTTTTTGTGGATATATAAAATAAATAATCATAGAAATCTCTACCTTTTACTCTTGTTTGCCATTTTCTATTTAAAACAGCAATAAGTTTAGACGCAAATAATGTTTCCATATTAAATGTTTTTACGGTACAAAAGAATGGCGTGGTTAGTAATTTTGTTTCAGTTATTCCACCATCAAAAGTTTTATTTTCTATTTCAAATTTGATAGACAACAATTCGTTTGATATTATTTTATTTGCATAATCAGAATACGAAATATTAAATAATTCTTTTAAATTAAAAGTAATAAAGTAAGATTTTACGCTTGTGTTATTTTTCTTTTCTTTTGAATCTATTTTGCAATTTAGTCCAAAACTTTTTAAATCTTCTTCTACTTTTAATAAATATTCATTAAGATTTACAGTTGTAATATTTTTTTCTAAAGTAAAATCTAAATCTTCTGAAAATCTTGGTAAACTTCTAAAAATTCTAAGTGATGTGCCACCATAAAAAATCGCATAATTAAAAAAGTCGTTTTTAGCAAGACTTGCTAAAATAATTTCTTGTAAAACTTCTTTCATTGCATTTTTTATGTCTAATATATTATTAGGATTATACCTCTTGATTTGAGTCAAAAAAGCTTCATTAATCATACAATTTCCCCCTTAAAAGCATATTTACAAATAAATCAACATTTCTAGAATGATATAAGTCTTTTAAATCACTACATAATTGTTTATCAAAAGTATCTAATACTAATTCATTAATGCGCATATTTTCAAACAAATATTCGCGCATTTCTTTCATGTTTTTTATTGGTTCTGCTTCATATAATAAATCTAATAATGCTTTTTCCTTTTTAGCTATTAAATACATATAGCCATCAACTTCAATCATATGTTTTCCATATGGAAATGCTTCTGGAGGAACATCTTGATAAGTGTAAATTCCAAAAATAGTTTCAAATCTTTTTTTCTTTCTTTTTTTAAATGTGGCGTTTTTTATCATATAAACTCTCTCTGGAATTAAATCATAATATGATAATGCAGTTTCAAACGATATATATGATGGTGCATATATAGGATTAGCTAGATAAAATGGATCAACATGTTCATTTGTTTCATATAGTCCTTTAGTAATAGGAAATATTTCTTTGTTTTTAACCATTCTTTGAATTTTTGTTTTTGGATTTTTATAATCCTTTAACTCTTCTTTTAATATTTCGTATGTTTTTATCATATTTTCTCCACCTAGTACTATTATATGATACTTTGTGGAGAAAATCAATTAATTGTTTTATAAAACAGAGTCCTTAGATTGTATTTCCTACATTATTTATATAGTTAATAGTTATTAAAAAAGCGACAATTAAGTATTTATTTTAATACTAATTTGTCGCTGTTTATTAAATAAGTTTATAAATTAAGCAGCATAAATTTTATAAAGTAAATAATTTCTAATCCTTTTTGGAAGAATATGATAAAGGAACGCTAGCGCCTTGTCTTTAGTGCCAATACTTCTTGAATAAGGAAGGCGTTTTCTTTTAGAAATATTAAATGCCACTTTTGCAATTTTAATTGGTGCAATGCCTCCTTGTTCATCTTTCGCTACACTTGCTAAACAATGATCAAAAGCATCTTTATATGGACTATCTTCACTCAAACGATATTGTTCTCTATTTTTAGTGAAACTAGTCTTTGCATCACCTGGTTTGATAGAACAAATTTGGATATTGTATGGTAATACTTCTGGACGCAATGAATCAAATAGCATATCCATTGCAGCTTTACTTGCACTATAAAATCCTTGGAATGGTAAAGGTATAACTCCTCCAATAGATGATGTATTAATAATCTTTCCTCCGCCTTGTTTTCTCATATATGGGATAACTGCTTTAGCCATTAAGAATGTTCCAAAGAAAGATACATCAACTTGCTTTTTAGCTTTTTCTAATGGTGTTTCTTCAAATGGTCCAAATATACCAAATCCAGCATTATTCATTAAGACATCAATTCTTCCATATTTAGCAATGATGTTTTTAACTACCCTTTGACAATCTTCTTCTTTTGATACATCACCAAATTGATGATATATTCCTTCCATTTCAAATTGTTGATTAGAAAATCCACATACTATATCATTATTTTTAAGAAACAATTTAGCCATTTCTAAGCCAAATCCTGATGATTCTCCAGTAATAAGAATTACTCGTCCTATTTTAACATTTTTCATAATAAACTAACTCCTTCATTAACGCATTTATTATAAAATAAAATAACTGATTTTGAAATAAAACAACAAATATACAAAAAATCATTTATAATATTAAAGGTGATTATCTTGAAGACATTTGAAGAATTAGAAAAAT
>ERZ827150.4646-NODE-4646-length-11851-cov-10.988132_pt1 | contig 11851 bp, 8 predicted proteins | sample MGYA00519779_ERZ827150 | MGnify/ENA primary metagenome ERZ827150 (study PRJEB31778, sample SAMEA3449267) | human gut metagenome | biome: human gut; feature: human-associated habitat; material: faeces | place: United Kingdom | collected 2010/2012 ...
GGTGCAGCTCCGGCTCCATGCCCGGCCGGGGCGGGTACGCCGCCTCCGCGCCGAAGTACAGCTGCTCGTCGTCGCCGTAGTCCATCTCCCCCATTTCCCGGGACATAACAGACCGGAACACGAAGTTGGTGCCGTCCAGCACCTCCCGGCGGGAGCGGAAATTCCGGCTCAGCAGCACCTTCCGGGGCTGGCCCTCCTCCGCTTCCGCCGCCGGAACATAGGACAGGTATTTTTCCAGAAAGATGGTGGGGTCCGCCAGCCGGAAGCGATAGATGCTCTGCTTCACGTCGCCCACGGCGAACAGCCGCCGCTCCCGGTCGGACAGCGCCCGGAAAATGCAGTTCTGCACCTGGTTGCTGTCCTGATATTCGTCCACCATCACCTCCCGGTAGCGGGAGGCCACCTGCCGGGCCAGGTCCGTGGGCTGGCCCTGGCCGTCGGTCAGCAGGTCGATGGCGTAGTGCTCCTGGTCGGAAAAGTCCATCACGTTCCGCCGGACCTTCTCCGCCTGGTAGCGCAGGGTGAACCGGGCCGTCAGGCTCAGCAGGGCCAGCATGGCCGGGGCCATCTGGCGCAGGTCCTCCAGCAGCTCCGCCTCCGGCACGGAGAAGGTGGCCTGGATGTCCTTCAACGCCTTTTTGCACTGCTCCAGCACCGCCTTGGACCGGTCCCGGCAGGCGGCGTTTTCATCGCCCCGGACGGCTCCCATCCGGCGGAATACGGGGACCGCCTGTCCCAGGCTGTCCCAGCCCTGTTCCGCCTTGTCCCGCAGGTGTTCCAGGGCCTGGGCTGCCTCCAGGAACCGGTCACCGTAGGCCTTGTACACGGCGGGGTAGTCCTCCATGTCCTCCACGGCCTGGGTCAGCCGCCGGGACCAGAAGTCCGCCTTCCGCAGGGCGTCCTCCATGAGATACCGGCCGCAGCCGGTGTCCGGCAGGTGCTCCGGTGTTCTGGCCCAGTCCCGCTTCAGCTCCTCCAGCCACCGCAGGGGGTGGGGGTGGCTCTGGGTCTTCTGGTGCAGGTCCAGCACCAGGGCCTCCAGGGCCCGGTCGTCCCGGCCGGCACCCAGAGTCTCCGCCAGCAGGCGGGCGTTTTCGTCCTCCTCGATGCCGGCGTAAAAATCCTCCAGCACCCGGCCCAGCACCCGCTGGCGCAGCAGGGCGGCCTCCTGCTCGTCCAGCACCCGGAAATCCGGGGTCAGGCTGTGCTCCTCCACCGGCGGCAGCAGGTGGACGTTCTCCCGCAGAAGCCCGGCGCAGAAGGCGTCAACCGTTTTGATGTCCGCCTGATACACCCGCAGCATCTGCCGCCGCAGGTGGCCATCCCCGGGGCGCTCCGCCACCCGGCGGGTCAGCTCCTGGGCGATCTTGCCCCGCAGCTCCGCCGCGGCGGCCTTGGTATAGGTGATGATCAGGAAGTCGTCCACCTGGCAGCCCTCCTGCTCCATATAGGAAAACAGGCGCTCCACCAGGACCTTGGTTTTGCCGGAGCCTGCGGCGGCGGACACCAGCAGGCTCCCGCCCCGGTTATATACGGCCGTTTCCTGCTGCGGCGTCAGCGGCATGGCGATCCCTCCTCTCGGCTTTCTTCCTCCACAAATTTCCAGAATTCTCCCGGGTCTACGCTTCTGATGTACCGCACCCGGTCGCCGCCCCGGCCCTCCTGGAATCCGCAGGCGGCGGCAAAGTCGCAGTGCTGGCAGGCCCGGTCCTGGGGGCCGTGGGCCACCGGGTCGGCGTCGATGCTGCCGGAGCCGATCTCCCGGGCGATCTGGTGCAGCAGGCGGTCCACATAGCGGCCCAGCTTCCCCAGCTGCTCCGCCGATGCGATGCCGTCGGAAATGGAGCCGTCCTTCTTCACCCGAATGGGCAGATAATGGGGTGCTTCCAGAGCGCTGTGCTCCATAGCCCGCAGCACCTCCGGGTCCGCCAGCACCATGCCGCTGCGGCGCAGGGCACTCTGCAGGGCCAGCTGCAGCTCCTCCGGCTGGATGCCCCGGTCCGCTTTCAGGATCACCTCCCGGGCCGGGTGGTACAGCACCCCCGCCGGCACAATGGGATAGCCGAAATAGCTGCGGCCCTCCTGCTCCAGGGTGAACAGGTACAGCAGCATCTGGATCCCCAGACCGTACCGCAGGTCCGACAGGTCGAAGGACTTTTTCCCGGTTTTGTAGTCCACCACCCGCAGATACAGCCTGCCGTCGTGGAGCCAGCCGTCTACCCGGTCCACCTTGCCGCTGACGGACAGGCGCTGATCTCCCTCGGTGATGGTCACGGCAGGGAGCTGGCCGTCCTTTCCGCCGAAGCCCAGCTCAAAGGCCACCGGGGAAAAGTCCGACTGGGCCAGCTCCCCGGCCATGTCCTCCACAATGGCATAGGCCGCCGTCCGCAGCCGGGAAAAGAGATACCGGAACCGGGCGCTTTTCTCCTGATATCCGTCGATCTCCTCCCGGGCGTAGCGGTCCGTATATTCCCGGACCAGCTGCCGCAGCTCCGGCTGCTGCACCGCGGCCCAGCCGCCCCGGGTCTTGACCTCCCGGGCCACGTTTTCCAGCAGATAGTGGATAAACGTGCCGATCTCCGGGGCCTCGAACCCCGCCGGGCGGCGGTCCCTGGCCCGCAGGCCGTACTGCATGAAATACCCGAAATGGCACCGCTTTACCTGGTCCATCCGGGAGGCGGACATATGCAGGGAGCGGCCATACAGGGCCTCCACCGCCGGGCCGGACAGCCGTCCCCGGCCCAGGGCCCGTCCCCGGTCCATGGCGTCCAGCACCCGGTCATAGCCGCCCCGCTGCCGGAAATACCGCTCCAGTGCCTTGTCGCTGCCGGCCAGCTCCAGAGCCGTGGCAGGCAGCATCCGCCGGTAGGCCCCGTCCTCCCGCAGGACGTGCAGATCCGGAAACAGCTTCTCCATCCGCTGCACCACGAAGGAGGGCCGCAGCTGAGCGCCGCTGATGTCCCCCACCGGCCAGCTGACGGTAAGCCGCTCCGTGGGCTGGGCCAGGCACGCGTAAATATTCTGCAGCTCGTTGTCCAGCGGGTCAAACACGGCGTCCGACAGCAGGATCTCCCGCTGCTGCAGGGTCTCCCGGTCCTCCGGGTCCAGCAGGCCGTGGCCGCTGGGCGGCATAGGCAGCACGTGGTCGTTGGCCCCCAGCAGGAACAGGCACCTTACCCGGTGCCGGTCGTTGCGGGTGATCTCGCTGACCTTCACCTGGTCCAGGGTGGCAGGAATGGTACCCACGCTGTACTGGGTCAGCACCAGCCGCAGCAGCCGCGCGAACTCCTCACCCGTCAGCTCCGTGTCCCCCAGGATCTCCACAAATTGGTCCAGCACCCCGCAGAATATCTCCCACAGCTGCACATATTCCTCCGCCAGCTGGGGCTGGTTCTCTGCCAGCAGCTTCCCGGCGGTTTCCTCCAGGGCCTGGGGTACACCGGCCTCCTGCAAAAATGTGTACAGGCACTCTGCCTTGCTCCTGGCGGATGATGCCGTTTTCATCCCCTGATACAGGGGCTCCAGCAGCAGACGTACCCGCCGCCGGACACCATTGACCTGCCGCAGCCGCGCGGCGGCAGTCTCCGTCATCTCCCGTCCGTAGCCGTCGGGGCTGGCGGTCCAGTCGCCCTCCCGCAGCCACATGCCGCTCCGGATATCCCACACGATCACATAATTCTCCAGGATATCGCACTCATCCGGGGAAATGCCCCCCAGGCCGGTCTTCAGGCAGCGGAACACGTCCTCCCGGTCAAAGCCGCCGGTAACGGCGTCCAGGGCTCCCAACAGCATGGTGATGGGCGGCTTTTCCAGCAGATCGCTGCGGCGGCTGATATAGGCCGGGATGCCGTCCCGGCGGAACACGCTCTCCAGCAGTGGGCCGTAAACCTCCATATTCCGGGCGCACACGCCCATATCCCGCCAGCGGTATCCCTCTGCCGCCAGCTGCCTCAGCTGCTGGGACACCCATTCCACCTCGGTGAAGGCCGTGGCGGCCTGATACAGGCGAATTCCCTCCGCCTGGCCCTCATAGGCCGTCTCCCGGCCAAAAAAGTGCCGCTCCAGGTGATCCAAGGGGCCGCTCCCCTGCTTTTCGCACCACAGGACTTCCATACTCTGCCCCACACGCCGGGCCATGCGCTCCAGACGCATCCGCTGGCGCAGAGCATTCTGAAACAGCTGTTCATTGCCCCGGTCCCCCAGCAGGGTCACGGTAACGCTGCTGGCCTGCCGCAGCACCAGCTCCAATATGCTCTCCTCCTGGCGGTTGAAATAGGAAAACCCGTCCAGATACACATCGCAGCCCCGGAGATAGTCGCTGTGCTCCAGATGCTCCCGGAGCTTCTGGAGCCGGGACCGGGCATCCATGTCTCCGTTGTGCAGCCGGGCGTCATACGCCGCATACAGCAGCGCGATATCCCGCAGCTTATCGCCCATAGCGCCCTCCAGATCCTCTACATGTGCATAGAGGTCCCGGGGCCCGATCTCATAGGCGTAAAGCTCCTCCATCAGGTCCGTCAGCTGCCGCAGAAACGACGCCCGTTGACTGGGCCGCCCGAATACCCGCAGCTCCGGGGCCAGCTCCTGCAGCACCCGCCGCATGGTCAGCAGCTTTCCCCCGTTGTCCAGGGTAAACTCCGCCAAACCGCCGGTTTCCGCCAGCACCCGGGATGCAAGGCTGCGGAAGCTCAGCACCTCCGCGTCCCGGGACGCAGTGGGTCCCAGGGCCCGGCACAGGTCCACCTCCGCCTCGTGGGAGATATGCTCCGGCACCAGCAGCACCTGCCGCCGCAGACGGCGGTTCTTTTCCATGGCCTCCAGCACCCGCCGGGATTTCCCGGACCCGGCCCGGCCCACCCATATATGAAGCATCTGCCCCGCCTCCTTTCCGACAGCAGGATACCATCTCCGCTGTCCCAAAAAACTCTCATCTGACAGTATAGCGCATTTTTCTTCCTCTGAAAAGGGCAAAAAAAACACCGGCTGCTGCGCAGCCGGTATTTTCTCGCTTACTGATTGTCGCCCAGCTCCCGGAGATACCGGCTCAGGGCGTCCTTCCACTCCGGCAGCGGCGTGAAGCCGTTTTCCGCCAGCTTGCTCTTGTCCAGGCGGCTGTTGAAGGGCCGGGCCGCCTTGGACGCGCCGTATTCCGCCGTGGTCACGGCGTCCACCTGCACCGGCAGCCCCGCCTGGCGGAAGATCTCGCAGGCGAAGTCGTACCAGGAGATATACCCGCCCTCGTTGGTGGCGTGGTAATACCCGTACTTGTCGGACTCGATCATGTCCACCAGCAGCCGCGCCAGGTCCAGGGTATAGGTGGGCGTGCCGATCTGGTCGCACACCACCCGCAGCTTGTCGTGGGTCTTGCCCAGCTGCAGCATGGTCTTGATGAAGTTCTTGCCGTTCAGGCCGAACACCCAGGCGATCCGCACGATGAAATACTTCTCCAGCCGGGAGCTGACGGCCAGCTCGCCGCCCAGTTTGGTCTCGCCGTAGAAATTCAGGGGCTGATAGTCCTTGCAGTCCGGCTGCCAGGGGGTCTCCCCCTGGCCGTTGAACACATAGTCCGTGGAAATGTACATCATCTTGCAGTCCTGGGCCTTGCACGCCGCCGCCAGATGAGCGGTGCCGTCCACGTTGATGGCCCGTACCTTGGGCTGCTTGTCGGCGTCCTCGGCCAGGTCCACCGCCGTCCAGGCGGCGCAGTGGATCACGGCGTCGGGCCACACCTGGTCCATCACCTGCCGCACCTGCTGCTCATTGGTGATATCCATGGGCACATAGGGCATCCCCGTCACGGCGGAGCCGTCGGCGATGCCGCTGTATACCGGGGCAATGTCGCTGCCCACGCCCTGATGGCCCCGGCGGGCCAGCTCGTTCATCACATCGTGGCCCAGCTGACCGCCCACGCCCGTTACCAATACCTTCATTGCTTGTAACCTCCTCGTTACAGATACTTGACCGCCTTGCAGATGGGCCGCTCTTTTCCCCAGCGCCCGGTCATGGCGGCTTTGACCTTCTCTTTGCACCAGACCAGTGCAGCCTCAATAAGCATCAGCACCGCGAACTCCGCCAGCATCATCAGGAAATACGGCGCCGTCGGCGTCTGTGCCAGGTAAAAACGCTTGCCCAGCATCACCAGCTCCGGCGCGATCTGCCAGGGCAGATGCGTGGCCATCAGGAACATGGAGTGCCTGCCGCACCAGATCAGGGGCCTCAGGGATATGCGGGCCTCCAGCCAGCGCAGCAGCTCCAGAACGGCCACGGAACCCAACACACCGTTGAGATAGAACACCGGAGCAAAGGACCCCAGCTTAAAGGAGTTGAAATCCAGGTCCGGACTCAGCAGCGACAGGCCCAGATTCACCGCCAGCAGGACCGCCAGCACCGGCAGCCTTCCCAGCCGCTGCGGCTTCCCCCGCCGGTAAAGCAGATACCCGCACAGCATGAACCAAAAGCCGCTGACGCTCTTGGCCAAAACAATAAACAGATTGCGCACCACCTGCACCCACAGGCGATCCGCCCCGGGAATATCCATTCCCTGATAGAAATAGCCGATGACGCACAGGATAGCCGGCGCCAGGACACACACCAGTATGCGCTTGGCGGCAGATCAGCCCTCCGGCCGCACCGCCGCAAACAGCAGCTCGGCGATCAGCAGCGTAGGCAGAAACCACAGGGTGGCAACACCCCGCAGCGTCGCCGTCAGGATCACGTCCCCCTTCAGGGCCGCCAGTCTGCTGCCGCCGTGTATGGTGAGAAAAGCCAGGTGCGCCAGAATCGCCAGAGCCGAAAACACGCCATAGGGGATCACCAGGGAATACCAGCGTTTTTTCATCACCTGTGCACAGGAATCCCTCTGGCCCCGCTCCCCATAGCGGTATGCCTTCAGCAGGCCCACCACCACATAGAACACAGCGATCTTGAAGGAGGAAAACCATACGGAGCTGGTGCTCCACAGGTAGTCCATGTGGCCCCAGATGATGGCCAGCATGCCCAGGCCCTTTGCCGCGTCCACAAAGCCCAGGTGCGTCTGCCCCATCCGGACTTCTACTGCCTGCTGCTCCATGGCTCAGCGATTTCCGTACATCTTCTCGTAGTAATCCTGATACTCGCCGGAGATGATGGTCTCCCACCACGAACGGTTGTTCAGGTACCAGTTGATGGTCTTTTTGATGCCGTCGGCGAACTTGGTCTCCGGCAGCCAGCCCAGCTCGTTGTGGATCTTGGTGGGGTCAATGGCATAGCGCATATCGTGGCCCTTCCGATCCGCCACATGGACGATCAGGCTCTCGGGCTTGCCCAGCTCCTTGCAGATCAGCTTCACGATGTCGATGTTGCGCATCTCGTTGTGGCCGCCCACGTTGTACACCTCGCCGACCCGGCCCTTATGGATGATCAGGTCGATGGCCCGGCAGTGATCCTCCACATACAGCCAGTCCCGGACGTTGAGGCCCTCGCCGTACACGGGCAGGGGCTTGTCGTTGAGGGCGTTGGCGATCATCAGGGGGATCAGCTTCTCGGGGAAGTGATAGGGCCCGTAGTTGTTGGAGCAGCGGCTGATGGTAACAGGCAGACCATAGGTCCGGTGATACGCCTGCACCAGCAGGTCGGCGGCAGCCTTGGAGCTGGAGTAGGGGCTGGAGGTGTGGATAGGCGTCTCCTCGGTAAAGAACAGGTCGGGCCGGTCCAGGGGCAGGTCGCCGTACACCTCGTCGGTGGACACCTGATGATAGCGCTGGATGCCGTATTTGCGGCAGGCGTCCATCATGGTGGCGGTGCCGATGATGTTGGTCTGCAAAAACACACCGGGGTCCTCGATGGAGCGGTCCACATGGCTCTCGGCGGCGAAGTTCACCACCATGTCGGGGTGCTCCTCCTCAAACAGCTTGTAAACGGCCTCCCGGTCGCAGATATCCGCCTTCACGAAGCGGAAGTTGGGGTTGTCCATCACAGGAGCCAGGGTGGACAGGTTTCCGGCATAGGTCAGCTTGTCCAGGCATACGATGCGGTAATCGGGATGCTCCTTGAGCATATGGAACACGAAGTTGCTGCCGATAAAGCCGGCGCCGCCGGTAACGATAATGGTCATGGCTCATTCTCCCTTTCCGTAAACGAAGTTGCAGTCGCTGTCCGCCAGCAGCGGAGCGTTTTTGTCCTTGTCGGACAGAATGGGGTCCGTCACGCCCCAGTCCACGCCAATGGCAGGGTCGTCGAAGCGGATGGACCGGTCGCTGGGATGGTCATAGAGGTTGTCCGCCTTATAGCAGAAGTCCACGTCGTCCGTCAGGGTCACGAAGCCGTGGCCAAAGCCCCGGGGAATGTAGAACTGGCGCTTATTTTCGGCGCTGAGCTCCACGGATACCCACTGCAGATAGGTGGGTGAGCCCTTCCGCAGGTCCACCGCCACGTCCATCACGGCGCCCCGCACCACCCGGACGATCTTGGCCTGGGCCATGGGGTCCTGCTGGAAGTGGATGCCCCGCAGGGTCCCCCTCTTAGCGGTGAAGCTCTCGTTGTCCTGCATGCTGTTGAAGTGCAGGGCTTCATACTTGGGCAGGGACCAGGTCTCCATGAACCAGCCCCGGTGGTCGCCGAACACGTCCGGCTCGATGATCTTTACCTCGGGAATTTTTGTGTCCAGAATTTTCATGCAAATCACCTATCAATATCGAATTTTGCCCTCAGCCACATGCATCAGGTGCTGGCCGTAGGGGGACTTGCCATAGCGCTGGGCGGACTGGAGCAGCGTCTCCCGGTCGATCCAGCCCTCGGTAAACGCGATCTCCTCCAGTGCCGCGATCTGGGAGCCCTGCCGGGTCTCGATGGTGCGCACAAAGTCCGCCGCATCCACCAGAGAGTCCATGGTGCCGGTATCCAGCCAGGCATAGCCCCGGCTCAGCAGCTGCACGTTCAGGGTGCCGTCCTCCAGATAGAAACGGTTCAGGTCCGTGATCTCCAGCTCGCCCCGGGCGCTGGGCTTCACCCGCTTGGCCATGTCCACCACCCGGTTGTCATAGAAATACAGGCCCGTGATGCAGTAGTTGCTCTTGGGGTGCTGGGGCTTCTCCTCCACGGAGATGACCTTGCCGTTCTCGTCGAACTCCACAATACCGAAGCGCTCGGGGTCATTGACGTAATAGCCGAAAATGCTGGCCCGGCCCTGCTGCGCATCCGCCGCCGCCTGCTTCAGGCGGGCCCGGAAGCCGCTGCCGTAGAAAATGTTGTCGCCCAGCACCATGGCGCAGCAGTCGTCGCCGATGAACTCCTCGCCCAGCAGAAATGCCTGAGCCAGGCCGTCGGGAGAGGGCTGCACCTTGTAGCTCAGATGAATGCCGAACTGGCTGCCATCCCCCAGCAGGCGCTCAAAATTGGGCAGGTCCGTGGGGGTGGAGATGATGAGGATATCCCGGATCCCCGCCAGCATCAGGGTAGACAGCGGATAGTAGATCATGGGCTTGTCATACACCGGCAGCAGCTGCTTGCTGGTGACCATGGTCAGGGGATACAGGCGCGTGCCGGCTCCGCCGGCCAAAACGATACCTTTCATGAAATGGCTCCTTCCTTATGTTCCTCCGCGGCCCCTTGTTCCTTGGGCCATACGGTGTAAAAATGCTGCCCGATCCGCTGTTCCGGCGGCGGGGGCGTCATGTAATCGCCATAGGTATGGCGCAGCATCCGGTCATATCCGGCGGGAATGGGGAACTCTGCGTCCTCAAAGGGAATATACAGCGTTTTTTCCAGGTCCTCCCGCGGGAACACGATGTTCCAGTTGGTATCCCAAACGGTGCAGCCCACATAGCGGCACTTCTCATAGTCCTTCTGCCGGGCCCAGGCCTCGATGCGGTGGATGTAATGGGCGCTTCCGTGGAGCCGGGCCCAGGCAAAGCCCGCCAGCTTGGCGGGGGTGTGGAGCCAGCCCCGGCGGCTGGGCGTGAACCGGTCGGCGGCGCAGCAGTTGATGAACTTCACATCCCGCATGGGCTGCTGCACCCAGGCCCTGGCCTCCTCCTCCGTGTCACCGCAGCCGTCCAGCGGATAAATGTCCACAAACAGGCCCAGGCCGTAATCCCGGATGCCCTGGTATTTCACCCGGTAGCGGGTGTCGCTGAAGCGGGCGATGGGGTACACATACCGGGGGTTGTCGTCCACGGTCATCAGGTGCATGGGCAGAAGCTCCTCCCGGTGCCGGCGGCAATATTCCACCAGCCTGTCAAAATCCGGCCGGGGCATGGCCACGTCCAGGTCGTCATCCCAGGGGATAAAGCCCTTGTGGCGGATGGCCCCGATGAGGGTCCCATAAAACAGGAAGTACCGCAGCCCCTGCTCCCGGCAGATGCCGTCCAATTTTTTGAGAATGTTCAGAGCGCCCTCCTGCATTTGTCGCAGTGTCAGTTCCTCCACTTATCTCACTCCTATCCGATATTTCGTCTTTATCTGTCTATTTCTGTCCCGATACGCAGCGGGATGTCCCGCTTTTGCCCGGGTTTTGTCCCGATTTTATGCCGATTTTTTGCGGAACACCGCAACAAGTCTCATAACCTGATCCCGGTGCCTGACAGCCCACAGGGCGCACACGCCCAGTCCCGCTGCCAGCAGCCCCATCCGGACCCAGAACAGATCCGTCAGTGCCACCGTCACCAGCGACACCACCGAGACCTTCAGTGCCAGACTGACCGTTTCCACGCTGCGCATCGCGCCCAGCAGCACCGTCGTCACGGCGAAGAAGGGGAAGGTGAAGCGGATAACGCGCAGATACCGCACGCCCTCGGCGATGATCGCTGCGTCCGTCACGAACAGGCCCACGCACTGTGCCGGCCACAGCGAGACCACCGCGAAAAAGAGCATCGACAGCGCCGCCTCCAGCCGCAGCCCAAGGCAGACCAGCCGCCGGATGGGCGCGGTCTGCTGCTTGCCCCAGTATTGGCTGCTCAGCACGATCACGCCGTTCGTCACGCCGTAGATCACCTGCTGCACCACGAAGACGATCTGGTTGACCGCCGCCACGGCGGCCAGCGCCGTCTCGTTGTAGCTGCCGATCATCAGATTGTCGGCCAGATTGACGCTCAGCACGACGGCCTGCTCCAGAATCAGCGTGCCCGCGAGGATGAGAAACGTATGATAAAACGAGCGGTCCCGCATCAGAAGCGGGACGCGCGTCTTTTCCGCACCGCGGCTCATAAAATGGCCTCTTTTCTGCCGCAGACCTATTCGGTCTGCGATTTGACTTTCTTGATATACCGGTAAATGCTCGCCTGCGAACATGCCAGCTTGTGTACCGTAAACTGCACCGCGCCGCGCAGCTCGAACATGCCCTGGTCGTAGAGCCTGGCAATGATCTGCGTGCGCTCCGCCTGCGTCAGCCGGTCGAGCGGAACGCTGACCGACTTCGTGACTGTGTCGAACAGCTCCTCCATCAGCCCGTTCATGTCGGACTGGAAATGCTCCGCGGGATCCGGCGCGGGATGCTGCGGCTGCATCGGCTGCTTGGCCGGGGCGTCGACAGGGAAGTAGTGGTGGTGGACGAAATCGTCCGGATGGATGAGCTTGAGGATGGCGTCGCTGATCTCGTGGAAGCGGCTGTCGTCAAAATTGATGCACAGCAGCCCCACGAGCTTGCCGCCGTCCTTGATGAACATCGTGCTCGAGCGGATGGTCTTGCCGTTGGCGAGCTGGCCGGTATAGTTGAGATTGTAGTCGCTCGTCTCATACTGCTTCTGCATGATCATGCGCAGCGCGGCGTTCGTGATGGGCGCGCCGACGCTCCGCCCGCTGATGGAGCCGTTGGCGATGGCCGCCACGCGGCTGTTTTCCGGCAGGATCTCATGCAGTACGACCTCATAATCCGGGC
>ERZ827150.4649-NODE-4649-length-11846-cov-15.949114_pt1 | contig 11846 bp, 8 predicted proteins | sample MGYA00519779_ERZ827150 | MGnify/ENA primary metagenome ERZ827150 (study PRJEB31778, sample SAMEA3449267) | human gut metagenome | biome: human gut; feature: human-associated habitat; material: faeces | place: United Kingdom | collected 2010/2012 ...
GCCTGGTTGGCGCCGCCGAAGAGCAGGATGCAGTTCTGCCCGGAAGGATCCACCTGAATGATGGCGTGCCCGGTGCGGCAGCTTTTCAGCACCCTCACGAAGGAAACATCTGCTCCTGCCGCCCGGAGTCCGTCAAGCAGGATCTGCCCGTCCTTCCCGATGCAGCCGCCGTGATACGTCTGAGCCCCCGCCCGGCTGAGCGCCACCGACTGGTTTAGCCCTTTCCCGCCGGAAAAGGTGTTCAGCGCAGCGGAGGAGATCGTCTCCCCCGGCCGCACGAAATGCTCCACGTCATAGACAAAATCCAGATTCAGAGACCCGAAATTCAGAAACTTCACGGCTCATTCTCCCCGCTTCGCCAGTGCAAGAAAGCGGTTGATCACGTCATCCAGAGCCAGCTCCTCGCTCCCCTTGATGTAGGTGAAGACCTTGTTGTTGAAGTTTTTCGTCCAGTGGGCAGGGATGTTTTTCAAGCCGATAACGCCGCCCAGGACGCTTCCGGCGGTAGCGCCGGTGCAGTCGTTGTCAAGGCCCATGGCGATGACCTCGCCGATGGTCTTAGTATAATCCTTGTTTCCTAAGATCAGTCCGAAGATGGTCAGGCAGGCGTTGTTGTTGGTGTGAACCGCGTTCATGCCGGCAAAGCGCTCGTCCACCAGCTTCCGGGCATCCTCCCAGTTCTTGACCTCCGGCGCCTTTTCCAGAGCCCACTCCACATCCTTTGCAAGGGTGCATTCCGTCGGGATCTCGGTCAGTCCGATGCGGATGGCCTCCTCCGGGCTGTCCACGGAGAATGCGGCAGCCTGTGCCGCAGCAAAGAACATCTCGCCGTAAATGCCGTTGCGGCGATGAGAAAGATAGGCGTCCCGCCATGCGTACTCGGCGGCCTTCTCCGGATTTCCGGCGCAGGCCCATCCCCAGGGATCGCTGCGGATGTCGGCGCCGATCCACTGCTGATAGGGGTTGTTGACCTCGCCCGCCTTCTCTGCAGATACGCCGGCCTTCAGGTTCTCCAACACGGTCAGGTTGGCGAACACCCGCCGGCCCTCCGGGGATTGGGCGATGCCCGCCTCCAGGATCTTGTTGATGGGCTTGCCCAGCAGTTCCTGTCCGTCATAGGTGATGGAGCCGCTGTCCGCCTTTACCAGGCCGGAGATGGTGCGCAGCGTGGTGGACTTACCGGCGCCGTTGGCGCCGATCAGGGTGACGATCTTGCCGTCTGGTACCTCAAGGCTGATGCCGCGCAGCGCCTTGATGCCGCCGTAAGACACACACAAATTCTCAATCTTCAGCATCTTCTGCCACCCCCAAGTATGCGTCGATGACGCGCTCGTTGTTCTGTATCTCCTCCGGTGTGCCCTTGGCGATCAGCTTGCCGAAATCCAACACGTAAATCCGGTCGGCAATGCCCATGACCAGGTCCATGTGGTGCTCGATCAGCAGGATCGTCTTGTGGAAGTGATCCCGGATCTCCTTGATGAACTCCGCCAGCTCCAGCGTCTCCTGCGGGTTCATGCCGGCGGCCGGCTCATCCAGCAGCAGCAGCGTGGGCTCGGTGGCCAACGCGCGGGCGATCTCCAGCCGGCGCTGCTTGCCGTAGGGCAGGCTGGTAGCCAGCTCGTTCTGCACATCCTCCAGGCCCACTACCTTCAGCAGTTCCAGCACCTCGGCGCGCTGCTGCATCTCCTCCTTGGCGTTCAGGTGGAACGCCGCGGTAAACAGATTGCTGGTGCGCCGCATATGCTTGGCGATAAGCACATTGTCAAACACCGTCTGGGTCTTCCACAGACGGATATTCTGGAAGGTACGGGCCATACCCAGCGCCGTGATCTTATCCGGCGTGGGGGCCAGCACATGGTCGGTAAAGGCATAGGCATCCAGCGCCTTCTGCCCCTCCTTCCACGCCTTCAGCGCCGCCTCGTCCAGTTCCTCCTCCGGGGCGAACTGGACGGTGTACATATCGGCGTGCTCGCCCTTGTACATCTTCTTCATCTTGCCGGTGGGATGGTTTCGCACGATGCACGCCTCATTGAAGCGCACCCGCCCGTTGGTGGGGGCGTACACACCGGTGATGACGTTGAACGCCGTGGTCTTGCCGGCACCGTTGGGGCCGATCAGCGCCACGATCTCGCCCTCGTTTACCTCAAGGCTCAGATTATCCACGGCCACCACGCCGCCAAACTGCATGGTGACGTTCTCCACGGACAATACGTTCTTGCTCATTTGGACGTCACCTCCTTCGCCGCTTTATCCTTCTTTTTGAACAGCTTTCCGAAGAAGTTGATGATGGCATCCCACGAGAACTCCCTGTCGCCCATGATGCCCTTGCGGAAGAACAGCACCACGATCATAATGATCACCGAGAACACCAGCATACGGAAGCCGCCGCGCATGAATGGGATGTTCACACCCAGATAGGGCATGGGGTCATCCAGGAAACGCAGCCACCATTCGGAGCAGGCGATGTACAGGAAAGAGCCCAGAATGGAGCCGGTCACGGAGCCAATACCGCCAATGACCACAATCAGCAGTATCTCATAGGTCATGGTGGAGGTGAAGGCGTTGGCCTGGATACTGGCCTGGAACATGGCCAGCAGCGCGCCGCTGATACCGGCAAAGAAGGAGCTGATCAGGAACGCCTGCATCTTATGCTTGGCCAGATTGATACCCATAGCTTCTGCCGCCACCTCATCATCGCGAATCGCCTTGAAGGCACGACCGTAGGTAGAGTTGATGATCAGCACGATAATAGCGATGCAGATGCCGGAAACAATGAACGGGAACAGCACGCTGTCGAAGTTGGCGAACTGCCGCAGCAGGTTAGAGGAGTTGGTCAGCGGGCCCACCTTGTTCCACTGAATGATAGCGCGCATGATCTCAGCGAAGCCCAGCGTGGCAATGGCCAGATAATCGGACTTCAGCTTCAGCACTGGCAGGCCGATAAGCCACGCAAACAGCGTCGGCACCACGCCGGCCAGGATCAGACCCACCACCATGGGCAGGCAGAACTGCACGATACCACCGTCAAAATATTGATACACGGCAGCGCGGGAAGCCACGGGAATAGTCAGGATTGCATAAGTATATGCACCGATCATCATAAAGCCCGCCTGTCCCAAAGAGAACAGACCCGTAAAGCCGTTCAGCAAGTTCAACGACACTGCCACCAGGGAGTAGATCGCGCCCTTTTTCAGCACGGTCGCCAACATGGAATAGTGCTGGAACTTGTCCACATACAGCAGGAAAGCAAGGCAGACGGCGGCGAGGATCAGAGACAGCAACAGATTTCTTTTCTTATTGTTCTTCATATCTCACACCTTCTCCGTCAGTTTTTCGCCGAACAAGCCGTTGGGCTTGCACAGCAGGATCACGATCAACAGTGCAAACGTAAAGGCATTGCTGAACACGGCCATATCGGCGTTGGACTTGATAAGCGACTCGCAGATACCGATGATAAACGCACCGATCACCGCACCGGGGATCGAGCCGATACCGCCGAACACCGCCGCTACAAAGGCTTTCAGGCCAGGCATAGCGCCGATCATGGGGCTGACCTGACCATAGTTGGAGAAGTACAGAATAGAGGCCACGCCCGCCAGCAGCGAACCGATAACAAAAGTCACGGAAATAACGCTGTTGATCTTGATGCCCATGAGCTGCGCCGTCTCAAAGTCGCGGGATACCGCACGCATGGCCATGCCGATCTTAGTCTTCTGGATAAGAATGACCAACACCACCACCAGCAAGATAGTCAAAATGGGGGTGATAATGGTGATACGTTTGACATTCAGACTGCCCACCTGCATCACCTGGGTCAGGAACGGGATGTCGGGATACGCACGGGCGATACCGCCGGTGATATAGGTGGCCAGATTCTGCAGCAAATAGCTGACGCCGATGGCCGATATCATCACTGACATGCGGGGCGCGGTACGCAGGGGGCTGTATGCCGCCTTTTCGATCAGAACACCCAACGCCACTGTGGCAATAAGTACCAGGGGAATACACACTGCCATCGGCATCCAGGTGGCGGCATACACCATAAAGAAGCCCGCCATCATAAAGATGTCACCGTGTGCGAAGTTGATCAGACGCAGTATGCCATACACCATCGTATAGCCGATAGCGATCAGCGCATACAGGCTGCCCACCGTTACGCCGGAGAGCAGCAAGTCGATATAATACGCTGCGTCATGCATAAGTAAAGCATCCTCCTTATATGAATCTTGCGCTTTCGGAGACCGGGGGCGATGCCATCGGCATCCAAAAACGCAAGAGTCATGAAAGTTGCATTGTGAGGGGAGCGCACGCTCCCCCCACAATGGCTGTTATCCTACAATGAGGTTCGTCTCAGACTCGACGTATGCCGTCTTTTACTCCAAACCGTTGAAGGTGCTGAAGTACACAATCTCACCGTTCTCGATGGTCTTGATAACCGCGTAGTTCTTGATAGCGTCGCCGTTCTCGTCGAACTTCAGGTCACCGGTGATGAGGCCGGAGATCTCCAGAGTTGCCAGCGCATCGCGGATGGTGGCGCCGTCAGTGGACTGGGCCGCCTCGATCGCGCCCACAGCTGCCATGTAAGCATCATAGCCGCAGGGGGTCACGCTGGAGATAACGTCGGACACACCGCCGTTGTTCTCCACGCGGGTCGCATCCTCAGCCACCCACTTGGTGAAACCGTCCACGAAAGCCTTACCGGCCTCATTGGTGGTATCGGCGGCATCGAAGAAAGCGGAGAAGTAAATATCGGTAGCCTTGCTGCCGGTACGCTGGGCGATGGAGATGTCATCCCAGGTGTCGCCAGCCATGATGGGGCAGGTGATGCCGGCATCGCGGGCCTGAGAGATAATCATAGCCGCGGTCTCGATGGAAACAGGAGCAAAGATGCCGTCGTAACCCTCGGACTTGATGGAAGCCATGATAGTGGAGAAGTCAGCCTCGCCCTTCTGGAACTCCAGAGTGGTAGCCTTGCCGCCCAGACGCTCCATCTCCTGACGGAAGTAGTTGCCGAAACCAGCGGAGTAGTCATCGCCGGACTCGATGATCAGGGCACAGTTGCTGCTACCCTTCTCATTGAACGCAAAGTTGGCCATCACAGCGCCCTGGAACGGATCAATGTAGCCGACACGGAAGTAGTAGTCATTGCCCGCAGTCACCTGGGGGTTGGTGCAGGAAGTGCCGATGGCAGGGATCTTAGCGCTCTCGAACAGAGGGCCGGCAGCAATCGCGCAAGCAGAACCATATGTACCGATCACCACAGACACACCCTGGGAAATCAGGGTCTGCGCGGCAGTGGGTGCCTTAGCCTGGTCGGAAGCATTGTCCGCATAGACCAACTGCACACTGTACTCCTCGCCGTTGATGGTAACGGTGGGCTTCAGGGAGTGGGCATACTCAATACCCAGGATCTCCTTCTTGCCGCCGCCGCCGTTCTGACCGGAAGTGGGCTCAAACACGCCGATCTTGACGACCTTGTCGCCGGAAGCGGAATCATCACCCTTCTGACTGTCGCCCTGCTCACCGCAGGCCACCAGAGACAGAGCCATGACCAGCGCCAGCATCATTGCTAAAAACTTTTTCATGGTAATTCCTCCTAAATTCACCTTGCAGCGGTCAAGTCTGTCGACCGCTCACAGAATATGTGTATTTTAGCGAAAATATTTGGCAAAAACAATTGTAACAACCTCTAAAAATCACAGCTTTTGCATCAGCGACATGGCGTTAAGAATCCGTAATGATCGCCAGTATGTCCTTGTTCAGAGGACAAACGCCCTGTGTTGGTAAACTTTCCCCCTTGATTGTCTCCCTATGGCGGACGGTCTGTCCCGTCATTGTGCACAAAACCGGTGTCACTTTTTGCGCAAAAACCGGCGGGCGCAGATGCGCCTGCCGGTTCCGCATATCGTTATATCCCTCTCACTGACGGCTTTCGCCGCTTTGCGTGAAATATGTCTTGAACGTATCGCCGTCCATGGTCTCATGCTCCAGCAGGTACTCCGCCACCGCCGTCAGCTCCGTCTTATACCGGGCCAATATCTCACGGCATTTTTCGTAGGCCTCGTCGATGATGGCGCGAATCTCCGCGTCCATCTCCGCCGCCGTCTTTTCGGAGTAGGGGCGGGTGTGGGCCATGGACTTGCCGATGAACACCTCGTCGGTGCCGGCGTCAAAGGCCACGTTGCCCAGCCTGGACGACATACCGTAGGTGCCCACCATCTTGCGGGCGATGGCTGTGGCCCGCTGGATGTCGCTGGAAGCACCGGTGGAGATATCGCCCAGCATCATCTCCTCGGCGGCGCGGCCTCCCAGCAGGCCGGCCACCCGGTCCAGCATATAGCGGCGGGACAGGTAGGAACGGTCCTCCTCCGGCAGATAGATGGTCATGCCGCCGGCCTGACCGCGGGGGACGATGGTGATCTGATGTACGGGGTCCAGGTCCGGCAGGGCCTGCATGACCACGGCGTGGCCGGCCTCGTGATAGGCGGTAAGCCGGCGCTCGGCCTCGGGCACCACGCGGCTGTGCTTCTCCGGGCCGGCGATGACCTTGATGACAGACTGGTGGATGGCCTCCTCGGTGATGAAGCGCTGGCCGCGGCGGCCGGTCAGCAGCGCCGCCTCGTTCAACAGGTTCTCCAGATCCGCACCGGTAAAGCCGGAGGTAGCGCGGGCCACGGAGCCCAGGTCCACATCCTCCGCCAGGGGCTTGCCCTTGGCGTGTATCTTCAGTATCTCCTCGCGGCCCTTGATATCCGGCAGGCCCACGAACACCTGGCGGTCGAACCGGCCGGGGCGCAGCAGCGCCGGGTCCAGAATGTCCACGCGGTTGGTAGCCGCCAGGACCACCACGCCCTCGTTGGCGGCGAAGCCGTCCATCTCCACCAGCAGCTGGTTCAGGGTCTGCTCGCGTTCGTCATGGCCGCCGCCCAGGCCGCTGCCGCGCTGGCGGCCCACGGCGTCGATCTCATCGATGAAGACGATGGCCGGAGCCTGCTTCTTGGCCTGCTCGAACAGGTCACGGACGCGGCTGGCACCCACGCCCACATACATCTCCACAAAATCGGAGCCGGAAATGGAGAGGAAGGCGGTGTCCGCCTCGCCGGCCACGGCCTTGGCCAGCAGCGTCTTGCCGGTGCCCGGAGGGCCCACCAGCAGCACGCCCTTGGGAATATGCGCGCCCAGCTCGGTATAGCGCTGGGGATCGCGCAGAAACTGGACGATCTCCTCCAGCTCCTCCTTCTCCTCATCGGCACCGGCCACGTCCTTGAACGTGACCTTCTTGCCGTCAGAGGGGATATCCTGGATACGGGCCTCGCCGAAGCGGGCCATTTTATCGTTGACGGCGCCGCCGCCCAGGCCGCCCATACGGGCGATCAGGTTCATCAGCAGGATGAAGGCCATGGCCGCCAACACATAGGGCAGCAGGGTACGCAGCCAGCCGTTCTCGCTGCCGGCGGCGTAGTCATAGCTGGTGATGACCCCCTTTTCCGCCTGGGACACCACCAGATCGTTCATGTCGTTATAAAACGTGTCGAAGCTGTGGAGGGCGCAGCTGACGCTGGAGCCGTCCTGCAGCTTAGCCACCAGGCGCGTGTCGGTGGCGGTGAAGGACTTGACCTTCTCCGCCGTGAAATAGGCGCGCATATCGCTGTAGCTCACGTCGCCGGAACGGCCGAGGTTACCCACCACCTGGGTGATGAGCACCACCGCCAGCACGATGAACAGCAGCATGACGCCGCTGAAACGTCTTCTTTCCATGTCTCCCCGTCTCCCTTCTCAGCCGATCCAGCGGATGCCCTGCCAGCTCTGGTCACTGCCAACGGAGATGGCCACCAGCATCCGCGCCTGGACGGCCTCTATCGGAATATAGGGCTCGCCCAGCAGGCGGCTGTCGTTGGAGCCGGTGCGGTTGTCGCCCATGACGAACATACAGCCCTCCGGCACGGTGAAGGTCTTTTCGGCCATGCTGTCCGGCAGGGTGGTGATGCCCTGGGTGGGCAAATAGCTCTCGTCCAGCTTCTCGCCGTTGACGTAGGTATAGCCGTTCTCGAAGGAGATCGTCTCGCCGGGCAGGCCGACGACGCGCTTCACCAGGACCTTGTTCAGCTCCTCGTCCCAGAAGGTGACGATGTCGCCGCGCTCCGGCACCGGATCGGACACCACATAGGGCAGCCGCCAGCCGATCAGCAGGCACTTGGTGGGGATGGTGGTCTCCATGGAGCCGCTGGGCACATAGGCCAGCTGCAGCAGCACCTTGAACAGCACGAATACCGCCGCCAGCGTCACCAGCAGGTAGCCGTAGTCGTCCCACAGTCTGCGGCCGCGGCTTTTGGCGGGCTTGGCCGCAGAGGCCGCCGTCTCCGCCGGGGCGGGTGCGGCGCTCTCCGCCGGGGCGGGCTGCTCCGCGGGGGTCTTTACCTCGTCGGCCGCGGTGGCCGGAGGTGTGGTTTTCACCGGCTCGCCGGTGGGGGCCAGGCGCTTTCCGCCTTTGTTTTCCATATACTTCACTTCCTATTCTCAAATGCTAAGAGGGATGTTCCGCGCCCTCCCGGCGCGTGCTCTTCTTCCGCCTGCGGCGCGGGGAGAAACCGGATTTTTCGCCAAGACGAGGCGCGGCGACGACGGCGTACCGTGTGTACGTCGAGGAGCCGTAACGAAGTATTGGCGGAAAAGACGCGGTTTTACTTGCTGTAGACCTCGGGCTTGAGGACCCCAATATAGGGCATATTCCGGTACTGCTGGCAGTAGTCCAGGCCATAGCCCACCACAAACTCGTCGGGGACCTCGAAGCCGGCATAGTCGGCGGTGATGGGCTTTTCGCGGCGGGCGGGCTTATCCAGCAGGGTGGCGATGGTAACGGAGGCGGCGCCCTTGGTCTTCAGGTACTCCGTCAGGAAATACAGGGTATTGCCGGAGTCCAGAATATCCTCGACGATGATGATGTCACGGCCGCTGATGTCGCGCTGGAGGTCGCGGGTGATCTGCACCACGCCGGAGGACTTGGTGGCGTTCTTATAGGACGAGAGGCCGATGAACTCCACCTCGCTTTTCAGCTGGGCGGCGCGGACCAGGTCCGCCATGAAAATGAAGCAGCCGTTGAGAACGCCCACAAACATGGGGTTCTTGTCCTTAAATCTGTCGTACAGCCGGTCACCCAGCTCCTGGACGCGGGCCTTGATCTCCTCTTCAGACAGCAGGACCTTCAGGATGTCCTGATCCATATTACTCTTTGCCATTGCTTGTTATCCTCCGTTGTTTTTTGTGATGGTGATGTATATGGTGTCGCCGGAACACTCCGGCAGGGCTTTCTGGTCAATGCCCACACGCCAGACGGCGGCGGGACGGCCCGCCAGACAGAGGACGGGCCAGGTATCGCGCTCCGGCGGGGCGATGCCGCGCTCGGCGAACAGGCGCTTGAGGCTGCGGCTGCCGCGGCTGCCGGGCAGGGTCAGGCGGTCATCGCGGCGCCAGGGCCGAACGGTCCAGGGACCGGGCCGCAGGGCCAGGGCATCGGGGGCGGGCGCATCAGAGAGGGTGATGCGCCAGAGGCCGGCGAGGTTATCGCCGGGGCGGAGCGCCGCCTCGTCCAGTGGGGCGGGCGCGTCGGAGAGGGTCAGGGCACCGTCACGGCAGACGGCGGACGCGCCGCCGGGCAGGGAAAGGGCGCCGCCGGTCTGTGCCAGTGTCTCCAGCGCCCGGTAGTGGGCGGCGGTGAAGTCCTTTTTGCCCGCGCCGAGACGGTCCGTCAGCAGGCGGAGCATACGGGGGCGCAGAGCCTCCGGCGCGGAGAGGAGCGCGGCGCAGGGGAGCGTCGTGCCCTCCGGCGGCAGGAGGGCGGCGGCCTGGGCGTCCAGGAGGTCGTTCTCGGCGCGCAGGATGTCCGCCGTGCGGGCGATGTGTGCCGCGGCGGCGGGGTTGATCGCCAGCAGCTGGGGCATGATGTCCAGCCGGAGGCGGTTGCGGGCGTAGTGGGTATCCAGGTTCGTCTCGTCGGTGACGTAGGGGAGGCGGTTCTGCGCGATGTAGTCATCGATAGCGGCGCGGGGCGTATCCAGTAGGGGGCGGATGATGCCGTCACGGACGGGGGGAATGCCGGTAAGGCCCTGGGGGCCGGTGCCGCGAAGCAATTGCAGCAGGACCGTTTCAGCCTGGTCGTCGCGGTGGTGGGCGGTGGCGATAAAGTCCGCGCCGAGGGCATCCGCCGTGCGGCGGAGGAAGTCGTAGCGGGCGCGGCGGCCCGTCTCCTCCACCGTCAGGCGCCAGACGGCGCACAGGGCGTAGACGTCCACCGTTTCGGTGTAGAAGGGAATGTTCCGTTCGGCGCAGAGGGCGCGGACCAGGTCCTCGTCACGCTGGGCGGTGGGGCGCATACCGTGGTTCAGGTGGGCGGCAGCCACGCGGAAATCGCGGGCCCGACCCAGCTTCCACAGGCAGTCCAGCAGGCAGACGGAGTCGCGGCCGCCGGACACGGCGCAGAGGATCAGCCCGCCGGGGGGCGGGAGCATCCGCCAGCGCGTCATCCACGCGGTCAGGTCCAGGGGCTCACTCATCCTCGTCATAGCGGGTCTCCAGCGTGCCGAAGGCGGTGTACTCGGGCATCCAGCGGAGCTCTACCTTGCCGGTCTCGCCGTGGCGGTTCTTGGCTACGATGCACTCGGCCACGTTGCGCTTCTCGGCATCGCTGTTATAGTAGTCGTCCCGGTAGAGGAACATGACGATGTCGGCGTCCTGCTCGATGGCACCGGATTCGCGCAGGTCGGACAGCATAGGGCGCTTATCCTCGCGCTTTTCATTGGCACGGCTCAGCTGGCTCAGGCACAGCACGGGCACCTGCAGCTCCTTGGCCATGATCTTCAGCATACGGCTGATATCGGACACCGCCTGCTGGCGGTTCTCGCCGGAATAGCCCTTACCGCCGGCGGAGGTCATCAGCTGAAGATAGTCGATGACCACCAGGCCCAGATTTTCCAGGCGGCGGCACTTGGCGTTCATATCCGCCACGGTCAGCAGTGGGTTATCATCGATACGGATGTCCATGCGGCTGAGGGCGGAGGCGGCCTCGGCGATGCGCTGCCAGTCGCTCTCCCGCAGGTTGCCGGTGATCAGGCGCTGATTCTCCACCAGCCCCTCGCTGGCGATGAGGCGGGTGACCAGCTGCTCCTTGGACATTTCCAGGGAAAAGATGGCCACGGTCTTGCCGGACTCGCGGGCGGCGGACAGGGCCACATTCAGGGCCATACTGGTCTTGCCCATACCGGGACGGGCGGCCAGCAAGAGCAGGTCGGACTTGTTCATGCCGTTGATCTTGGCATCCACAGCGGAGAGTCCTGTGGACAGGCCCGGCACGGTCCGGCCTCCGTTAGCGGACAGCTCGGCCAACTGGCTCATCACGTCGCCCAGCACCATTCCCACCGTCACCATGCCCTGGGCGCTGCGGCCACGGCGGATGGCGTAGATCTGCTGCTCGGCGGCTTCCAGCATATCGCCGGCGGTGCCGCCGCCCTCCTGCACCATGGCGGTGATGTTGCCGGCGGCCTGGGCTACCTGGCGCATGAGCGACTTGTCCTGCACGATGCGGACGTACTCCATGACGTTAGCGCTGGTGGGAGTGACCTCCATCAGCTGCAGCAGATAGGAACGGGTATTGTCGTTATACAGTCCGTTCTTCTCCAGCTCGCCGGCCACGGTGACGCCGTCGATGGGCTGGGAGTAGACGAACATATGGTAGATCGTCTCGAAGATCTCCCGGTTGGTCCGCAGATAGAAATCCTGGGCCTGCAGCTTGTCCATCACGTCCTTGACGCAGTCGGCGTCGATGAGCATGGAGCCCAGCACCGCCTGCTCCG
>ERZ827150.4657-NODE-4657-length-11829-cov-4.202820_pt1 | contig 11829 bp, 6 predicted proteins | sample MGYA00519779_ERZ827150 | MGnify/ENA primary metagenome ERZ827150 (study PRJEB31778, sample SAMEA3449267) | human gut metagenome | biome: human gut; feature: human-associated habitat; material: faeces | place: United Kingdom | collected 2010/2012 ...
GGCTGATGTTTCCAGCAAGTGGAGAATAGACGCAGGCATCCGCTTCAGCTTCTGATATGGACAGAATAATCTTTTGTAAATAGACAGGAAAGCAAAATAATATCAATATTAGGAAAACAGAAGGCCTGCCGGTTTGTTATCGGCAGACCTCCTCTCTGTTTATAAAAGATGATATGGAATGTGTTTTGTCGGAATTGTGTTGCCAATCATGAAAGCGGTTTTGTGTTTTCGATTATATGAATGATCTGCTGTAAGTATGTTATGCATGTTTATGTTTTATTTTCAGTATGTACAGAAAAGAGGAGAAATAATGAGATCCAGAATAAGTAAAACTTGGCCGTGTCATTTAAAGAGAGCAGTGCTCCTGAGTCTCTTGTCGGGATTGTTTATCTTGCCTTCCCAGATAAATGCGGAAACATCGGGCGAAGAATATAAGAATCATCAGATTGCTGAAGCCGATTGGAATGGTGCGAAAGCAGAGCAGGATTTTTGGTCAGGAAAAGGCATCCGAAACGGTTCTGATTATACATTTAATAAAAATACCATTATATCAACCGAATTGAGCAAGGGAAATCTTGTTTTTCATAAGACAGATCCGGGTATCATGGATCAACTTTATGCTTTTGGCGCTTTGGTCTGGGGAAGCAGCAAAACCGGAACTGTCAACATGAATGGGCATGATTTGTCCCTGCGTGCAGGGAAAGGTGATTTACATAGAATCGGAGGATCTTTCCAATGGGGTGGCAGAGGATCCGCCGGGTTATTTGTGCGCAGCGGCAATCTGACGATGAAAAATCTGGGAAGTTTATCTGTCAGCGGTGTTGATTATGGCATATACTTGTTTGCGGAACGGTCTGATGATGAAGCAGCTAATTCCAATTTATGGATTAGAAATGGAGGAAGTGCTGACCGTGCGGTTAAGATACGGTCTGAGGGGAAAGGAATCTATCTTCAAAGCACTCCCGGAGCGGCTCGTCTTACCGTAGACGGAGACGTCGATATAGAAGCGCCTTCCGGCATAGTTGTTGATAGGGGTGAGGCGGCTGTCGGCGGAGGGAAAATTGACTCCAAAGGCGAAGCAGCGGTTTCTGTCAATGCTAAGAGTAAATTTTACATGAACGCAGGTGTGGACACTGAAGGGAATGTTACGGTATCCCATTCCGAAAGAAATGTACAAATTCTGGGGGACATACGATCAAAACAGAATTCGAGTGTTTTTATCGGGCTTGGAAATTCTCAATCTGTATTGAAAGGGTTATTTACAACAGATTTGCACACATGGCCGTATAACGAGTGGGTGCTGACAGGAAGCGGAGGATTTCTTGCATTAAAAAACGGCGCGACATGGGAGCATGAAAAATATGGAACCGGCAGAGATAAAAACGGGAGAATAGATGTCGGAGACAGTCATTTGACGCGTTTAAATGCCGATGGCGGGGTTATTATTCAGAAAGATAAGCGTAAGATACAAATAGATGATTTCCGCGGAAATGCGAAACTGATATATGATCATCAGAATGACGGAACAAAAATCGAAGATTATACCGCCGGAGATTTTGTTGTTGACAAAGCAGGACAGAATTCTTTTCTGACCGTTATTACGAATAACAATGGTCTGGATATGGGAAATAAGGAAAAAGTTTCCCAGGCACTGAATTCTCTTGCGGGAAAGGTATATTATTCCAGCTATGTTACGGATGAGCGTAATCTGAAAGGGAAAGCGGTCATAGCAGAAGGATTAACGGCTTCATCAGCGGAACTCGGATTTGGAAATATTACCTTTACTAAGGAGAAGGGACAGGGCACTGTAAAAAGTGAAGATGTAAAAATTACCGCCCAGCCGCCGGCCGAATTGAGTCCGATTACAGGGGATGCAGGCAAAGATAAGTACTATGCGGAAAAGAAAATACGCCAGGCAGACGGAACCTATCTCTTCAAAGAAGACGCCGACCTGCAGATGACCGACGGACAACCGATGGTCAGAAGTGAAAAGCCGGTAGTCATTAAAGCGGAAGAGAAGAGACTGGCATTTACCTCTGCCGGAGATCAGAACGGTACCGTTTCCACCGTGCAGCAGAGTTCTAAAGACAGTCTCAGCATAACGGCCAAAGAATTGGTGGTGAAAGCGGGAAATAAGAGAGGCCGTTCCGAAGGTATCCACCTTCAAAACGGAAACAAACAGAATGCTTATAAAACAGACATCACCGGAGACGTAACCATACAGTCAAAAGGCAAAGGCTATGCATTAGGTGCCTATGTGGCAGGAAATTCCAGCCTGGATATCCATGGGAACATGACCATTAAAGAAGAAGGCGGAACATGGGGCGTAGAGAATACAGCCAATCCGGGAGGCGCCTATGCCCATTACAGCACAGCCGGACTCTATGCGGGATCCAATTATGCCATCCAAAAAGGAGGCCGTATCACCGTTGACGGCGATGTGGATCTGAAAATAAAAGGAACAGGCATCCTGGCCAATGGAGGCGGCTCAACCGTCGTGGTCAAAGGAGGCGGCACCGTTTCCATCGAGAACAATGATGATGCAGCGCACTATGCACTGGCGGCGGAAAGCGGAAAAATAGATTTCAATGTAGATGAAGACGAGATAGAAGCAGGGACAAAGAAAGTAACCATTGAAGGGAATGTAGGAGTCCTTAACGGAGCCGTAAATCCGTCCGAACCGCAGAAATACAGCCAGATATACCTCGGGCTGGGGACAGGAGATTCCCTGTGGAGAGGTCTGGCCGTTGACACCCACACCAAACAGAACAATGCGGACGGATTCGAAGGACAACTGAGCCTGTTTATGAAAAACGGTGCGACTTGGATCAATGAAGCCTATGGAATGACACCGGAAGGATTCAAAGGAAGCAAAGTATACTACCTCCAGGGAGGGAAGAGCAAAGAAGAAGCAGGAGTTATATTCCAGAAAGACGAAAACCCGATCCGTATCGAGAACTATGCGGGGAACATGAAACTGATCTATGCGCATGAGAATGCAGGGACAAAGGCAGAAGACTACAAGGCAGGAGACACCCATATCGCCAATGCGACTGAAAACTCATGGATCACCATGGTCACAGACAGAAACAACATCAATACGGACAATGAAGACCAGGTATATGAAGTACTGAATACCCTGGCGGGGAAACTTTATTATGAAGCATATACAAGAGACGAGAAAGATCTGAGAGGGGAAGCGGCGATTGCCGAAGGTCTGACGGCATCATCCCAGACAGTAAAAATGAAAGACCTCCTGTTCAAAAAAGAAAACGGACAGGGATATGTGAAATCCCCCGATACAGGTACCATCAATGAACTGAATCATCAAATTGTTGAGGGGGTTCTGAAAGGCGGACGGTTTGTTGAGTATTGGAAGAGTAAAGGGGTTACTTCAGGCGACAGGAATTATTTATTCAATAAAGATGTGGTTCTTACTGTAGAGGGAACTGATTCTTCTACAGAAGTGCACATGAACAAAGGATTTGCGCCTATTATGTGGACCGGGGACGGACAAGGCGTGATTGATATGAATCATCATGCGTTGAAGCTGATCGCCCTTAAAGGAACCCAGGTAAAATTCCCGCATGGTATTTTGATGCACAGTGGAACGCTTACTATTAAAAATACAAAGGGGATAGATATATCTGCAGAAGACGGTTTGGAACAAAGAGGAATCGTCGTGCATGGGCAGACCAGTATGGGAGCCGGATATTTCGGAAGCGGAAAGGCCAAACTGGTCATTGAAAATAAAAATACAGCGGAAGACACTTTAAAGATACGGACAACAGGAAAGTTTGAGCATTATCCGTTAATTGAAGCTAAAGCGGAAGTTAATGGGACTGCCAAGATTGATATCAAAGGCCGTGTCGATCTGGAAAATAAAGGCAATGATACATCTCGTGTTATCCGTGCTACGGAAGGACAAATATCTATCGGAAGCGGCAGAATTGTGACTGATGCGTCTGATTCCATCATGGCGGAATCATGGTCTGACGATAAGAAACGGGAAGCAGCGGAAGTATTGGTCAATAGCACCTTAGAATCATCCGGTGCTGAAGGAAATATGGCCAAACCATTGGATGAAAATAATATTGTGGAAATCAAGGGCAATATTATTTCTACGCAGCATGCCAGAACCGGGGTTTCACTTACGAATAAAGAGTCTAAACTTACAGGTCTTGTAAGCGGTACTACATGGAGAGGAATTGGTGAAAATTATGTGACCTTGAAAAACGGTGCGGTTTGGGAAAACAGGAATAATTCCTCTTCTGCAGGCGGCGGAGCATCCGCCAATACATTGGGTAGCCACGTAGAATTCTTGCAGGGGGGGGATGCCGTATCCGGAGCAGGTACTATTTATCAGCAGGATGCGCATGATATCCACGTAAAGAATTACAGAGGGCATACGACCGTAATTTATGAACATGACGCTACGGTGCCGACAAATCCGAACGAAGGCTTCGCGATGAAGGGCGGCGATTTCAAGATTGCCAAAGCAGCAGCCAATTCCGGCATTACCTTAAGGACGGATAATACCGGTTTGAATACTTCATCCACCAAAGCGGAGGATAAGAATCTGGTAAGCGGTACCTTGAACAAATTGGCAAACAAGCTATACTACGAAGCCTATGCAAAAGGTGAGAATAACCTGACAGGGAAAGTAGAAATTGCCGAAGGTCTCACTGCGCAGTCTGCCAGCATGAGAGTAGAGGACATCACCTATAAAAAAGAGACAGGACAGGGGCAGTACCTCTATACCCCGGCAGTTGATCCAAAGCTTCCAAAGACTATTACTAAACATGGACAGGGAAAAACAATAGGATATTATGTGGGAGATGATAAGAAGGAGACATGGAATGAAGATGTGGTTGTTGATGTCTCCGGCTCCGGTGTTGCAAATGGAAAAGAAAATAATAATGTGACAGGGATATACTTGTTGGATGGAGGACAGGTGACAGTTAACGGAAATCTGAAACTGACGCTAAGAAATGCTGTGCCTGCCACCAGAGGGGCGTCTTTAGGGGCAGATGTCGCCCATTATTATATGAGCGGGATTTATGCCGGTTATGGCGGAAAAACGGGTGATGGAAGCCATGGAGACTCGAAATTTACAGTTAACGGCAATGTAGATATGGACGTTACCGGAGTTGCTCTTCAGGCAAACAAGGATGGATTTATTACGGTTCGCGGCGGAAAGATCAAAACCCATGAAATTAAGACATCCGAAACATATGCAATGCTTGCTGAAGAAGGTTCGGTATTTATGAATACCGGTACTAATGGAAATGAGCCGGGTACGGAAGATGTAGAAGTTTATGGTAATCTTGGTGTTATCAACAAAAACTACGGCTGGGACCCCAATCCGGGGAACCATGCTTCTCTTGTTTCTATTGCACTCACTACAAGTAAATCTAAACTGACTGGCGGCGTGCTGAATGAATTTGCTGAAAATGGAAATAATCCGCATCAGTCAGGTATAGATATTTATTTGAAGAACGGTGGCCTATGGGAAAACCGATGGATTGGCACGGAGCGTGCTGCAGCAGTGCAGAAAAGAGAGAATAAAGATTCATATCTTTATACGGGGAGCAAGGTAAGAAAATTGATTGGCGGAGCTTCGGAAGCAGAGCGGGGAATCATCCATCAAAAAGAAAACAAGCCTATTACGGTTGAAAATTATAACGGATATGAAATGGTATATTATGACCACAGCTCTGATGGAAATATTATCGGGGGAGATTTTGTGGTAAAACATGCCGGTGAAGGCTCGCATATTACTCTCCGTACAGATAACAAAGGTCTCAATACTTCATCCACAAAAGCAGCGGATAAAAACCTTGTGAGCGCTACACTGAACAAACTGGCAAGCAAACTGTACTATAGTGCCTATAAAGATGGAGAAAGAAATCTTACCGGAAAAGTAGAGATTGCCGAAGGGCTGACAGCACCGTCCGCGAGCAGAGAAGGGAAAATAACCTACAAAGATGCGGACGGGCAGGGCCAGTACATTTATACTCCGGCAGTTGATCCGACTCCTCCTCCGGAAGGACAGACCGGAACGGTATTTAATAAAGGTGTTATTAATGGTCAATTTGCTTTTGCGTCATCAAGTGATTTTGTTAAATATAAAGTCTGGCACAGTGATACAAAGACATATGATTTTACGAAAGACAGTATATTGAATGTGAAATCTATTACTGGTGAAAAAGATAAAATCACTGTCAATGCACCGGGGGTGACACTTACCCTGAATTCCAAGGATCAGTATGGGATACAGAGTTATTGCGGACGTGGATATAAAGCTGATAATAATTATAAAAAGGTTCATGATGTTAATATTACCGCAAAAAAATTAATACTCAATGTTGACCAGCTGAAGTCCAAAGCCAGCGGCAAAGACACGTTTGGTATTATTTCCGGTTCTTCTCCGGGAAAAACTGTCACTGTTAATGGTGATGTCGATATTCATGTCACAAATAAATATTACAAGGAACCTGATGCAACCGGAGAGGCGGAACCGACTTTTACCAATGGGATTGCCACTGTCCATCATGGACGTGTAGTGATCAATGGTAATGTCAATATGGAAGTAAAAGTACCGGGGCAGGAGGCGTTAAAAGATGCTTCTTTCCTGAACCATTATTTTGTCAATGGTATTTTCTCAGGTTTAAATTATGACAAGGATCAGCCGGGCAGCAGTATCACCATCAGTGGAGATGCCAATATTTCCACTGACGGAACAGGCATACATGCCGGCGCACGTTCGACAATTACCATCGGCGGCGGTGGGACGATCCGGACAGAAAAGCATAAAAATATATCCCATTTTGCTCTTAATGCGGAAGAAGGGATTATTAACATGAATGCCAAACTCAATCAAGCGGGAGAAATGATTGGAGCAGGAAACCGTACAACAAAAGTGTATGGGAACATCGGCATTATAGACCGAGAAGAAAGTGCCAATATCAGCGGTTCCAGACCGACAGTTATCAATTTGGGTTTGACAACATCTGACTCTGTCCTGCATGGTGTCGTTTTGGATGATTTTAAAGAACACAATAAAAACGAACCGGATAAGAAAGACATTCGTGAACGTACAGGATTATCCATGTATCTGCAAAATGGCGCTTCCTGGCATAATGAGGTCTGGGGAACCATGGTACCGTCAGAGCCGTGGCGTGGTGTTTCTCATTCCTTTACGGGCAGCAAACTGCGTTCTATTGTAGGAGGTAAGAATGCAGATCAGGCCGGTGTGATTTTCCAGGAAAATGAAAAGCCCATTACGGTAGAAAATTATTCCGGATATGTGAAAGTGTTCTATCAGCATGATAAATTACATCCTTCCAAGATAAAAGGCGGCGATTTTATTGTTCGGAAAGCGGCAGCGGGAAGTGGTATTACTCTTCGTACAGACAATACTGGGCTGAATACCTCTTCGGGCAAAGCGGCCGACAAGAATCTGGTGAGCGAGACACTGAACGCACTGGCAGGAAAACTGTACTACGAAGCCTACAAAAACGGAGAAAAGAACCTGGCAGGGACGGTAGAAATTGCAGAAGGCCTTACAGCCCAATCAGCAACAAAGAGACTGGAAACCATGACCTATAAAGCAGGAACAGGACAAGGCCAGTACCTCTATACCCCAGCAACAGAAGATAATCCTAAACCGAACCCAAATCCGAACCCGAATCCCAATCCGAACCCGAATCCCAATCCCAACCCGAATCCCAATCCGAAGCCTCCCATTATTTATGGAAGCAAAGTTAAAAGTATTTACCATAGGAATATTACCATAATTTACAAAGACATAGTCGGCTGGTAAAGTTTCTTCTTCATTTGTTTCAACGTTTTTAATTACTAAATCTTCTAATTTATTAGCGGATTTAATAATTTTAACAGGAATAAATGGTGTTTTAACAATGACATTTTGAATATCTTTAATAGTATTAAAATCACCACGAAATTCTTTACGACGATGAATAATAGTGACGTGATCAGAAATATTTGATATTTCTTTGGTCCAATCTAAAGCGGAATCACCGCCTCCAAGAACTAATACTTCTTTGTTTTTTAAAGTTTCAAGACTTTGAAGTGAATATAAAATATTAGAGCATTCTTTTTCTCCTTCTAGTCCCATTGGACGAGGAGTAGCAGTTCCTAAACCAATAGTAATGACAATATATTTAGCTTCATATTGCCCTTTATTAGTAACAACTATATGTTCTTTAATTTCGTTTACTCTTTCGTTAAGTTTAACTTCAATTTTGTCTTGGCTATTTACTTTACTAACAAGAGAAGCAATATAGTCTTTTGCCTTAATAGATGGAATACCTTTTATATCGACGATTTCTTTTTCTGGATATAATCTAGTTAATTGTCCGCCTAAAAAACTTTCTGCTTCAATAATTAAAACTGATTTTCCTTTTCCGCTAACTTTAATAGCGGTGTTTAAACCAATTGGCCCCGCACCAACAACAATAACATCAAACATAAAATAGTCTCCTAATTTTTATAATCTTTCTCCACACTTAGGACAAAATGTGGCATCACAATCCACTTCATTTTGACATTTTGGACAAATTTTATTTTGCAATTTTTTACCACATTTCTTGCAGTAATTATTGGCAAATTCATTTTTCGTTCCACAATTAGGACAAATTTTTTCAGTTTCTTCTCCGCGCATAGTTTTAGCAAAATCATTTATTTCACTATGCATATCGCGATATCCTTCTTTAAATACAGGCATAGATTCATCCTTCATATATGAATGTAATTCTCTTTGGTAAGAAAATATTGTAAGCATAAGTCCAACTGCTAGAGTAGGTAAACCTACAAATGAACACCAAAATAATTTTGGCTTAGATGCTGAGTTCATAGCATTAAAAAATGATACAAATCCTATTATTGCAAATACTAATCCAACAGCTAATAAAACAAATCCACAAAATCTAATAGTCAATTTTTTCTTATTATGACTTTTCATATTTATCACCCACTTATAGTATAGCAAAAATTGGACATTCTTAAAGTGTTTTGACAAAAATAATGAAATAAAGTATATAAATGCATCTTGTGAAAATGATTAAAAATTTATATGCATTAGAAATTATATGGGCTGACCAGCAAAATATCTAATGATTAGAAAACTGAAAATTTGGAGTGTGGTTTGTTTAATATAAGCAATAAAGTTAAAATACGACAAACAAATTATAAAAATGAAGGTAATTTTCTTAAAATTTTAAGATAAAAATCTAACAAATAGATACATTTTATATCAAGTATGATATAATAATTGCTCGAAGTGGGTGAGTATATGTATTATTCATTTGTAAGTAAATCAAAAGAAGAAACTATTGAATTTGGAAAGAGTTTAATTCCATTTTTATTCCGTGGATCAGTAATTACTTTAACTGGTGATTTGGGCGCTGGTAAAACAACTTTATCTTCTGGAATTGCTAAAGGGTTAAATATTACAGATAAAGTATCATCTCCAACTTTTAATATTATGAAATGTTACTTTCGTGGAACATTACCTTTATATCACATTGATGCTTATCGCTTAGAAGAAGGTACAAATAAGGATTTAGGATTAGAAGAATTTATCGAAGGTAATGGCATTTGCTTAATTGAATGGCCAAATTTTATTATTGAAAAAATTGATGAAAATACATCTCTAAATATTGAAATATTAAACAAAGATTTGAATACACGTATTATTAATATTTCTTCAAATAATAATGCTTATCAGCCATTATTTGATAAACTCTTAGGAGGTCAAAAATAATGTATACTGTTTTATTAGATAGTTCTGATTGTAATTTAGCAGTTGGTTTAGCTAAAGATCATCAATTAATTGATTTTATTCAATATGAAGCTTGGCAAAGACAAAGTGAATTGATGATTGTGGAATTAGAGAAAATTTTAAAAAGAAATAATGTAACTAGAGAAGAGATTGGTAGTGTTATGTGCGGCATTGGACCTGGCTCATATACCGGCGTAAGAATTTCTTTAACTATCGCTAAAGTTATGGCGTTAGCGTTAAATATATCATTATACTTAGTATCATCGTTACAAATCTTAAAAGATGGAAGTAAACCATCAATTTGCATTATCAATGCAAGAAGTAATCGTAGTTATGTTGGTGTTTATGAAAATGATAAAGCTATTTTAAAAGACACAATTATGAAAAACGATGAATTAAAACAATATATTGAAGCTCATAAAGATTATGTTATTTGTGGTAACGCTAATCATTTAGGTGTTCAAGGAAAAGAAAGTAACGTATTAAGCGAAATGATTTCGCTTATTGATTACATTGCCCCAACCAAGAATTCTTTAGGCGCTACACCAGTTTATATGAAGGATTAATTATGTTAATACGTCCAATGACAAAAAAAGACTTAAATAAAGTCTTAGCGATTGAAAATGATAGTTTTATATCTCCTTGGAACGAAAAACAATTTAATTACGAATTAAATGAAAATCCTTATGCAATATTACTTGTCGCTGATTATGAAGGCGTTATATGCGGATTTATTGATTTTTGGATAACGTTTGATGTTGCGCAAGTTAATCAAATTGCGGTCTTAAGTTCTTTAAGAAAAAAAGGTATTGGTCAAGTGTTAATGCAAGATATGATTAATCGTGTGACTAATGCTGGAGTAAATAAGATTACATTAGAAGTAAGAACTCAAAATGATAAAGCAATTGCTTTATATGAAAAGTTTGGGTTTAAAGAAGCTTTAATTAAAAAAGGATATTATGATAATGGCGATGATGCCAAATTCATGATTAAAGAAGTAGGTGAACAAAATGTCTAAAATTATTTTAGCAATTGAGTCTTCGTGTGATGAAACCGCAGTAGCAATTATTAAAGATGATGAATTATTAGCAAATGTTGTTTCTACACAAATTGAAGTACATACAAAATATGGTGGAGTAATGCCTGAAATTGCATCTAGACTTCACGCAGAAAATATTACTATTGTTTTAAAAGAAGCACTTGATAAAGCTAATATTAAATTAGAAGATATTAGTGCGGTAGCGGTGACAAGAGGCCCAGGATTAATTGGTGCTTTACATGTTGGTATACAAGCCGCTAAAACAATTGCCCTTTTATATAACAAACCTTTAATTCCCGTCCACCATTTAGCAGGACATATATACGCAAATGAATATGTTAAACCATTAAAGTTTCCATTGCTTGCTATTGTTGTAAGTGGTGGTAATACTGAACTTGTCATTATGCGTAAGCACCTTGATTTTGAAATCATTGGTGAAACTAAAGATGATGCAATTGGGGAATGTTATGATAAAGTGGCTCGTGTTATGGGTTTACCTTATCCAGGTGGTATTCCAATAGATAAATATGCTAAAGAAGGACATCATACTTATAAATTGCCAACACCTTTACATGATAAATCTTATGATTTTTCATATTCAGGATTAAAAACAAGCATTATCAATATGGCACATAATATGGAACAAAAAGGTGAAAAAATTAATATTCAAGATTTATGTTGCTCATTCCAAGAAGTAGCAATTGGTATGATTTTAGAAAAATCACTTCGCGCAGTAAAAGAATATGATGTTAAACAAGTTGTACTTGCTGGTGGAGTATCCGCAAACTCATATTTACGTAAAGAAATTGTTAGCCGTTTAGATGGTAGCGGCATTGATGTAATTATTCCACCAATGTGGTGTTGTACAGATAATGCTGCAATGATTGCAAAAGTGGCATCAAGATTATATGATGAACAAGTTTTTGCTGACTTATCAATTTCGGTTGATCCAAGTTGGAAAATTGATGAATTTAGAAAATTTTAA
>ERZ827150.4663-NODE-4663-length-11817-cov-11.044040_pt1 | contig 11817 bp, 8 predicted proteins | sample MGYA00519779_ERZ827150 | MGnify/ENA primary metagenome ERZ827150 (study PRJEB31778, sample SAMEA3449267) | human gut metagenome | biome: human gut; feature: human-associated habitat; material: faeces | place: United Kingdom | collected 2010/2012 ...
ACGGCGACATCCAGGACTGCATCGACCACCTGATCGTGGCCGAGAACGCCGAGCGCCTCAAAGAGAGCGAATTGTAACGGTTGCGCACACTCGCAGCCGAACCTCCCTGCCCCGACGGGGCGGGGATTTTCGTAAACGGGATGCGCTGCCGGCGACAATCGGAAAAGATCGCACCCGAGCCGCCGTCAGCCGACCGTATCCGTTCGTGGGATGTCGGGGTACCGCCGCAGAAAGCGAACGACGCGAGGGTAAAGGGAAGGGATAGAAGGAATAAGGAATGTCGAAACGAAAATAGAAAAGTCCGCGTACGACACTCCGCAACGGACGGACGCGGATCGAAAACCGTAAAACGAAAACAACCGATCTCTATGGCTTTTCTGCCGACCACAGTCAAAGAGGCCCGCCAGCGGGGCTGGGATTCGGTGGACGTCGTTCTCTTCACGGGCGACGCCTACATCGACCATCCGGCTTTCGGCGCGGCGGTCATCGGCCGCCTGCTCGAAGCAGAAGGTTACCGCGTAGCGGTGGTTCCGCAGCCCAACTGGCGCGACGACCTGCGCGATTTCCGCAAGTTCGGCACGCCGCGCCTCTTCTTCGCCGTGACGGCCGGGGCCATGGACTCGATGGTCAACCACTATACGGCCAACAAACGTCTGCGCAGCAACGACGCCTACACCCCGGGCGGTGCGGCGGGCTTCCGCCCCGACTACGCTGTCGAGACCTACACCCGCATCCTCAAACGGCTCTATCCCCGCACGCCGGTGGTGGTGGGCGGCATCGAAGCGTCGCTGCGGCGGCTCACCCACTACGACTACTGGCAGGATGCGCTCAAACCCTCGATCCTCGTCGACAGCGGTGCCGACCTGCTGATCTACGGCATGGGCGAGCGCGTCGTGCAGCAGGTAGCCGCGGCGATGCGCAACGGCTACAACGCCAAGCTGCTGCGCAAACTCCGGCAGGTGGCGTTCCTCGCCGACCGCACCTACGTCGACCGGCTCGAAGACCGGCTGCTGCTGCACTCCTACGAGGAGTGCACGGCCGACCCGCACGCCTTCGCCGAAAATTTCCGCCGCATCGAGACGGAGAGCAACCTCATGGAGCCGCACAGCGTACTGGTCGAACCCACGGGCGACCGTTACGTGGTGGTCAACCCCGCCAACGCGACGCTCTCGACCGAAGAACTCGACCGGTCGTTCGACCTTCCCTACGAACGGGCGCCGCATCCGCGCTACCGCGGCAAGGGCGACATCCCGGCGTGGGAGATGATCAAGCATTCGGTCAACATCCACCGCGGCTGCTTCGGCGGCTGCGCCTTCTGCACCATTTCGGCGCATCAGGGCAAGTTCATCCACTCGCGGTCGGAGCGGTCGATTCTCGACGAGGTGCGCCGTATCGCGGCGATGCCCGATTTCCGGGGTTACCTCTCCGACATCGGCGCCCCCTCGGCCAACATGTACCGCATGGGCGGCCGCGACCGCACGCTCTGCGCCCGCTGCCGGCGCCCCTCCTGTCTGCACCCGCGCATCTGCCCCAACCTGGACAACGACCACCGGCCGCTGCTCGACCTTTACGCCAAGATCCGCGCCGTAAAGGGGATCAAGAAGGCCTTCATCGGCAGCGGCATCCGCTACGACCTCTTCGACGGAAGCGACTACTTGGAGACGGTCGTCCGCCATCACACGTCGGGACGGCTCAAAGTCGCTCCCGAGCACACCGAGGAGCGGGTGCTCGCGCTGATGCGCAAACCGCCCTTCGCCCTTTTCGAGCGGCTCAACGACGACTTCCGCTCGATCTGCCGCAGCAACGGGCTCAACTACCAGCTGATCCCCTACTTCATCTCGTCGCACCCGGGCTGCACCGAACGCGACATGCAGGCGCTGGCCGGCAAGGTGCTGGGCCGGCTGCATTTCACGCTCGAACAGGTGCAGGACCTGACCCCCACGCCGATGACGCTCTCGTCGGTGATGTTCTACACGGGCGAGAATCCCTATACGGGCGAAAAGGTCTACGTGGCACGCTCGCAGGAGGAGAAACGCCGTCAGAAGGGGTATTTTTTCCGGACGGCGGAGTCCGGCGCACGACCGCCGCAGGGACGGCGGACGACAGCCCCGAAAGGCGTCGGCCGCGACTCCGACACAGGGAAACGCGACGTCCGACGCAGTGCGCCCCCGCACGGAAAGAGCCGCAAGAGATAAAATTCCGATCCGCAGCTCCTCCCCGGAAATCGATTCGGGCCATCGCCGGACGGCGGCGGCAGAAAGCGCACGCGCACCGGCGAATCCCGACGGCGACGATCGTCCCGCCGCAACTCGTGCGACGGAGCGCTCCGTCGCAACCGGATCAGATCGGCAGGTGCCGTTCGACGGTTTCGCGCAGGTGCTCGTTGTCGAGGTGCGTGTAGATTTCGGTCGTGATGATGTTTTCGTGCCCCAGCATCTCCTGCACCTGCCGGATCGAAGCGCCGCCTTCGAGCAGATGCGTGGCGAACGAGTGGCGGAAGGTGTGGGGGCTGACCTGCTTGTCGATACCCGCGCGCAGTACGGCCTGCTTGATGATCGTGAAGATCATCACACGCGAAAGCCGTCCGCCGCGATTGTTCAGGAAGAGCGTCTCCTCGCTCGAACTGACGCCTTTGCGGCAATTGAGATAGGCGTAAATCTTTTCGCGGGCCGTGTCGCTCACCGGAACCAACCGCTGCTTGTCGCCCTTGCCGATCACTCGGATGTATCCTTCGCCGAAGAAGAGATCGCACAGCCTCAGCGAGATCAACTCCGAGACACGCAGTCCGCACGAATAGAGCAGTTCGAGCATCGCGTCGTCGCGCACGCCCTTGGGCGTCGTGCGGTCGATTGCGGCGAGAATCCGGTCGATCTCGGCGGTCGACAGCACGTCGGGCAGCCGGCGGCTGAACTTGGGCATCTCGATGAACTCCAAGGGCGAACTCTCGATCGCATCGGTGAGCAGCAGATAGTTGAAAAAACTTTTCAGACCGCTCAGCGCACGCGCCTGCGAACTCTTCTCGCAGCCGCGGTCGTAGAGCCACGCCATGTAACGCTCGATCATCTGCGACTCGACCTTGCGCGGCGGCACGTCCCACATCCGCAGCACGAAATGGGCGAACTGTTCCAGATCGCGCATGTAGGATTCGACCGTATTGGCCGACAGCCGCTTTTCGAGCTTGATGTAGGTACGGTACCTGCGGGAGATTTCCGCCCACCGTCTGCTGTTTTCTGCCATATTATCCCTAACTTTGTCTGATGGAAACCCCGAAGCCGAACGCAGCGGCAAACCCCGTTTGCCCGCTGCCGAAGCCGGTGTACAAAGATAGCAATAATTTTACATAATATTATGGATTACATCGAACTGACGCTGGATGCGGCCGACGCCGAACAGGCGGAGATTCTGACGGCCGAACTGGCCGATTTCCCTTTCGAGAGTTTCGAGCAGGAGGGCGCACGGCTCAAAGCCTACATCCCCCAGGAGCGGCTGGCCGACTGCAAAGGCGAAGTGGATGCGCTGCTGGCGCATTACGGCGTCGGACGCGCCACCTTTCTGAGCATCGAACCGCAAAATTGGAACGCACTGTGGGAAAGCAACTTCACGCCCGTCGAAGTCGACGGTCGGCTCACGATCCGTGCCCCGTTCCACGCTCCCGCCGCCACGGAGGCGGAGGTGGTCATCATGCCCAAAATGTCGTTCGGCACGGGCCACCACGCCACGACCTGCCTGATGGCTTCCGGATTGCTCGACCGCGACGTGACGGGATTGCGGGGCCTCGATATGGGCAGCGGCACGGGCGTATTGGCCATCGTGGCCGCCCTGCACGGCGCCGAAGCGGTCGATGCGGTCGACATCGACGAATGGGCCTATGAGAACTGCGTCGAAAACATCCGCGCCAACGGCGTCGAAACACGGGTCACGCCCCTGCTGGGCGACATCGGGGCGATCGCCGGACGGCGGTACGATTTCATCGCGGCCAACATCAACCGCAATATCCTGCTGGCGCAGCTGCCGGCCTATGCCGCAGCGCTCGACGCAGGCGGCTGGCTGCTCATGAGCGGGATTCTGGAAGCCGACGTCGCTCCGCTCTCCGAAGCGGCGCGCGCTGCGGGCTTCTCCGTTACGGGACATGCGCTGCGCAACGGCTGGGCACGCGTGGACGCCGTGAAAAATTGACAAATTCATAGCTGAAAACGACAATTATTTCGGAGCGGATACGTTAGATCGACAGATACCGAAAGCGAACAGAATCCCTGTCGGGGCCGGACGGTCATGAGTATGAAATCCTACAAGGCGCGCGGCATCGTGCTGCACACGCTCAAATACGGCGATTCGGGAATGGTCGTCTACCTGCTCACCGACAGCGGCGGGAGGCAGAGCTACATGGTGCAGGGCGTCCGGTCGGCACGCGGCCACGGGTCGAAGCTGGCGCTGTTCCAACCGATGTTCGCCGTGGAGTTCGAGGGGTTGGAGTCGTCGCGCATGCAGATGCACCGCTTCCGCGAGGTCCGCAGCGGGATCGTGCTGCAATCGCTGCCGTTCGACGTCCGCAAGTCGACCATCGCGCTCTTCATGGCCGAGGTGCTCTACCGGCTGGTCAAGGAGTGCGAACCCAACCAGCGGCTCTTCGACTTCGTCTGGGGTTCGGTGGCGGCACTCGACGCGCTGGACGAGGGGGTGGCCAATTTCCACCTCTGGTTCCTGACGAATCTGAGCCGGTTTCTGGGCTTTTCGCCGGGCAACGCCTACCTGCCGGGGGCGTGGTTCGACATCCGCGAGGGTTCGTTCACGCCGCTGCGGCCGCCGCACGGCGAGGTGCTTTCGGCCGACGACGCCCGCACCCTGCACGACCTGTTGGAGTGCGACGTACGCTACATCGCCGAGATCGGACTCAACCGCCGCCAGCGCGTGGCCTATCTCGACGCCCTGCTGGTCTACTACGGCTACCACCTCGACGCGATTCACGCCGTGCAGTCGGTAAGGATTTTGCAGGAGGTATTTTGACGAACCGCAAACCGGAATATAGCTATGATGAACAAGAACGTTTTCGTTAAGCCAAATGGGCAGAGCCGCGCTTGCGCGAGCTATGCCATGGCGAAAAAACAACTGTTGAAAACGAATCTTTTCCTATCGATCCTCTTCCTGCTCGCCGCGAGTGCCGCAGGAGCGCAGGAGCCTCCCGTGACGGAGGCGGAGATCGAACGGCAGGAGCAGCAACGGGCCCGCGAAACGACGGAGCAACGTGTCGAACAGGCGGTCGAGGGAGAGTTGCAGGAGTTGCTGGAACGGATTCCCGATTCGCTGCGCGTCGACAAATGGATACCCGGAACGGTCGTCGTCGACGGACATATTCTCGAACCCGTTCCGCTGCACAAACCCGAAATGGAGCGTTGGAGTATGCCCCGCCAGCAGCAGGTCACGCCGATCGAACGCGACTTCGTGCGGCGGCTGACCAGCGGTTGGCTCGCCGTCTCCAACGGACAGGCCTTCAACTGGGAGTACGGCCGCCGCATCTGGGGCGTGGGAAGCATCTATCCGGGCAGCTATCTCGACGCCCGCACCCTCTCGTTCCCTCTGCCGCGATAAAACCGACCCTCGCAGATCTTCGCAAAAGCCGCCGGACCGACACACCGGCGGCTTTCGTGTTTTTAGGTATTTTCACGTAGGGAAATCCGGGAATATCTTTCGAACTTTGCGGCTGCAAAACAATCCTTACGATCCATGAAGAGACTCCTCCTTGCGCTGGCGGTCGCCGCCGGCCTCTTTCCGGCGACACGGGGCGCCGCGCAGCAGCGCGACTCGCTCGCTGCTACCGTCGAACGCCTCTCGGCGGAGGTCGAAACGCTCAAAGGCCGGTCGGCGGCCGCCGACCGGATCCTGTCGCGCCTCCCGCGCATCTCCGGCTATCTGCAACTGGGTTACGAATGGAGCGACGACGCATCGACCTTCTTCGTCAAACGCGCCCGCGTGGACTTCCAGGGCGACATTTCGCCCAAGATCGACTACCGGCTGCAACTCGAATTCGCATCGCCCAAGATCGTCGACATCTACCTGCGCTACAAACCGCTGGAAGCCCTCAACGTGCAGGTCGGACAATTCAAGGTTCCGTTCTCGATCGAGAACACGCACTACGTGCCGCTCAAATACGAATTCATCGAATATTCGATGGCGGTCTGCCGCCTGATGGGGTTCACCGACGTTTGCGGCGTCAACGCCACGGGACGCGACCTGGGCGCACAGCTCTACGGCGGATTGATCGACCGCGACGGATACAGCATCCTCAACTACAACGTCGGCGTATTCAACGGCGAAGGGATCAACACCAAGGACAAGAACAAGAGCAAGGACGTCGTGGCGCGGCTGATGGTTCAACCCCTGCGCGCACTCTCCTTCGCGGGATACTACTACTGGGGCGAAGTAGGCGCCGATTACGCCCGACGCACGCGCTACGGCGGCGGCGTATGCTACGACGACGGACGCTGGATCGCCCGCGGCGAGTATATCGCCGGCCGTACCGGCATCGTCTCGCCCGACGTGGCTGCACCGTTCGACAGCCGCGGCTACTACGCGATGGCCGCCTGCTGGGTGACCCCCAAGTGGCTGCCGGCCGCGCGGTTCGAGCAGTTCGACGAAGTGGCGGGACGCTCCGCAGCGCGGCAGACCAACTACACGGCGGGCGTCACCTGGCAGCCCTTCAAGCATCTGCGCTGCCAGCTCAACTACACCTACGAACAATACGGCGGCACGAATCCCGACCGCAACGTCGTAAAGGCGATGCTCACGGGCATCTTCTGAAATTAAAATTTAAAAGTAATAAATAGGCGGCAAAAGCCGCCTATTTATTATAAGTTTATTCAATCAATTCGTAAAGACATCCATTATTTAGATTTAATTATTAAAAGCTATTACTAATTACCATTTTAATTTATATCTTTGCAAACAACCCTAAACTCTAATATTATGAAAAAGATTTTTCAATTTGCATGATTGTAATTATTACAACGGTTACAACTGTTTATTCATTAAAGAAAATCCATCCGATGTCCGAACTATTATGTGCAAACATTGAAGCACTATCTACCGGTGAAGACGATGGATACATCAGAAATGAACATGGGTGTATTATTTGGCCCGCAATAACTTGTTTCGGAATAGTCGTTACACCGGAGGGTAGTTTCGCGGCGGATTTTCCCGATAGCAGAAATTGAAAAACCGGAATCAGAGTGCCTATACTCTATAATAATACGTTTAGGCACTCTTTTTCATCCCCCAAATCATACACCGTATCTCGTGTGATGCCTTTCAAAAAATAGAAATCTTTGGAATGATATGATTCCGTGTCGTATCCCGCTCCATTCACAAACGGAACTATTTCCGGCTGTTCACACTCTGGACGGCCCTGCCGACAAAAACAAATCGGCCAAAACGAACCGGCTGTAATGACGTCGAATCCCATAGTCCCGATCCAAACCGGTATACTCCTATGTTGAAAAAAAGTAGATATATCGCATTATTCTCCATATTCCTCTTAATTGGGTGCAGAGATAACCCAAATAAGCATCAAAACCATTTCAAAGAATACGATATTACGTGTCGATCCTACGAGACAGAGTTATACGGACGATTTCCATATTTGCTGACGGTCGACTCACTTTTGATCTCCGTCGCGGCAGAGGGATCGGGAGGGCGAATCGGTCGAATTTATTCGATCGACGACAAACCGCAAGAGATCGGAGCGTTCGGACGCATCGGACGCGGGCCGCTCGAATTCGTTCATCCCGAACCTACTGCAGCAGCCGGTACCCGGTTTCTGATCCGGAACCTCAATTGCCGAGAAGTGGCTATGATGGAGATTGTGAAAATGCACGATTCCATTCGCGTCGAAGAGATCGACCGCATGAAATTCAAGCCGGTACGACATGACGGTATCGATTGGGAACCTGCTCATTTCGCATTGGTAGGCAACGATCGAATCGTCGCAGTCAGTTACGGAGGCAAAGGAGCGTTCTTTTCGCTTTACGATACAAAGATGACCCCGCAGGGTACGTTCGGAGATCCGCTCATCGACGAAGAGATTTCCGCCTCGGAACGGCGACGCTGCCTCAACGGTTCACTGGCCGTCGACGGGAACGATTTCTGTTATGTACCGAACGACATTCCCCGAATCGCATACTACCGGATGATCGACGGATCGCCGCAAGAGTTATGGCGCGACACATTCTACGAATCTTATTACACCGTAGAGGGAAAACAAGTTCGTTATAATCAAACCCGCACAGTCGGTATCACGCATCGCGTCGCTATGGGCGGAAATTACATCTATATTCTGTTCCTGGATGTTCCGATCGCAAAGGCAAATATCAGTCATACGGAGACTTTTGCCGCCGATATCGTCTTCGTCTACGACCGCAAAGGATATAAAGTCGCACGATTGAATCTCAACCAACGAATCTACTCCATGGCACTTTCAACCGATCAAAAACGACTTTACGGCGTCGTATACCCCGACAACAGGCTCGTCGCTTTCGATCTGCCCGAATTCGATTGAACTCAGCTCCCCGAAACGGAAACGGGCCGGTCTTCGAAGACCGGCCCGTTTTTCAATCCCTTCGCGACGCTCAGCGAAGCGTGAACTCCGAGAAGAGGAAATAGTGGTCGCTGGGGTACATCGCCCCCTTGCGGTCGCGCACGATCTCCGCATCGCACACCTCCACGTCGCCGCGATAGAAGATGAAATCGATGCGGTGCGACTTCTCGGGCTTGTACTCCTCGCCCTTGAAGGCATGGGCGGTGAAGCCCGTCTCGCCCGACCCGTGGACGCTCTCGTACATCTCGCGCCAGCCGTCGACCGTGCGGATGTAGCCGATCGGCGCGCTGTCGATACCCGCGTTGAAATCGCCGCAGAGAATCTGCGGGAAATCGGGGGCGTACTGCGCGCACTCGTCCATCACCATCCGGATCTGCTCGCGGCGCGCCTCGTCGCTCTTGTGGTCGAGGTGCACGTCCAGCACGCGCAGCTCGCGACCCGAACGTTTGTCGCGCAGCCGCACCCAGTTGCAGTGGCGCGCCCGCGTGGTGTTCCACGAACAGCTGCCGCCGACGAGCGGCGTCTCCGACAGCCAGTAGCACCCTGCCGAGGCGAACTCGTAGCGGTCGCGGCGGAAGAAGATCACGTTCTTGCCGATGAAATGATACCCTTCGGTATAGGGATCCATCTCCGGCCCCGCGAATCCGTAGGGCGCGTAGCCGCGCAACTTCTCTTTCAGATAGGCGTAAGAGTCGTAGATCGCCTCCTGCAAGCAGATGATGTCGGGACGCCGTGAAAGGATCGTCTCGACGCACAGATCGCGGCGGTTCTCCCAGACCCGTTCGGGGTAGGGAGCGTCGGCTTCGAGCCCCGTGATGCGGATGTTGCACGTCATCACGCGGTGGATGCCGTCGTCGGATTCAGCCTTTTTGCCGGCTTCGGCGGTACCGGCGAGTGACAGCAGCACACCGGTAATTATCAGAATCCTGCGGAACATACGCTACTCTCTGAAATATACGCCCTCCGCTTTGAGCGACTCTTGCAGTTTTCGGACGTCGAGGTCGCGCAGTTCGACATTCTCCTTGACGGAGAGTGCCGCAGCCTTGCCCGCAGCCTCGCCGAGAGCCATTGCAGGAGCCATGACGCGGGCGGAAGCCAATGCGAGATGCGTCATCGACACGTTGCGTCCGGCGACGATGAGGCCGTCGATCTTCTGCGGTATCAGACAGCGGTACGGGATGTCGTAGCAGTCCGGACACCAGTAGAGCGAGCAGTCGCCGCCCACCGGATGGTGAAGGTCCACCGGATAACTTGCGACGGCGATGACGTCGTCGAACCTGGCGCAGTTGAAGATGTCGTCCTCGGTCAGAATGTATTCCCCGACGATGCGACGGGTTTCGCGGATGCCCATGAACGGAGCGACGCGGTCCACGTATGCGTTCTCGAAACCGGGGATGTATGCTTTCAGATAGCGTACGATCTCCTCGTTCTGCTCGGCGCAGATGATCTCGCCCTGCGTGTACTGTGCAGGGTCGGTTGCGTCGATGCCGTTGACGCGCGACATGTTCACCCACCACTCGTCGGGAGCCATGCCCGTCATGAAGATGGTACGCTCGACAGGGAGTTTGTAGCCTGCCTCGCGGGCCTTCTTGATTTGGTTGCGGAAGCCGACGAACGTACAGTTGTCGTCCGCGCGGAAGAACTCGTTGGGGATGAAGTCGATGTCGTATACGTCCGGATGGTCGGCCACGGCGTCGCGCAGTTTGCGCGAATCGACTCCGCGCATCGAAAACATGAGCGTCGGAGGCTGCGGGATGCCCTTTTCGTTGCCGTAGTTCATCGGTGCCCCCGCACGGTAGGCGATGTCGCCGTCGCCCGTACAGTCGATGACGCGCTTGGCGAGAATCGCTTCGCGCCCCTTTTTGGAGTCAATGATTACGCCTTTGACGGTGTTGCCCTCCATGATGACGTCGGTTGCGAAGGCGTACATCAGCAGGTCGATGCCGCACTCCTTGATAATCTGGAATGCCAGATGTTTCGTTCCCTCGGGGTCGATCATCGTAAGGCTGACGTGGAGCGGACATGCACGGTGGTGCGTAGCCAGCCCCTTCTCTTGCAGACGCTCGACGAACTGCAACGGCAGACCCTTGATGACGACGTTGCCTTTGCGCCCGAGAAATCCGAGCAGCGGCAGACCGATGGTCATGTTGCCGCCCAAGAAACCGCGGCTCTCGACGAGCATTACTTTGGTGCCTTTCTCCAAAGCAGCCGCCTGGGCTGCCATAAGTCCCGCAGGGCCTGCGCCCACGACCAGGACATCCACCTCCGCACGCACCGGAATCCGCCGGGCCGGTTCTTCAATCTGTTTCATTTTCGGTATCGGTTGATGTTTTATTTTGAATTTATTCTTCATTTTTCTCGCCATGGCATGGCTCGCGCAAGCGCGGCTCTGCTCATTCGGCTCAGCGAAAACGTCGGATGAATTAATCGGGTAATTCTATCCCAAATAGGCGCCCGTCGCACGCAATTCGGCGCGCAGCGCCTCCACGTCGAGGTCGGCGGGCTGCACGCCCGCCTTCAAGGCCAGCCGTGCGGCGCGTCCGGCCGCTTCGCCCAACGCCATGCAGGTCGACATGACGCGCGTCGAAGCCATCGCCTCGTGGTTCATCGACGAGCAGCGGCCCGCCACCAGCAGTCCCGCCACCCGTTCGGGCAGCAGGCAGCGGTAGGGAATATCGTAACTGTCGTCGCAGAAGTGCATCGTGCAGTCGCCGCCCTTGGCGTGGTGGATGTCCACCGGATAGCCCGCCACGGCGATCGCATCGCCGAAGCGGCGACACGCGATGATGTCCTCGGCCGTGAGGACGTATCTGCCCACGATCACGCGGCTCTCGCGGATACCCATGAAGGGAGCGACCTTCTCGATACGGGCGTCGGCGAAGCCCGGCACGAACTCGCGCAGGTAGCGCGCGATCTCGTAAATCTGTTTGCGTCCTTCGATCTCCCCGTAGGTATAGCTCTCGGGACGGGTCGAATCGACGCCGCTCACGCGCGTCATGTTGACCCAGATCTCGTCGTCGGCAAGTCCCGTGATGAGGATCGTGCGCGCCACCGGAATACGGTATCCGGCCGCCTGCGCCTGCCGGATCTGCGTGCGCAGCCCCACGGTGATGAATTTGCCCGTGCGGAACTGTTCGGGCGGCATGACGTCCATGTCGTAGACGTCGGGATGTCCGACGATCGCGTCGCGCAGCCGCTGCACGTCGACACCCTTCATGCAGAACATCAGC